>Ga0208879_1002419_pt1 | contig 16493 bp, 12 predicted proteins | sample Knorr_S15_td_Bot_FD_185605 | JGI IMG/M metagenome (GOLD analysis project Ga0208879, IMG submission 185605) | Marine microbial communities from Southern Atlantic Ocean transect - Knorr_S15_td_Bottom_ad_5009_LV_A (SPAdes) (version 2) | ecosystem: Environmental > Aquatic > Marine > Oceanic | place... | reverse complement strand
CACATTTCCTTGTATAAGTATTTCTCCATTTTTCACGCTTCCTCCGACCACACATTTTGTTTTCAGCATTTTTCCAAGCGCTTTCAAATCTTCAGTTGTGCCTACAAACCCCTTTATGATAACCGCAATTTTCCCTGCTCTGTGCTTGTCAATACAAATATTTAAGTTTTGCTCAGAAGGAGGGAGGGTTTCCATCTCCGTATTTTCGTATTCGTACTCAAAATCAGGGTTTGTTGAGTACATTATTCCTTTTCTGTTTTTTCCTTTTTTAGCCATTTGGCGAAAATATTTTAAGAGTTAGTGGGTGTATTTGTATTATTATTGGGCTACTAAGCGAATAAGGTTCTCCATCTAAATGAATTACTTTTTCATTAGTTGTAATACTCATTTTATCTGTTTGAATAATGCGAATGTATTTGGAAAGATGCGCTTTTCCTTTTGCAATTTTAAGTAGTAAAGCTGGGATTTTCCATCTTGAAAAATCTTTTACAATTACAAAATCTATCAGCCCATCATCTGTTTTAGCATGCGGTGAAATCTGGAAGTTATTTCCGTACTGACTAGCGTTAGCAAAGGAAATGAGTATTGCATTTACTTGTTCGGTTTTTCCATCATAATCTATGGTGTAATTCCTTGCTTTATATTTTAGTTCCTTATAGATGAGCTTTATATAATTAGAAAAACCTCTATTTGTTAAGTTAGCAAAAAGGTGAGCAATATGGGCATCAAATCCTATTCCTGATACATTTACAAAAGGAATGCCGTTAGCTGTGCAACTATCAATACTTGTTATGCTGCAATTATTTAATTGTTTTATGGATTGTTCAATATTCTTTTCCATTCCAATATGGTAGGCAAAACCATTGCCAGATCCGCACGGAATTACCCCTAGTGCTGTATCAGTGCCAATTACTGCTTTGGCGCATTCGTTTACTGTACCATCACCTCCTACTGCCACTACAATATCTATTTTATCTTCTATTGCTTTCCGGCTGATCTCAGTCGCACTTCCACTTTCCTTTGTATATACAAAAGTATAGTCAAAATTAGATAGGTTCTTGGCAATCAGATTTTCAATTCCTTTTTGCTTTCCTGTTCCTGATATAGGATTGATGATAAATCTAATTTTCATACAGTAGTTTGTTTTCAATCATTGCTTTGTTGTACTGCTGTTTTATGGCTTTCAGTTTTCTTATATCTTCTTCTTTTACTTCTAATTTTTTAGTTAAATCCCAATCTTTAAATAGCTGATAATCTTCTCCCTTATTGATTAAAAAACCATTTTCTGAAATAAAATAATACTTATTTGCTAAATAACTTAAAGCCCAACTTTCACTAGTAAGCATTGATTTTCCAAAGGCAAAAAATCCTTTGTTGTAATTCAATAAATCCAAGACAGTAGGCATAATATCAATTTGTTGCACTACATTTTTGTTAACACCCTGCAAACTATTATCGCCTTTAAAAATCACCATAGGAATAGCATATCGCCCTAATTTGTTTTTGTATTTTTTATTGTAGCGTACTCCTGATGTATGGTCGGCAGTAATGATGAAGATTGTATTTTTAAACCAATCCTCCTCTTTAATGCTATTAAAAAATTGATGCATAGCATAGTCGCTATAGCCAATAGTCTCTAATATCCCTAAAGTTGCTGTATTTGATTTGTACCCCTCAGGTAGTACATAAGGAGGATGAGAGCTTAATGAGAAAAAAGTTGTAAAAAAGGGTTGTTGTTTTTCTTTCAAATGATTGGCAAAATATTGCATAAAAGGACCGTCAAATGCCCCCCAACTCCCATCAAAATCTGCAGGACTACTATATTCTTCCAATCCAAAATAATCATCAAAACCTGCTTTTCGGCTATAGCTATAAAAACCCATTGTCCCCCTACTTCCTCCATGGTGAAAAGAGGTGTTATAATCTTCTTTATTTAAAATACTAGCTAAGCTTTCAAAGCGGTTTTGAGCATGGTCAGAAGTGATAAAAGGGTTGTCCATGAAAGTAGGGATAGAAGCCGTTATGGCTGGTAGCGCCTCTATGGATTTTAAGCCATTTGCATAAGCATTAGTGAAAACCATTCCATGTTGCATTAAGCTATCCAGAAATGGGGTGTGGCTTTTGCCTTCATTATAATATCCTACAAATTCTTTGGAATAGCTTTCCATGATAAGAATTACAATATTTTGCTTATTGATTTCTTGGTTTTCTGGTTTATGAATAGGAGAGTATATATTTCCTACATCCTGCTTTTCAAAATAGTTGTATGCTGCTAAAGGTGCTTCATCCAAGGAATGTAAAATGCAGAATGGCGTATTTAAAATTAAGCTCGTATTTTGCGAACCACTCAGTTCCCCTGCATTAATGGGTTTTATGGGTTTCAGTTGCAATCCACCTCTGGCAGATACAATAAATATTCCACCTGCAAAAAATAAAACTAGAAGCTGTTTACTTATGCTTTTAACGTTTAGTGAAAACCTGTATTGTGGATTTTTTTTTATTTTAAGCAGTAAATAAATTTGAACAATAGAAAATAAAGTAATTGGCCAATAATCTTTCATATATTGTGGAATGATGTATTTGGCATCACTACCTAATTGCATGAGTTGTAAAAAATCGATTGTTGAGCGTTTTTGAGTAAATCTAAAATATTCAATATCTACATTATTCAGCAGGATAAAAGGGATATTTACTGCATAAAAGAGAATATTTACAAGTCTTTGGTATCCTTTTTTGCATCTAAAATTATTAGGAAAAACAAGTAGAATCAGAATAGGAATATTAATGTAAACTAGAGCGGATAAATCAAAACGAACCCCTTCCAGAAATTCAAAAAATGAGGGATTAGAAAAACTATCAATATTATTGAAAAAAAGACATATTCTGCTTGCAGAGTAGATGCCAAGCAGATAAATAATGCGTTTTAGATAAACTTTTAAATAAACAAATGAATTCATTTAGTGACAGTCACAATTTCCACTACCACAATTATCAGTCGGCTTTCTGAATCTTTTTATCAAATAATAGATTGCAATTCCTAATACTAAAACTATTCCTATTTCTTGCCATGCTATTTCTTGCCATGTCATAATTGTCAATTTTTTTACAAAGTAAATAATTATTATGGTAATTTTGTCTCAAATTCTTTAAGGAATGCAATATAACAGAAAAGGAATATCAGATAAGGAGTTATTAGTTTTATACCAGGCCCTGCTAAAACCAAGAATGGTAGAGGAAAAAATGTTGATTTTATTGCGTCAGGGTAAAGTTTCAAAATGGTTTTCAGGCATTGGGCAAGAGGCGATTTCAGTAGGTGTAGTTGCAGCACTGGACCAAGATGAATACATCTTACCTATGCACAGAAATTTAGGAGTATTTACTGGAAAAAATATTCCTTTGGAAAGGTTGTTTTCCCAATTTCAGGGAAAGGCGAATGGTTTTACAAAAGGGCGTGATCGTTCTTTTCATTTTGGAACTCAGGAACATCATATTATTGGGATGATTTCTCATTTAGGTCCTCAATTGGGGGTGGCTGATGGTATCGCTTTGGCCAATAAATTAAAAGATAATAAAAAAACAACTGCTGTTTTTACAGGTGATGGTGGTGCTAGTGAAGGTGATTTTCATGAAGCTTTAAATGTAGCGGCAGTTTGGGATTTGCCAGTAATATTTGTGATTGAAAATAATGGGTATGGTTTGTCTACTCCAAGTTCTGAGCAGTTTAGGTGCAAGCAGTTTGCCGACAAAGGGATTGGTTACGGAATGGATGCATATACGATTGATGGAAATAATATACTAGAAGTATATGCTGCTGTAAAAGATTTAAAAAAGCAAATGGCTGACAATCCTAAGCCTGTTATTTTGGAATGTATGAGTTTCAGAATGAGAGGGCATGAGGAGGCTTCAGGAACAAAATACATACCCAAAGAGTTGATGGAAATGTGGGCTAAAAAAGATCCTGTTGATAATTATGAGGCTTTCTTATTGAAAGAGAAATTAATTTCTCAAGAAGAAATAGATGCTTTAAAGAAAGAAATAAAAGCAGAAATAAATACGGTATGGGCTACTGCTGATGGTGAGCCAAGAATTGCTTCAACTCCTGAAAAAGAGTTGGCCGATATTTATGCTCCTTATACTGCTGAAATTATTCAGCCGTCTGCCACTAAAACAGATAAAAGATTAATTGATGCTATTTCGGATGGGTTAAGACAATCCATGCAGAAACATGATAATTTGATTATTATGGGGCAAGATATTGCTGATTATGGTGGTGTTTTCAAAATCACGGATGGTTTTATGAATGAATTTGGTAAAGATAGAGTGCGTAACACACCTATTTGTGAATCGGCTATTGTGAGTGTTGCTTTAGGATTGTCTATTAACGGATACAAATCGGTAATGGAAATGCAATTTGCTGATTTTGTTACTTCAGGTTTTAATCCAATTATTAATAATTTAGCAAAAACCCATTACAGATGGGGTGAAAAAGTGGATGTAGTGGTGCGAATGCCTACAGGAGCTGGGGTGGGTGCTGGTCCTTTTCATTCTCAATCTAATGAAGCTTGGTTTACCCATACTCCAGGACTTAAAGTAGTTTATCCTGCTTTCCCTGAAGATGCAAAAGGTTTATTAAATGCTTCAATAAATGACCCAAATCCTGTCATGTATTTTGAGCATAAGGCCCTTTACAGAAGTTTAAGCGGCCAAGTTTCGGATGACTATTTTACAACAGAAATTGGAAAGGCAAATTGCATAAAAACAGGATGTGATGTAAGTATAATAACTTATGGTATGGGAGTACATTGGGCTTTAGAAGTGCTTGCTAATAATCCTGATATTTCGGCTGACCTAATTGATTTAAGAACCTTAGTTCCTTTGGATAGAGAAATGGTTTTAGTTTCTGTAAAGAAAACAGGAAGAGCAATTGTGTTGCATGAAGACTGTATGATTGGTGGCTTTGGTGCTGATATTTCTGCAATGATTGCTGATGAATGTTTTGAGTATTTGGATGCTCCTGTAAAGCGTTCAGCATCAATAGATACGCCAGTACCTTTTGCACACGAATTAGAAGATGAATTTCTAGCAAAAGCTCGCTTTGAAAAGCAATTAGTTGAGTTACTTGCTTATTAGTTTAGCAATTCTATGAGTTTATTTATCTCTTCTTTATTATTGGGAAGCTTAATTGCATTTCTAATTTTTTCTTTTTCATTTTCTATCAAATGCCAACTCAGGGATATATGCTGTTTCTTGTCTGAGGGAAGTGTAATTGTTATAATTTCCAATGGTGTATTGAGCCATTCTTTGGTATAATTAATAAGTTTATCCCTTTCTAAATCTTTCATGTTTCCCCACGATCTATTAAAATCAGAAAAAGGACCAATAAGCGAATGCAAGAAGCTTTTTGAATGCTGCTTATCTGACAGAACCATTCGTTCCCTTGCTCTTATTTGAAGAAGGATTACACCTGATGTATTTTGGCTAATCCAATCTTTAAATGTCCGGATAAATTGAATACTTAAATCTGTTCCTAAATTATCTTTCAATCCTGCATCCATTACCTCTAACATGGGTTTAGATGGTAAATAAACAACCGGAGAAATATAAGGGAAAGTAGCATTCATTCTCAGGGCGGAAGTGATTTTTAGATTTTGGGCATCTTGCTGAGCAAAAAGTCGGGAAAACTCTATTCCATCAAAATAAGAATTATCGGTTATTTGTGTCATATAGGCAATTTTCTGTGAGGAAACAATAAGCAAATGCCCGTTATTTATAATTGTTGGTGAGATAAAAACCATAGGAATTTCGGCATTTTTTTCTGGAAGGTAATAGTCATTCAAACTTTTATTAAGAATGGAATCCGTATTCTGATGCAGAATGTGTTCAAAAGTAAACCCTCTATCCTTAGTATGAATATATTTTCCGTCATTAAATTTCTGCAAACGCATAAGTATATCATTGACCGTTATGGTAAATGATATTGGGTTTAGCATGTCTTTTGATATATTCTGATAATGTTTTTCGCTTATTGAGTCGCCTCTCAGGTAAAGTTCTCTAAAATAACAGGCGCCAATCATTCCGCCAGAAGACCCTGTAATGAGTTGGGTTTTTTTGAAAAAATCTCCATTAGTTGCATTATTGATGTAGTTTAAGGCATGGAAAGTTAAATAGGAAGCCCGCATACCACCACCACTACAATTGACAAATATCATTTTTGGTTTTTTCTCACTTATAGTTTTATTTTTTTCTTTCCAATTTTCAAGTATTTCTGTGCTTTGTTTTTTATCTTCTGTTATATTCTTTGTCGAACTAATTTCTTTCAGTTTTGTGGTATTAAAAATCACTCTTGTTGTGTCATAATTTATTCCGTAAACATGATTTCTACTATTTAATGGCTTGAATGTTGTCAGGTAGTTTACACCAACAATTAACAACAAGAAAACTGGAATAGACCAACCTCTAAACCAGGAGTGAATGGCACTAATAATCATCAAAAACATGGAAAGTAAAAGCATAATACTTGATGCAGCAGGAATCATAAAATATCGGAAATCTCTAAAAATACCAATAAATAAAATAATGGAGAAAATTGCCAATAAATAAAATGCAGCATTATGATGATGTTGATTCAAAACCTTCATTAGTATTTCCGTATTATAATGAGAAGATTTTCGAGCAATTCTAACTTTAAATGGGCTATACAAATAACTTCTTACTTCTGACTCACCCGGAAGAGTGCCTCTTTCTACTTTTTTCTTAGAAAAGGATGGAGAGAAAAGTTTTATTTTAGGATGTGTTCCGTTTTCTTTTTCTTTTCCTATTGGTATCCCAAATAATTTAAAAAGACTTTTGTTGGTTTGGCTAAAATAAAAAATAGAAAAAAGAATAAAAACAGTATTACCAATCAAAAAACCAAAATAATAACTTGCTGTTACATTAATTGAAAAATGTGCCTGATTGGAATAAAATATAAAAAGTTTTATTCCAAAAACGATTAAAAATAACAGTGGAATAGTTGAATTATTGATACAAAACTTAAAAAAAGCAGTAGAAAGTGTTGCGATAAAGCGAAAACGATAACCCATTATAATATAGCTAGCAATATGAAAAGCCATGATAAAAATTCCTACCGAAAGCCCTAATAGGAAGAAAGAGAGGAAATTTACCTTATTCAAATATTCAGGAGATAAAAATAAATAAGGGATACCATATTTTACTCCCAAATACTCGATTACAAACCCAAATAATATAGCCCAAAAAATAATAAATAGATAGTTTCTTTTGATGTGATACAAAAGCAGTTGAGTGGGAAAAAAATAAAATAATTTCTTCATAGAATTCTATCTTATACTGTCTTCAAATTTATACGAAAAAAAGATAAAAAAGCTACTTATCTGATAAAGATTTTTATCTAAGGGTAAAAATTACGATATTTGCAATCTTTATTAATACAAGTAGAATGAGAATAACAATAGTTGGTACTGGATATGTGGGCTTAGTAACAGGAGCTTGTTTTGCCGAAATGGGCAATAAAGTTATCTGTGTGGATAAGAATAAGGAAAAAATAGAGGCATTAAAAAATGGCATTATTCCTATTTTTGAACCGGGCTTAAAAACAATGGTAAACGAAAACTATCAAAAGGGAGTGCTTAGTTTTACTACATTATTAGAAGAGGCAATAAATGAATCAGAGATTGTTTTTATTGCTGTCGGGACTCCACAGGATGAAGACGGAAGTGCAGACCTTAGCCATGTAATAAATGTGGCAAAGGAGATAGGAGAGAAGATGAATCACCCTCTTATTGTGGTGGATAAATCTACTGTTCCAGTGGGTACTGCTAATAAAGTTAGGGAAACTATCCAAAGTGCATTAGATAGCCGAAATGAAGATATTGAATTTGATGTGGTTTCCAATCCTGAATTTTTGAAGGAAGGAACAGCAATTAAAGATTTTATGCAACCCGATAGAGTAGTGATTGGCTCTGAGAATCAAAGCAGTACAAACACGCTCAAAGCACTTTATCGCCCTTTTACAATTAACAGAGAAAGGTTTATTCAAATGGATATTAAAAGCGCTGAAATGACCAAATATGCAGCCAATGCTTTTTTGGCTACCAAAATTAGTTTTATGAACGAAATGTCTAATATTTGTGAAAGGGTTGGGGCAGATGTAAATATGGTAAGAATAGGAATTGGAAGCGACAATCGTATTGGCTATAAATTTATTTATCCTGGATGTGGATATGGAGGAAGTTGTTTCCCAAAAGATATAAAAGCATTGAAAAGAACAGCCGAGAATTATGGATATACAGCAAATATTCTACAAGCAGTTGAAAAAGTGAATGTGCATCAAAAAAGAGTATTGGTACAAAAAATAACAGATAAATTTGGTGATAATTTATCGGGGAAATGTTTTGCGATTTGGGGACTTAGTTTCAAGCCAGGAACGGATGATATGAGAGAGGCGGCTTCAGTAATTATTATCAATGAACTGATAGAAAAAGGAGCAACTATCAGAGCTTATGACCCAAAAGCAATGAAGGAAGCAGAAAATCATTATTTTAAAAACCAAAGCAATATATTGTATTGTAAAGATAAATATGAAGCCCTTGATGGGGCGGATGCAGTTGTTTTAATTACAGAATGGAAGGAATTTAGAAGCCCTGATTTTACTAGAATAAGTGCTCTTTTAAATCAAAGTGTTATCTTTGATGGAAGAAATCAGTACGATAAACAGATGTTAAAAGAATATGGATATGAATATTATCAAATTGGAGTTAAATGAAGGGTAAGAAACATGACTTTTCTAAGATTAAGTTGTTTTTGTCAGATGTTGATGGAGTGCTTACTGATGCAGGAATGTATTATACAGAAAATGGTGATGAATTTAAAAAATTCTGTACTTATGATGGAATGGGCTTTCAGCTTTTGCAAAAAACAGGCATAAAAGTAGGTATTTTAACTACTGAAGATAGAGAGCTAAATAGAAGAAGAGCTAAGAAACTTGGATTAGATTTTGATTTTCATGGATTGAAAGACAAACTTCAGTTAGTTAAAGATTTATGTAAAAAAGAAAATATTTCCTTAGATGAAGTTGCATATATTGGTGATGATGTAAATTGTTTTAGTTTACTATCTAATGTTGGTATTGCTGCTTGTCCGAGTAATGCAGTTTCAAAAGTTAAAGCTATTCCAAATATCATTCATCTAAAAAAGAAAGGCGGCGATGGTGTAGTTAGGGAACTGGCGGAAGAAATATTGGCATCAAAGAATTAAGCTTATAATAATATATAGAATTAAAGGATGTTGCCTCATACCATATTTTTGTTTGTATTTTAGAAGCCATGATGAAAGTAAAGCAATCTTTTAAAAGGTCAAGAAATGAATAAAACTGATAGAATTTATATTGCTGGGCATAATGGAATGGTTGGCTCAGCTATCATAAGAGAACTAAAATCAGAGGGCTATGAAAATTTAATTACTAAAAACTCCAATGAGTTAGATTTAAGAAATCAAAATGCTGTGCATGATTTTTTTGAAAATGAAAAGCCAGATTTTGTTTTTTTGGTAGCAGCAAAAGTAGGAGGAATTCTTGCTAATAGTACTTTCCGTGCAGATTTTTTATATGACAACTTGATGATTGAAGCAAATATCATTCATGCTTCTTATTTGTTTAAAGTGAAGAAGTTATTGTTTTTAGGTAGCTCATGTATTTACCCGAAACTGGCAAAACAACCCATGAGTGAAGATGCACTTTTATCGGGTTTCTTAGAGCCAACAAACGAACCGTATGCCATTGCAAAAATTGCAGGAATAAAATTATGTGAAACTTTCCATGATCAATATGGATGTAACTTTATCTCTGCAATGCCAACTAATTTATATGGGCCAAATGACAATTACGACCTAAAAAACTCACACATTATTCCAGCATTGTTAAGGAAGTTCTATGAGGCAAAACAACATAATCTATCAGAAGTTGAGGTATGGGGAGATGGTTCGCCACTTAGAGAGTTTTTACATGTAGATGATTGTGCATCTGCCTGTGTTTTTTTAATGAATAATTACACTGATAAGCAATTTATAAATGTAGGTTCTGGGGAAGAAAAAAGTATAAAAGAGGTAGCAGAAACCATAAAACAAAAGATTGGGTTTCAAGGTAGAATAGATTACAATACAACTTATCCTAACGGAACACCAAGAAAACTAATGGATGTTTCAAAAATCAATAAACTAGGATGGAAATATCAAATATCTTTTGAAGAGGGGATTGATCAGACGATTGCTATCTTGGAAGAAGAACTTCAAAAATTTCAATAAAACTTGAGAATTCTAATCCTTGATAATCACGACTCTTTCACACATAATTTGTATCATTATGTAAAGCAGTTTAAAGACAATGTGCTTGTAGTAAAGAACGATAAAATCTCCTTGACAGAAGTTGAGCAATACGATAAAATTATTCTCTCCCCTGGACCAGGATTACCTGATGAACATAAAAACTTAAAAGAAATTATCAAGCAGTTTTCCTCTACAAAAAGTATTTTAGGGGTTTGTTTGGGTCATCAAGCAATTGCGGAATGTTTTGGGGCAAAACTAAAAAATTTGGAGGATGTGATGCATGGTGTTTCTTCCGAAATTATTTTTACAAAAGAGGAATCAATTTTTAAGAATATTCCTAATCAAATACAAGTAGGGCATTATCATTCCTGGGTGATTGATGAAAAAACTTTGCCTAACTGTTTTGAGGTTACTTCAAAAAATGAAGATGGAATGATAATGTCAATCAAACACAAGGAATACGATTTAAAAGGAGTGCAATTTCATCCAGAATCTATTTTGACTCAGCACGGACTATTGATGATAAAAAACTGGATTTTTTCATAGTAAATCTTAATAATTCATATCAATCCAGTCTTTCTTTTTTTCGAACTTTAAATCTTTAAGTACAGATGCTTTTACACGAATAGTTAGTGTGTAACTTTTGTGAAATCCTATGGGAATCCAATGGAAAAGTAATTCCCAACAATGTAAATCTCTATAAACATCCACAGAAGAATAAGTAAGTTCTTTCTCCTTAAAATCGTAACCAGAACGAAATCCAATTTTCCATTTTGGTGTTATTTTGATATTTCCGGAAAAGTTTAAAGATTGTGTAGGAGTAACCTCTGATGAGGCTTGATTATTTTTATTGTAAGCAATGGTATAATTCATGTTCAAATTCCAAGGAATCTTATAAAAATCATCTTCCTTTTTTTCTTGCTCTTTTTCGTCCTCTGTTTTTTTATTAAAAAAACTTTCAGAGATATTCAATCCTAATGCTGCATTGGCATTTGTAAAACGGGCTAATCGTCCATTTTTTATTTCAAATTGATTCATTCTTTTACCACTACTATTTATAATATAAGGGTCGTATCTGCTCGAAAAAGTAACATCCAATAGTCCTAAAAGTTTTGAGCGGGCATTCAAGTTTATCGTAGAGAGATTGAGTGAATCCGCAAAAATGTTATAAGAAGAAGAAATCCCCATGCTTTGTAAAAGTGTAACTTTTTTGAGTGTTTCAGTGGTGTCTTTTTTACTTCTAACTTTCATGTCAATCAAATTACCCAAGCTAAAATTGATATTGCCACTTTTGCTACTGCCTGGGCTACCATAAATTCCGTTTTGCATTACGGAATAGGTTTGCGTATTTCCTAATGTATCAGATTGAACTGTTTTGTAATAACCAAAATTTTCTTTGCTAAAATCAGGACGATAAGAGAAACTTATATTTGGCGTTAGCACATGACGAAATGCCGCAATTTTTCCTTTTTTGAACTGAGCAATTCCATACAATTTTGTATTCAATGATGCCGACATACTATAATCGTGTGCTCTTGTAAATTTGTGCAAGGTATCGGTTACAATAGTGCTTCCATCCCAACTTTTCTCAATTTGGGTTAAATACCATCTTTCCGTTAGATTAAATCTGGGAGAAAAAGTAGAATACTTCAATAGTTTTACGGATGTACTAATTGGAATGGAGTGCTTCATTCCATTTCTATATTTTGATAAAGCATCTGATTTGAAAAGGAGAGAATCCGTAATTGAAATTTCATTTTTCGTATTCATACTGTAACTCACTCCAATTTTGTCGTACCAATTTGTTTTTCCAACTTTCTTACGTTTAAATGGGAAAATACGGTTCATACTAAAAGTAACTGCTGGCAGTGTGAGGTTTACTATTTTAGTATTTGTGTTCTGATTATGATTTAGAGTTGTCGATAAATTAAAAGGTGTTCCCTCCCATTTTTTTTTTAAACTAATACTTGAAGTAAATGTATTACTCAAATAATCGTTTGCATTGTAGGAATTGTTTTTATGATAAGTACTACTTCCCGCATTTACATTTGCAGAAAACAGCAAAGAAGGATTAGCTTTTGGGTCTTGTTTGTGATTCCACCGAATAAAAAAATCTTTTTTCAAGCTATAATCAGGCATATCCTTTTCACTATTTATCATTCTTCCATAGTTCAAATTCAGATTGCCGTTATATTCATATCGTTTTCTGTAGCGTAAAAGTGAGCGTGTTGCCCAACTTCCTTTGGTGTAAATATCTCCTTTTATCGACAAATCCATTTGTTTATTTAATACAAAATAATACCCTCCATCTTTTAAAAAGAAGCCCAGGTTTGCCGATTCGCCATAGGATGGAATAAGTAATCCAGAACTCTCTTTTGTTGTATTTGGGAAAAAGCCAAAAGGAAGAAATAAAGGGGTGGGTACATTAAAAACTGTTAAATAAGCAGGACCAGAAACTATTTTCTCGCCGGGAATAATTTTTATTCTGTTAGCACGGATAGAAAAATGTGGTTTCTCTGCATTACAAGTGGTGTATTCTCCCTTTTTTAAATACATCACTCCCGACTCACTTTTCTTTACTTTTTTGCCATGAATAAAAGCTTCTCCCTCTTTAGTTACTAATTCTTTTATAATACCTTTTTTGCTGCTATAATTATAGGTCATTTCTTTCGCTTTGAAGGATTTTCCGCTTTCTGTAAAATGTGGATAACCACTCATTTCTCCAGAGGAATCAATTCTTCCTGTAGCGTATATTTGATTTTTTGCCCAATCAATTTCAATAAAATCGGCTTTAATTTCTGTATTTTCATATTTAATGATGGCATTTCCATAAAGAAAAACTTTTCGGTTTATAATATCAAAACGCATGGAATCGGAGGCATCATACAAAATAGCATCATTAATAAAAACTTTGTTTGTGGAATCCTTAACTTCTAATGTGTCGGTAATAAAAACAAAGCCAAAAGAGTTATTAGCAAAGCATGTTAAAAAGATAAGAGATACAATAAGGAATCTGCTTTTTAAATACAATCTATTAATGTTATTTTTGTGTATCAAATATCTGAAATGTTTATCGTTACAAACTTAAATAAATTCTACCAGTTTAGCTTGCTAAATCTACAACGCATAATTGGAGCATTTCTTTTAATTATGATTGTGGTTTTTCCTTCACAAGCCCAAAATGCAAATAACGGAATTAAAAAAATAGTAATTGACCCAGGGCATGGGGGAAAAGATCCTGGAAATTTAGGAACCGGAAGATACAAAGAAACTGAAAAACATATTGCGCTAGATATTTCATTGCTTTTTGGTAAGTATGTAAAAGAATCTTTTCCAGAAATTGAAGTAATTTATACTCGAAAAACAAATGAAGAATATCCTACTTTAATTCAAAGAACAGAACTTGCTAATAGGGAAAAAGCAGATTTGTTTATCTCTATTCATTGTGATGCTTTCTCGAACCCTAATGCTTATGGAACTGGGGTTTATGTGATGGGGATGAGTAAACTAAAAGCAAATATGGATATTGCAATGAAGGAGAATTCGGTAATTTATTTGGAAGATGATTATAAGCAGAATTATGAAGGTTTTGACCCAAACTCTCCTGAAAGTTATATTGTGTTCAGTCTCACACAAAACACCTATTTAGGACAAAGTTTGCAAATAGCAGAAGAGGTGGAACAGCAATTTGCGACAAGAGCAAATCGGAAAAGTAGAGGCGTAAAACAAGCCCCTTTTTATGTGATTTCTAGAGCAAATATGCCTTCTATTTTAATTGAAACGGGTTTTCTCACCAACCCAAATGAAGAAGATTTCCTTCATTCTGAAAAAGGAAAAGATTATCTGGCATCCGCAATTTTCCGAGCTTTCAGAAGTTATAAGCAGAGTATCAATCAAGCAACACTGCAAGTAGATAACAAAGAATTTAAAAAAGAAGAAAAGAAAAAAGTAGCAATAAAAAAAATAGTGTCAAAACCATCTATTATTTTTAAAGTCCAGATAGGAACTTATCTTAAAGATATGAAAAATAGCACAAAATTTTTCGGGCTAAGTGCAGAGGAAAAAGTGGTAAACGGAACATTCAAATATTTTGTAGGGAACACATCTAGTAAAGAGGAGGTAGATAAGTTGAGAATCAAAATGGTGAAAAAAGGCTTTAATGGTGCTTTTGTGATTGCTTTTAAAGACGGAATTCGTATAAATGTGAAAGAAGCCTTAAGTTTGCAGAAATAATAATATGAAATCATGAAAACACTTTCGAAAGAATTAAGGATTGGGATTTTGGTTGTAATGTCAATAGTTGTACTTGTTTGGGGTATTAATTATCTCAAGGGGAGTAATCTTTTTGACAACAGCAGAACCTTTTATGCTATATATGGAAATATTGGAGGATTGCAAGAGGGAAGTGGCGTTAGTGTAAATGGCTATAAGGTTGGTGTGGTTAAGAGAATTCGCCTATTAACAGATAAAAACTATTCTTTATTGGTTGAAATTAGTATTGAAAAGGACATTGATATTCCCAGTAATAGCGTTTCAAAAATTGTAAATACGGATATCATGGGGTCTAAAGGTATTTCCTTAATTTTAGGCGACTCAAATACAAATGCTCAAAAAGGAGACACCCTTTATTCTGATATGGATAGAAGTTTAAAAGAGGAAGTAAACAAGCAAATTTTACCTTTAAAAAACAAAGCAGAACAGCTCATTGGTTCCATTGATTCTATTGTTACTGTGATTACTTCTGTATTAAGCAAGGATGCACGTGAGAGCCTTACAAAGAGTCTGGTAAGTTTGGATAATACCTTTACTACTATGTCGCAAACCATGACGAAAGTCAGCAAAATTGTGGACCAGAATGATGAGAGAATATCAAGTATTATAAAAAACCTGGAAGGCAATAATGATGAAATAACAAATATACTGAAGAATTTTTCTGAATTGTCGGACGATATTGCAAAGTCAAATATAAAAACTACGCTTGCAAGTTTGAATGAAATTTCTAAAAAGATAAGTGATTCAGAAGGAAGTTTAGGTATGTTTATCAATGATAAGGATTTGTATCTTAATCTAGAAAAATCCTCAAAAGAATTGGAAGCACTAATAAAAGATATCAAATTAAACCCCAAGAGATATGTTGGTTTTTCCTTTTTGGGAGGTAAATCAAAATCCTACAAAAAATCTAAAGGGGAATAAATATGCATCTTGAAAACTTTATTTTTAGTTTTATTTTAATTTTTGCACTTAGTCTATTTTCCTTTAATCTTTGGAAAATAGTGCGTAATATTCGTTTAGGAAAATCAAAGAATCGTTTTGATCAACCTTTAAAACGAACTATAATACTGCTAAAAGTTGCTTTTGGGCAAACCAAACTATTTGCGCGTCCAGTTTCTGGCCTATTACATGCGATTGTTTATTGGGGATTTTTGGTCATTACCATAGGTACAATGGAAATGATGGTGGATGGGATATTTAATTTTGATAGGTCTTTCGGAGTACTCGGAGGTTTTTACAATTTAGTTACAATATCAGGTGATGTAATGGCGGTTTTGGTGCTTGTCTCTTGTCTTATTTTTATGTTCAGAAGACTTTTTTTAAAGATAAAGAGATTCTCTGGTAAAGAGATGAAAAAATTATCTTCAATTGATGCAATTGTAGCCTTGGTTATTATTGTGTTTTTGATGTTTTCACTGCTTACTATGAATATCGGTTATCTTGCGCTTGAACATGCAGAAATTGTAGGCTCTTATCCAATTAGCAAACATTTTGTTTCTCTCATTTCCAATTGGGAAATCAGCACTATTATTTTATTTCATAAAGTGAGTTGGTGGACGCATATAATGTTGGTATTGATTTTTCTTAATGAGTTGCCATATTCTAAACATTTCCATGTGGTTATGTCCATCCCTAATGTTTATTTCTCGAATATTGAGCATTTAGGAAAAATGGACAATATGCCTTCTGTTACAAAAGAGGTTAAACTCATGATGGATCCTAATGCTGATCCGTACGCAACACCAGCTGCTGATACTCCACCACCGGAGTCATTTGGAGCAAAGGATGTAACAGATTTAAATTGGGTGCAATTGATGAATGCCTATTCCTGTACTGAATGTGGTAGGTGTACCTCAGAATGTCCTGCCAATCAAACTGGTAAA
>Ga0208879_1002416_pt1 | contig 16521 bp, 12 predicted proteins | sample Knorr_S15_td_Bot_FD_185605 | JGI IMG/M metagenome (GOLD analysis project Ga0208879, IMG submission 185605) | Marine microbial communities from Southern Atlantic Ocean transect - Knorr_S15_td_Bottom_ad_5009_LV_A (SPAdes) (version 2) | ecosystem: Environmental > Aquatic > Marine > Oceanic | place... | reverse complement strand
TGGCCCCTCGGTCGCATAACATAGGTGAACTTGTAGTTCTCGAAATATGGAGTTGTCGGGTTGAAATCCAGTATGAGCAAAAACTTGATCGACGACGAGCGTTATCTGCCTGCCGTCGTTTTCACCGTCGTCCTGTTGGTGTAGCTCTACTTCGAATGTTCCGTCGTCTTGCTGCGTAATGCGGTGGATGATGGTTCCCGCGATACGAGTGACTTGTTTGTTGGTTGCCCGTTGGTTGGCTTGTTGCACTAGGTCGCGGCGCGTGCTCAACGGGTCATCAGCGATGGTGGCAATTCCCAATTGGTTCGAGTTGCGTGTAACCCAGGTAATGGTTGCATCTGCTGTGGAGCGAGCTTGAGTTAGATTGACTAGGGTGTGGGCGGCGGTATGCCCAGATCCGACGACTAGGATCCGTTGGTTGGTCAGAGTGGCGGATTGCTCAGCAGTCGGACTCAGTCGGTGAAATTGTTGGTGACAGTTGTTCTCGCCAATAGCGGTTCCGCCACCAGCACCAATTGGATTGGGTTGCCCAAGGACGCCGGATGTGTCGATGACGATGTCAGCGGTAATAACAGTTTCTTGATTACCGTTGTGGACTAACACGCGAAACGTATCGGCGCCGCGGGATTGCCGGTCAGCGAGATCTGTTTTGATGAGCCACGAACGGGAAACGGAAAGAACTTTCGTGTTCGTGCGGATCTGGTCAACGATTAGGTCGGTATGACTTAGTGGTTCGAGATAGTTCTTGAACCACTGGGTTCCGGTTTGTAATTGGTCCAAAGCGTCCAACGAGTGTTCGGGAGCTTGACCTGCGATGGCCGCTCGTCCTAATGTCGAACTATTGTCTCCGAATCGTGAGAACATACTGATGTGTTGCCATCGCAAAACATGTTGGCAGACTTCGCCTTTTTCGATAAGGGTGACTTGGTAGCCCAAGTAGCGAGCATATAGTGCGGTTTCGAGTCCGATAGGGCCAGCACCGATGATGATGATATGAGCGGGAGTGTCGATTGCCATAAAATTCGTTTCGTTTTCAGCAATGGCCTTTGCTTGCATGTTGTTGGTGTGCTGTCGTATTCTAGTATGAAAACGGCAGCAGTAGTACCACAAACAATGAGGTGTCGCGGTTGAGTTCAGCGTTGGAGGATGACCGCCCGTATTGCGGAAATTGATACCGCGAACCAGTTTGCCAGGCGTATCCGATGGTACAGTTTCGAATAAACTCAACCTCGGATTGCACGAATTATCACAAAATTTAGAATCTGGAATTGAAAATCAAAAATTCACAGTATCCGGTGTATTGCTATTACGGAGGATGCTGAAATGGGAGATGTCAATGGCTGGTGGATCACCGGTCATGAGGTCAGCCATCACGACAGCTGTTGCAGGTGACAGATGTAAGCCACTGCGAAAGTGGCCAGCGGCGATGAATAAATTGTCCGCTGCGGTGATACGCCCCAGATAGGGCATGCCATCGAAACTCGCCGGACGTAAACCTGACCAACTTTGTTTAATCTCGAGTCCGTTGAGCGGCGGAATGAGTTGACCGGCAAAATCTGCCAATTGATCGAGCATCTGCGGAGTCGTCCCTTTTTCGAAGCCGACTTCTTCTTCGCACGAGCCAACTAAAATTTGTCCATCTCGCCGTGGAATCACATAACGTGACCCCTCATTGATCACTCGATTGATGGTTCCTGCTGTTGCCTGATACAACAGCATCTGACCACGTATAGGAACAATGCCATTTTCGATATTAAGCTGCTGCAATAGCATGGCTGACCAAGCGCCGGCGGTAATGCATATTTGCTTGGCTCTCAGCGAGCCCTGCGGCGAAGGCACACTATGGATATGTCCAAGGTCGATTGGAATATCGGTGACAGCACAATGTGGTGTAATGAGTACTCCGTTCTTCTCACATGCCGCAACCAGCGCTTGTAAATGCCGCGGATTGCGTAGCAGCGCGTCGTTGGGAAAATAATAGGCAGCGAGAAATTGATCAAAATCCAGTGCAGGCTCGAGTTTGCGCAGTTGTTGTGCGTTGAGTTTTTCCACGGCAATACCTTCTGCTGGTAAGGTGGCAAGCAATCCTGCTAGGGCGGCTGCTTCACCGGCGCGGCGTGCGACGTGCACACCACCGCGAACTTCAAAGTGGTTATCAATGCCCGTTTCAATTTTTAGACGATCAGCCCATATTGGATGGAGTTGCTGACTGAGACCTCGTAGTTTATCAAGCGGGTCTAGGGCGTGTTGCAAATTCGCATCCGGTAAGATTCCGCCGCCTGCCCAGGAAGCTTCACGCCCGGGTAAATTCGCATCGATTACGTGTACGGTTTTGCCTCGATTGGATAGTTCCCATGCGAGCGACAACCCAATGACGCCTGCTCCAATAATCAACACATCATGTTGCCCGTGGCTCATGACAAGAACTCCTGCTGCAGTGTATTGAGTTCATCACAAAGCCAGTGTCCACTGTGTTCGAGGTCCTGTTGTAATTCGCGGAAATCATCAATCGTATCGATGTCGAGCCAAGGTGGTAGCAGTGAATAGGAGATATTTGCGTCTTGCAGTTTGGTGATCGTCTGCTGGAGAACATTGTCGGTGGACCAATCAACCTCTGCAAACACGGGTGGCACAATATTGCGTGCGCCGATGAGATAATATCCGCCGTCGCGGGCGGGACCGATAACACACTGATGTACATCAAGTTGATCAAATGCTTGCTTGAGTAGTGCTGCGGGTAAGTGCGGGCTGTCGCTGCCGATCAGAACAACCTTTTCGATTTGGTGCGCGTGTGCGTCGGTGAAATATGCGAGCATACGTTGTCCGAGATCGCCCGGGGCCTGGGCAACCATGGTCCAGCCAGCGGGGAGGCATTGGACAAATTCGGTGTAGTGGTCAGTCGGAGTGAAAGCTAGCACACTGCGTTGGGCAATGCCGGTAGCTGTTTCCAGCGTCGCTTGGATAAATTGCCGATAGACACTTGCCGCAAATTCTTGGTTCGTATCGCGTGCGAGTCGAGTTTTGACTTGACCAGGTTCCCAATATTTAGCGAACACACCGAGCTGAGATTGAAATGGTTTGCTCACAAACGGTTTCCTATGATACGACGTAGTAGGATTTCATTGATTTTACCACGAAAACGGACCTTTCCATCAATCTCCACGACGGGAATGCACATTTCGTATTTGTCAAGCAATTCTGAGTCCTGTGAGATATCAATAGTCTCTATGGAGAAGCCGTACCTATCGAGTATTTCATAGGCTTCATCGCATAGAGGGCAATTGTCTCGAGAATAAAGTGTGGCGGAAAATGAGGACATTTGGTGAATAAGTGCGTTTTAATTGTAGGTTGATCGTGACGGCGCCGGTAAAGTCCTTATTTTATTGTCTATTATGGTTGCGCCGATACCGTGTGTCGACGCTTTCTAATACTATTGGCTAGTTATACAACGGTTAAACTATAGCGGTAAGCGACATTAAAGTCCTGATACGTTATGATAATTACTTTACGTTTAACTTCTATATACAAGCCTTTTTGCAGTTTGTCACTCCGCGTGCCAATTTTCTCAATCCGAGTAAACCATGGCGATAACGACCCGAAAATTTCTCGATATATTGCGTCGCAGCAAGTTGATTGACGATGCGCCTCTCAAGAAAGCGTTGCGGCTTTGTGTCGAGGAAAATGGCGGAGCATTACCCAACGATGCGAAGCAACTGGCAGATTTTCTGATTGCCCAGAATGTAATTACGAAATGGCAATCGAAAAAGCTACTCGACAAAAAATATAAAGGTTTCTTTCTAGGGAAATATAAACTGCTAGGGCAAATCGGCGTTGGCGGAATGAGCACTGTTTACCTCGCAGAGCATACGCTGATGAAACGATTACGTGCCATCAAAGTGTTGCCTCGAAATCGCGTAGATGATTCTTCCTATCTTGAACGGTTTTATCGGGAAGCCCGAGCGACGGCGGCGTTAGACCATCCGAATATTGTCAGAGCGTACGATATTGATAGTGCCAGTGAGACGCATTATTTAGTGATGGAATACGTTGCCGGAAGAGACCTGATGACGATCGTCAAAGATGATGGTCCGACAGGATTTATTGAAACCGCACAATACATTTTGCAAGCAGCGCGAGGCTTAGACCACGCACATACAGTTGGGATGGTTCATCGCGATGTCAAACCGGCCAATCTGTTGGTCGAAGAAAATGGACAGTTGAAGATTCTCGATATGGGCCTTGCGCTCATGAATGACGATGATTCTGAACTAGCGGGTTTAACGGACAAGCACAACGAAAAAATATTAGGCACGGCAGATTATCTTGCTCCGGAGCAAGCGCTCAATAGTCACGACATTGACTTACGAGCAGATATCTATGGATTGGGCTGCACGATGTATTACGCATTGACGGGGCATCCACCATTTCCCGAAGGAACATTGGCTCAGCGGATAGCGATGCATCAATCGAAAATGCCTCCAGCGATAGGCGTGGATCGACCTGATTGCCCAGACCCATTGGCAGCGATTTGTTTTAAGATGCTGCAAAAAGAAGTTGATAACCGGTATCAGAATTGTCTAGAGATATCTGTCGCGTTGGAAACGTGGTTACAAACTCAGGGCATTGATGCAACGAAAAATGTAGCCGACCCAATTCATCTGCCGCCACGACAAGACGCCAACCAATCCACCGATACTATTGTGGAAGCGATGCATGCGGCCGTTGCCGTGGCTAATCATGTCGCAGTTGGTGGTGGTGCTTCATCCCTGTTGATCTCCGGCAGCGGTTCGGCGCTGAGTGATAGTCAATTTATGGCCGTGCCCGGTAGCAGTATTAGTACAGGAAACAGTCGTATTGAACTTGGTACGGAGGGTGCGCAACAATCATTGCAAAGCACCACTCATGGATTGTTAGACGGTACCACCACTTCGGCTGTCGTGAAACGCATGCCTCTTTGGGGGTGGATTGTGATTGCGTTAAGTATCGTTTTTGTACTCGTGGGAACATTGGCAGTGGTGTATTGGGCTGTAATGGAGCCCTCGACCAAACAAACCACGCAACAGCAGACTAACAGCTTTGTTATTTCTGAGGTCTTTCCGCAATCAGTCAGAGCCTATAATGATGGCAGCTGAATGCAACAAATTCAACAACCTTGATAGAATTACTCACTAGGCAAACGAAAAATCGACAACCACCAACTAGGAAATAATTTACAGGATTCCAACATGATTCAATTAACTCGAAAATATCTTTTGCTGCTGCTTGCCGTTGTCGCGATTTGGAGTACAGCCAGTACAGCGGCAATGGCGCAAGTCACCCCACAGCAACGCAAGGTTGAATTGGAACTACGGACGGCTGTTAAAAAAGCGGGCAACCTATTTGCTCAAGGCAAGTTTGATGAATCGGCTGATGTCGTTATTGAAGTTCAGAAAAAATTTGATGAAGCGATGAAGGAACCTACTGAGCAGACGTTGTTTCTGTTTTCCAAAGTCTTCAATTCATTGAAAAAAGCGCATGCGCTTTTGGAACTCGAAGGCGTAAGCCTACCGGAACTTAAACAACCGATGATTGCTAAGCCCCAGCCGCTGCCAGCTAAGGGAATGTTAACCAAAGTGCCTGATGGCAAGATTAGTTTCGTGAACCATATCGTGCCGATCTTAATGGCCAAATGCGGTAATTGCCATATTCGTAACGCGCGGGGGATGTTTAGCATGGCGGACTTTGATGCCCTGATGAAAGGGCCAGCCGCTGGCGTCGTTATTTTTCCGAAAGATGCAATTGGTAGCAGAATCATTGAGGTCATCGAAGAGGGAGATATGCCGCGTGGTGGGTTGTCTGTCACGGCGATTGAGTTGGACGTGTTGAAAAAGTGGATAACCGACGGCGCTGAATTTGATGGTGATGATACGAAGAAAAATTTAGCGGAATTGAATCCGGATGCGAGTGTTGGCGATCTGCCAGTTGTTAAACCAGAGTTTTCTCAAGGCAACGAGACGGTAAGTTTTAAAAATGATATAGCGCCTCTGCTGTTCGCAAATTGTGCAAGCTGTCATGGACTTGGGCGTCGTCCAAGTGGCCGCTTTAATCTCATGACGTTTGCGGGCATGCTGCGAGGTGGTGACAATGGGCCATCGGTATTACCTGGCAATCCGGCTGAGAGCTACATCATCAAGAAACTCTTAGGGACAGGCGGAGGTCAACGGATGCCGGCCAACGGTGATCCATTTGATGACGAGCAAATGGAGTTGATTTCAAAATGGATTACCGAAGGTGCGACATTTGATGGCTTGTCGTTTGACCAAAGTTTAGGTCGAGTTGTGGCAATCGCTCGTACCGAAAAGTACACGCACGAGGAATTGGCGGCCGAGCGGGTAGAAATCGCCCAAAATAACTGGAAGCTGAGTATGTCGGGTATCAACAGCCAATCCGTTGAAACCGATAATTTTTATATAATCGGATCGTTGACTGAATCGCAATTAAAGAAGTTTGGTGAACAGGCCGAAGCGGTGATGGGGAAGGTGCAAGTGGCATTGAAGGTTTCCAAAAGTAAGCCATTGATCAAAGGTCGTATTTCCTTGTTCTTTTTCAACCAACGCTATGACTACAGTGAATTTGGCCAGATGGTCGAGAAGCGACCGTTGCCAAGAGAATGGCGGGGACATTTTCGCTATGATATTATCGATGCCTACGGAGCCTTGCTGGTTCCTCGAGGCGAAGATGTTATTGATGGCATCGTGGCCGAGCAAATTGCTGGGATTTATGCGCAGTCGCTGGGGGTTGTGCCACGCTGGTTTTCCAATGGCATGGCCCGCGTGATCGCGGCTCGTGTCGTAAAAGCGGATACTCGCATTCAAGACTGGAAGAAAAACATCGCGTCCGCCGCGGCGAAGATGACGAAGCCTGATGACTTCATCACCGGTAAATTAGGCGGCGAAGATGCGTCGCTTATTGCCTACAGCTATGTCGATTTTCTGATGAAGAATCCGCAGCGGTTTAGCGCTTTAACAAAAGCATTGCAAAATGGTGCTAAGTTTGATGTAGCCTTTGCAGCGACTTATGGCGACACGCCAAATAAAGTGGCAGATATTTGGTGGAAAGGGTAAACGACCCGCCCCTAAATTTGCCTGAAGTTAAGAATCGTCGGCTAAAATTTCTGTCAACCATTAGGCGTCAGAGTTCATTGTGAGATCATGTTTATTCTAGAAGTTGATACGGTTGGGCAATATTTAGTCGACCAAGACGTTATTGCGAGCGAGAGTGACGTGCAGGTTCGGCAGTTACTCGGCGGCGTCTCAAATCGTGTGTTGTTAGTAGTATTTTCTGGCGACAGAGAGCCTTGGGTCCTGAAGCAGGCGCGGGAACAACTGGCCGTCGAGCAGCCCTGGTTTTGCAGCGTGACGCGTGTGCTGCGGGAAATGGATGTGCTACAAATCAGTAACCGGATGTTGGCTGATAAAGCGAATGCGCTGCTCTGCCAAAGCGTTGTGCCAGAAATACTTTTTGAAGATCGCGAGAATTTTGTTTACGCAATGACTGCGATGCAAGGCAATGCTAGAGAATGGAAGCAGGACTTGCTTGCTGGGGAACTCGACGCTGAAATATTTAAAAGCGTTGGTTGGTTGCTCGGGACCCTGCATAGCGGTTCGTGGGAAGATTCGGAAATAGCAGAACAAGTTGGAGACCAAGGGTTTTTCGAAGAATTGCGAGTCGATCCATATTATCGACAAATTGCTCGAGTTCACCCTGCACTGCAACCTGCGATCGATGGTTTGGTGTCCGATCTGAGAGGTCATCGACATTGTCTGGTACATGGAGATTTTAGCCCAAAGAATATGTTGGTGGACGATACCGATGTTACCCGCTTAATGCTGTTGGATTTTGAAGTTGGCCATTTCGGCGACCCGGCCTTTGATTTGGGATTCTTCTTGACGCATCTAGTTATTAAGTCGATTCGTGATTCGTCGCTGGCTGTACAATATGCCAAGATGGTACAGGTTTTTATTGAAGAGTATCAGCGAGTGCTGCTGCCGCGAGTTGGCGCAGCAGTGGTAGCGGAAATTGAGCGTCGTGGTTGCACCAACCTTGGTGCTTGCTTGGTAGCTAGAGTGGATGGAAAAAGTCCGGTGGAGTATTTGTCAGATCCCGCGCATCAGGAAAGTGTGAGGCTGCTGGGCAAGCGCCTACTGCTGGACGGTGTGGAGCGTGTTGAGAATGTCTGGGATCCAGCGACTGTTTGAGTTGTGTTTTCTTAGATGATTGATAGTTCGTTAGGCTAATGAATTACAGGAGCGATTGTGTTTTTATGTCGAGTTCAATAGTAAGAGTGGTTGGTCGAGAGGTTCTTGATAGTCGTGGCAGTCCAACAGTGGAAGCGGAAGTACATGTAGCCTCCGGAGTGGTGGGCAGAGCGATTGCTCCGTCCGGTGCTTCTACCGGGACTGCTGAGGCGTTTGAATTACGCGACGGTGATGTGAGCCGTTATGGTGGCCTGGGGGTATTGCAGGCGGTTGAGAATGTTAATGGATTGATAAGTGCGGCGCTGTGCGGCATGGACGCTGCTGACCAAAAATCCGTTGATGGTCAGATGTTGGCGTTAGATGGCACGGAGCAAAAAAGCAACCTTGGTGGTAATGCCATGATCGCAGTATCGCAAGCCACGGCGCGTGCCGCGGCAGCAGCGCAGGGGCTACCACTTTATCAGCACTTGCACCGTGTCATTGTTGAGCAAACGGTCGACCTTGGATTTTCCCCGGATCTGTTTCCGGCTCCGCGAATTCCGCTGCCGCAGACAAACATGATTTCCGGAGGATTACACGCCGGTGGGAATTTAGATTTTCAAGATGTGCTGATTGCCCCTGTTGGTGCGACGGATTATGCAACCTGCCTAGAGTGGATCGTGAGAGTTTATAAATGTTTAGGGCAGTTGTTGACAGCACGCGGGTATGAGGGATTCCTGGTTGGCGATGAAGGTGGCTATGGCCCTAAATTAACGAACAATCGAGATGCGGTGGCAATCGTTGCTCAGGCAATTGAAGAAGCCGGGCTGATTCCCGGCGAACAAGTCGCGATAACGTTGGATGTAGCCGCAACACATTTTTACCGTGACGGGATGTATCATTTGCAAGCCGCCGGCGGGCGGATTCTATCGAGCGTTGAAATGATTGACATGCTTGAAGATTGGGTGGAGACGTTTCCCGTTATTAGTATCGAGGATGGATTGGCCGAAGAGGATTGGGAGGGCTGGCAACTATTAAATTCACGGTTAGGTGATCGCATTATGGTTGTGGGTGACGATTTGTTTACGACCAATGTGCAGCGCGTGCGGAAGGGGATTGAGTGCGGTGCGGCGAACAGTGTGTTGGTCAAGGTGAACCAGATTGGGACGATAAGTGAGACGATTGAAACGATGGCGGTGGCGCGGGGGGCGGGGATGAAATTGGTGGTGTCGGCGCGCAGTGGTGAAACCGAAGACGATACGTTGGCAGACTTTGCCACCGCAGCCGCGGGCGACCAAATCAAAATCGGTTCGATCGTCCGCAGTGAACGCTTGGCTAAATACAATCAGCTCCTACGCTTGGCAGAGACGGTATCGGCATTTGGGAATGACAAATGAAAACAGGGTGGTGAGGTAGCTACCCCGACACCCCTCTACATTTGCTTGCCGATGGCGGTGGCGATGGTCCGGCAGCGGTTCATGGTGTCTTGGAATTGCTCTGGTGTCAGGGATTGATACCCGTCGCTCATCGCTTCTTCGGGACGAGGGTGCATTTCAATGATCAACGCATCCGCTCCGATGGCTACCGCAGCGACCGCCATATCAGGCACCAAGTATGCATGACCCGTGCCGTGACTGGGATCTATCACGATCGGCAAATGCGTCTTGTCTTTGAGGTAGGTTACTGAGGCCAGCGGTAGTGTAAAGCGAGTGTGCGATTCAAACGTGCGAATACCTCGTTCACACAACATCACTCGTGCGTTACCTTCGTTCATGATGTATTCCGCAGCTAACAGGAACTCATCCATCGTCGCTGAGGCACCACGTTTAAGCATGACGGCACATTCGGTATTACCAACGGCTTCTAGCAAGCGATAGTTTTGCATATTACGTGCACCAATCTGCAAAACATCCGCATACGACGCAACCAAATCAACATCTTCAGTCGCCAAGACTTCCGTCACGACGGCTAGACCTGTTTCTTCACGAGCATTTGCTAATATTTTTAGCCCCTCTTCTTTCATGCCTTGAAAACTGTAGGGGCTGGTGCGAGGTTTAAACGCTCCGCCGCGTAAGCCGGTTCCGCCCGCTGCCTTCACGGCTCGAGCCGCCTCCATCAACTGCTCTTCAGATTCGACACTACAGGGGCCACCGATCATGCCAACCGCGTTACCGCCAACAACGAGGCTGCCCGCTGTAATGATCGTCGGCTCAGGTTTAACTTCTTTACTGGCAACCTTATACGGCGCTAGGATTGGTAGAATCTCAGCCACACCTGCCCCCGCTGCTAACGCCTCTTTGGTGGTTTCCCGCTTTTCACCGACGGCGGCGATCACCGTTCGTTCGGTGCCCTTGATAATGTGAGCTTTCAACCCTAGAGATTCAACTCGTTGAGCCATTGCGGAGATTTCTTCGGCCGTAGCGCCACTTTTCATTACAACAATCATGCCTTCTACACTTCCCTTGTTAAGGTGCTTAGTTACTGTTTTTTGCACTCTGACGACCGGAGTTTTAAATTCTGCTTCCAGCAGTATTTCGGATATAGTCATGAGATACCAAATTCCTTGTTTTATAAGTAGACGAAAAAAGCCCCGATGACTATTTTCATCGGGGCTTTAGGATGTTTTTTTGTTTTTCTGTTAACGCTTTGTTAACTTGCAGAATAAACTACGCATTCCTATCAGCCCCGCGTTGCCACGGGTAGCTAAAAAAGAAAGCGAAATTTGCTGTGCAGTTGATCATTTTTATAAGTTAAAAGCGTCGTTGTTGTTGATGAATGCTGCGGTTAAGCACTCGTCGGTATTATAGGCATAGCATCGGTCGGGACTACCCCTATTAATTAGAATCTTTCATTCTTTTTCCCCCAGACGCTCAATCGTCTCAATTTACAGAGAATCTGCTAGAACACGCCATCGATGATTTCCCCATCTTCGACGATTTGAATTGGACGACCGATACGACTGATGTTCTCGTGGAAAGAATCGATACCCAGTGCATCATAGATAGTTGTCAACAGGTCGTTTACGGAAACAGGTTGATCCGTAATGTTATTTCCGGAGGCATCGGTGGCACCGATGACCTGACCGCCTTGCACTCCAGCGCCCGCCAAAGCGACATTAAATGCTCGCGGGTAATGATCGCGCCCTGCTCGGCTATTAATTCGAGGTGTACGGCCAAATTCTCCCATCCAAATTACGAGCGTCGTATCGAGAAGTCCCCTTTGCTTTAAGTCCGCGAGTAATTGTGCATAGGGTTTATCGACTTCTTGGCACAAGGTATCGGTTCGCGAGGCATTGTCAAAATGCGTGTCCCAATTCGAAGAGGCGACTTCGATAAATGTAACGCCCGCTTCGACCAAGCGACGAGCCATCAAGCAGCCAGCGGCAAAGTTGCCGTCCCCATAGGAAGAACGTACGTCGCTGCGTTCTTGAGTAATATCAAAGGTCTTCATCTGTGGGCTCAGTACCAGCCGGGATGCTTTTCCATAGAGATTGCGGTTGGCCTTCACAAATTGCCTGGAGCCTTCTGTAGATCCGTCGTCTTCAAGATTCTCTAACAGTCCTAACCGGCGAACATAGCGATCTCTCGATGTCGACAACTCCGTGTTGGCTGGCATTTGATTCGCAGAGTTGAGAATAAATGGGTCGTATTCCACTCCCAGGAGTCCGGCAGAGAAAACACCGCGACTGCGGCCAATATGTACAAAGGAAGGGAGTTCAGATTCTTGGTCTCCGATGTGTTGTACCACATGAGCACCAATCGTGGGGTGCTTGACGCTGGCAGTCGGCAGATACCCGGTGTGGGAAACGTAAGATGCCCGTGGATGGCTGCCTTCCGGGCCGTGCACGGAGCGGATCAGGCAGAGATCTTTCATTGCCGCTGCGGTTGCTGGTAATTGCGAACTGATTTGAATCCCTGAAACTGCAGTACTCGTAACCGTGGTTTCACCACCGTTGGCATGGTCCGGTTTTGGACTGAACGTTTCAAACTGACTAGGTCCGCCACCCATCCACAGCAAGATACATGCTTTGGCATTCGTGCGCATGGCGGCTGCGTTGGCAATGATAGGTGATTTCCAGGCAGCTACGGATGTCAGCGCCGTAGCGGATGTTTGCAGCCAAGAGCGGCGATTGATTTGATGGGTCGTCATCTGTTTGTACCTCATGCGAATTGGTGCTGCTCGGAAAGCCCCTGTAAATCTTCCGAGTAACGATGTGTGCGATTATCTGCGTGTTTTGAACTCAGCGGAATTAAGAAGTGCCCAGAGGAGGTCTTCAAAGGATTCGCCGCGATTGGCAACTTGTATGATATATGCCAGACTTGTGTTAAGTTCTTTGCGGTTGGGTCGACGTGAAAAAACTCGCAAATACAATTCCTGAACGGCCGCGCGATCTGATTGTACTTCTTGCAATAATCGAGAAAGCATCGTTCCCTGCCGTGCTTGGATTTGTTCGTTGATGAACGTCGAATTCATCATGGCCAGTGATTGAGGAATGGAAACGGTGACGTCACCGCGGGGGTCATTCGGGTCGTATCCAAAGACATCGGCAAAGACGTTGCGAGGTGATTGTGGGCGTCGAGGTCCCTGTCCGGCGCCTTCACTGCCAGCGTCTGAAATTTCAAAAACACTCATCATGCTATCGAACAATTGGTCAGACCGTAGTGGTTGAATCGTGTTCGCTTGGAAGGGAATCTGGTCGTAATTTCGGCGATCGAGGCTGCTTCGTTGGTACGCTTGGGTACTCATAATCGTCTGCATTAACCATTTAAGGTCGTAACCAGAGAGCGTAAATTCAGTGGCAAGGTAGTCCATTGTTTTGGGGGCGGAGGGTGTACGATCGGGCCCAATATCATCCACGGGTTCATAAAAACCTTCGCCGACCAGTTCTGCCCACACTCTATTGGTCACGGCTTTGGCGAACCAAGGATTGTCTGGCGAGGTGATCCACCGTGCTAGTGAATCACGCCGCACAGCGTCAGATGTACCGGCAGGTAGTGTTTGTCCTGAAACGAAGAACTTAGGTGTCATCACTTGCCCAGGTTGAGTTGGTTCAGCTAGGTTGGGCATTGTGTGTTCCAAAGTTCCCACAAAGCGGTTGTTCGCGTTGGCAGTTCGGCGACGTCCAACAAAATCGGTAGCAGTCACTACGAATGAGCGAGGTTCTTGTTGTGGTCGCAATGCGACGCGGGGGAAAAAGGCCACTAATTCATGGAATTGTTCTTGTTTCCAACGATCGGTTGGATGGTCGTGACATTGAGCACATTGAATTTGGATGCCCAGAAAAATACGTGAAATCTCAGAGACGGTTTCTTCCGGACGTCCCTGTTGGGCCGCAATGAAAACGGCGCGACCGTCTTCCCGGATATCACCTTTGGCCGTAATGAAATCCACGGCAATTCGATCCCAACCAACGCCATTGTTCAAGGCATCTGTCAAATAGGACTCTAATGCGGCAACACCTAGTAGCGATTGGTCGTTCGTGCGGCGAAACATAATGACATCTCGCCAGTATCGACTCCAGTTTGCACCATAAGTTTTATCCGTTAATAAAAATTCAATCAGTAGCGATCGTTTATTGACGCTCGGTTCAAGTCCGTACACGAGTACGTCTTCAAGTGACGGAGGTTGCCCAACAATATCGAAAAAGGCACGTCTTAAGAACGTCTCATCGTCACAAATATTGGTTTGAGAAACTATTGTTTCGCTGACCAGTAGTTCGTCAATTTTTTGGGCAATCTCTATTGGCGATTGAGCAAAACTGACTAGCGGTGAGAAACACCACACGGCGAGAAAAAAAACAAGGTTCAGGTGTTTTGTCATAGTGTGTCGTAAGGATAGTGAATAGCAGTTCATAACCTATATTCTCTCGAGGTTGTATTGAGTGCCCCTGCTATGGGGATATTAAACACCTAGAGCGGTGGAAGGTTTTGCTAAAACATTTTGCTTTCTCAAAAATCGTATTGAGAAGATGGTTTTGAGATTAAATGTTATAATATAGCAACTTTACGGGAAGCCAGTTGTTTAATAGTAAAGAGAGCACGGGGCAAGCAAGGACTAAGTAAACGCTTAGTGGGTTGTACTGGAGAATAAGATGCGGAAATTAATAATTGTAATAGTGTTGGTAGTTGGGTCGAGTTGCTGGACCTCAATGTGCAGTGCACAAGCGCCCAACAATCGTCAAAAAATGACGCCCGAGCAGCGGCAGCAGCAATTTCGGCTGATGTTACAGCGATTCGATGTCAATAAAAATGGTCGATTGGACGCTCCTGAGTTAGCAAGTATGCGTGCAGCAAAGCCGCCATCACAGCGAAAGCCCCCAGCCACTACTGGCAATCCGACCAACAAGCCAAGTGGCGAGCCTGCGGCGAATGCTCGCAGGGAGAATACTGCTCAAGTAATCAAGCGATTTGACAAAGATGGTGATGGTGTTCTCAATGACATGGAACGAGCAGCAGCTCGCCAAGCGTTACAACAATCAAGGCAACGCCCAGGGAGTGCTCGTAGGCTTTTTTCCTTTAACGTCAAACGCAACCGCTTGGATTCTTCGCGGCTGATGCAAAAGTATGATCTTGATGGGGATGGCGTGTTGAATGCTAATGAGCGTCGAGCGGCAATTGATGCTCTTCCCAAAACAGCCAACTAGCATGCTGGCAGTCGGGTTTAATTTTATGGCGGGAATATAACCTATGCTTAGTATTGAAAGAATGAATCGACTTATCGTTGAAGTAACACTCGGCTACAATATCAAAGTCAAGAACGCCGAAGAAGACGAATTCGTGAAATCTATCGAACCGGAAATTGCCGATATATTAGAGAACGGAAACGAAGTTTTGGTTCCGTCAGAATATCCTTTATAGTCGTGTTGAATATGTCGAATACCTATTCGGCGAGTTCTTTCAGGATAGCTTTAAAATCATCGCGTTTACGAAGCGAATTTAAAAGCGGTTCAGTTTCAAGGCGTTTTAACATAGCAGGATCCTTGAAAACGCCTGCTAGCATTGCCCGGCGGATAAACGAAACAGCATTCTTGGCGGACTCGTTGTCATCCGTCGTATTGGCAGAAATCAAAGCGGCTTCGAAGAACACTTCATCGGCCAGTTTGCCATCTTGTTCGGACGCTTGCTCAATCATATCCAGAACCAATTTGATGGACGCCTCTTGCTGAGCATTTTCTGACTGTTGTTGAGCATTTTCTGATTGAGCGGCCAAGTATTTGATATTTTGTGCTTTCAGTATTGCCGCTTTGCTACGTGCTTGAATGGCAGATGAGGATACGATCACGAACATCATGGTTAGCAAGATAAAAAATGCGAAGGTCAAATTGGCAACGACTTTGTTGCGTTTTCGCCATCGCCGAATTCGCCCGAAAATCCCCACGGGCCGAGCCTTGATGGGTTCGTGGGAAAGCCATGCCTGCAAGTCTACGGCGAGATTGTTCGCTGTAGCATAGCGGCTCGCTGGGTCTTTCTGTAAGCATTTTAAAATGATCGTCTCCAAGTCTCGCTCGATGGATCCCACTAGTTTACGAGGAGCAGTTGGTTCATCATTTACGACTTGTTGCATCAACATCTTGGCAGCACCTCGAAATGGACGCTCGCCAGTGGTCAATTCATAGAGAATGACACCAAGTGAGTAAATGTCTGCTCGCCGATCGACTTGATGCCCTTCGCCTCGTGCTTGTTCCGGTGGCATATAGGCAGGTGTACCCAGAATACGTCCATCCATCGTCATGGTAACTTCACCAATGTCCCGTTTGGCGAGACCGAAATCCATCACCAACGGCGTGTTGTCCACATCGAGCATGATGTTGGCGGGCTTAAGATCCCGATGCACGATCCCCTTCTCATGCGCGTGATGCAAAGCGTCGGCAACGGCTATGCACAGCGTTGCGGCCTCTTGAGCCGACATTTTCTTAGCGGTTAACCATTCGGAAAGGTCAACTCCTTTTACATAATCACTCACGATATACAAGCGATCATCGTCGCGACCAACTTCGTGAATTGTCACGATTCCCGCGTGGTTAAGCTGAGCGACCGCTCGAGCTTCTCGCAGAAACTGCTCTTCACCGTCACTTCCAATTGACCGTTTGCGAGGGATCTTTATTGCAACGGTACGTTTAAGTTCTAAATCATTCGCTTTCCACACCGTTCCGCATCCGCCTGAACCGAGTTGTTCGACTAATTCAAAATGACCAATCTTAGTGGTCATGCGACCTTGATGCTCTAGCGTCTCTAGGTTGTCTTGGTCGAAGATTGAAAAAATACTCTCGCACTGATTGCAATGAATGCTATCCAGCGCGGAGTCA
>Ga0208879_1002414_pt1 | contig 16525 bp, 10 predicted proteins | sample Knorr_S15_td_Bot_FD_185605 | JGI IMG/M metagenome (GOLD analysis project Ga0208879, IMG submission 185605) | Marine microbial communities from Southern Atlantic Ocean transect - Knorr_S15_td_Bottom_ad_5009_LV_A (SPAdes) (version 2) | ecosystem: Environmental > Aquatic > Marine > Oceanic | place... | reverse complement strand
TTCTCGGAGATTTGATCATCGCCCATCTCGACCCCGATTGCTTAATCGAGTGGAAGAATTGGAATCGGTTATTGTCAGAGTCAGTTATCCCTGGAAACGATTTGCGCCAATGTCTGGAAAGATTACTCTACATTTTACATCTACAACAACAAGATGAGATTTCTAATGAATTAGCAGTTTCAGAATTATGTGAATTTATCAATAAGGGCGCAATATCACACCTACTATTGAATGAAGATGCAACCTATAATTGGCGCAGTTTACAAAGATTAATTTCTCACGCTAGAGCATGGCAACCAGGTGCTTTCCGATTATTGGATAGATTACAAAACGACCTATTGTCTGGTTCGCCACCTATATTGAGGTCAAAGTGGAGAATGGATGTATCTCTAGATTCTGAATGTGGGCAAGGCACTGGCAATTTATTTATTGTCTTGAACAATCAAACCTTCAACCCACGACATGTTCGTGTTGAAGTCTTATGCCCAGGCGGAGAGCCAGAATTGAGAACGCATCGTTTTGAGTTAGCGCCATGCCCTCCACCACGTGCAGCCATTTCATTAACAAACCCAAGCGAAGATGATGGATTGGATTGGGTCCCTCGATATTTGGAAAGGGGGGTCGTGCTTTGGATTGGCGTCGCGTGGACAGGCCGTTTCAAAGGCCCAGCAAATGTACAAGTTGTCCTTCGTGACGATGAGGGAGTAGTTCTCGAATCTATTGTTGTTTCAACTCATGTCGGCCTCGGAGATAGTGGATTGGTTAAAGAAAGAAAGAAAAATTTGGAACTGGCAAGAAATTGGGGAGATTCAGCACTACCTAAACTTTCCTTGACCTAGATTCTCATTGAGTTCAGTTGTTCGCAGTAAGCCGAATACCGAGGTATCATTAATATCTGTACAGCGCAATAATCATTGCCCTCTGAGTGCGTTTCTAACCCAACAAATTAGCACAATTTGCAAAAACCTCAGGCGCGTTGCTTATGGCGGGGCTTCGCTTCGCCCGACTCAAGGGTTGCTGGGTCATGGAAGCATGGGATATCATCGTATTAGGCGACGGACCTGCAGCACTACGTGCAGCAGCAGAATCTGCAAAGACAGGGGCATCGACTTTGATGATGTCAGTCGATGGCTTAGGTAGCGGCGGTAGAAGCGCTGCTGACGGCATATCAGCACCTCTTCTAGAAAGTAATAACCGCGGCCACCGAGAGGATACAATTCGTTCAGGCGCATTCTTGTGTGACCAAGATATTGTCAATTCAATAACATCTGCTGCAAATCGCCAAATGGATTTGTTAGAGAGATGGGGGGTCAACTTCCGTCGTGACTCTAAAGGAATTCCATTGGTTAGCAAAGGAGCGGGACATGGAAAGCCACGAACTGTAAACTGTGGCGATTCAACAAGCAGAGAGATCCAACAAGTTCTAGAAGAACAATGTATGCGCTATGGAGTCACCCGTCGTGGTGACCAACTACCATTATCCTTAGTTCATTCCAATCAAAAAATCAATGGACTAATAGCCATTGATATGGTAAATGGAAGAATATTATCACTTTCAGCAAAGGCGGTTATTATCGCAGATGGTGGCTTTGAAGGAGCATTTAGCAATGGCGTTGTTGGCTTGGGTCTTGACTTGGCTTTACAGGCAGGTATTCCGCTGCGCGATATGGAATTTATTACCTCAACTCCATTGGCGATCAAAGATACAAATTTAGTAATTCCAATGGGAATCCTAAACGCAGGGGCAACCCTCCATGAAGCAAATGGGAGCGAATTGGATGTCGGAGAAGGCGATTTGAATTCAGTTTGTTCAGCGGTATCGGGCGCTTCACAACCGGTTCTTGATGCTAGAGAACTCGGTGATAATTCAGCGTGGTGGAATGCTACAATGCGCATGGTCAAAAGCCGCACAGGTATTGATATGAGCAAACAAACAATCGAAATAGAGAGCAGAGCGGATATGACTGTTGGTGGAATTGCAGTTGATGAAAATGGCCGTGCCGTAATCGGCAGTTGGTCACGCTGGTTCACTGGATTATATGCATCGGGTGATGCGGCTTGTTCTGGTTTGCACGGCGCTGGTAGCATCGTTGGCAATCGTTTACTAGATGCTATGTTTCTTTCAGCTGCTGCTGGCCAACACGCTGGCGAGTGGGTGAAAAATGCACAATTCACTGGAACCACTGCGTTACAACAAGCATTTGAGCAACATCATTCATCACTATCGGAAGCGAGTGAAATAAAGCAAGATGAGGAAGTGCTGCGCTCAGGAGCTGTATTCAATAGTATCAAGAGTGCCGCAAATGATGCACTAGGTTCTTCACGCGAAATCTCATCGTTGACAGATGGATTAGAACACATGGACAAGGTTTTGTCCACTCTTGAGCAAATGCACGTGGACCAAACATCACTGATTGCCAATACTAACTTGGTGGAAAATGCAAGAGCTGCAGCAAGTGCGCGTTTGGTAACAGCATCAATCCAAGCAGCGATTTCTCGCCAAGAGAGCCGTGGAGTTCACCAAAGAAGTGACTTCCCAGATTCAAACGAGGAATTACTACACCACATCACCGTAGACCAAGAAGGCAATATGGGACAATTAGCAATCCGAAAAACTTCTTCAGGAAATTGGCTATTACCGCCTGTGTGAATTACACAATTCTTCACAATAATCGGTGCGAACCTCAAAAGGATGAACTGTTTAGCCCAAGTTATGGGAGACATGACATTGTTTGAAAAAATCGTCGCCGGCGAAATCCCATGTCATAGAGTTGCAGAAGGAGAGCACTGGCTGGCCTTCTTGGATATATTCCCGCGTTCACAAGGGCATACACTTGTTATCCCGAAACAAGGAATTCAGCATTTGACTAATCTTTCAACCTTTCAAAGAAATGAATTATTTGATGGTGTTTGCCAAGTCGAGGCAATTCTGTCTGCACATTTCAATACCACAGATTTCACAATATGTATCCACGATGGACCTTTGGCTGGCCAAGAAGTACCACATGTCCACGTCCATGTAATTCCGAGAACGACTGGAGACGGTGGCGGAACTTTACAATCGATGTGGCCAAACGCCCCAGCAATAGGTGGCCAAGCAGATCACACCGCGCTGGCAGATTTAGCAAAGCAACTTGGAGGTGTTCAATAATGTCAAAAACCAACCCTGATGGTGCTGTTGATGCTAGGGGGGAACTATTGCCAGAACTTTCAAAATCGTCCAACAAGATGAAAATGGCGCGCTTGTTGAATACCCCCGCACCATCCTTTGCAGGAAAAACACCAGGCTCTAGATTTTGGACATGGGTGGCCTTTACATTGGCGAGAAGGGTGAGAGCCATCCAATTCAAAACCTCATATGTCTCGGGTTACGAAAATATTCCTGATGATAGAGGAGTATTATTTTCAGCATGGCATACCAATGGCTTAATCGATGCCTTAGCAATCATGTTGCCAAATCCAAAATATTTCGTAATAGGTGGTCGCCATGACATGGTCACAAGGCCAATATTAGGCTGGTGGACTCGCAAATTAGCAGTACAACCGGTCGTACGTAAGGCAGAATTACTGCGCGGTGGTTGTAGTGAAGAAGAAGCTACATTTCTCAACGGTAAAACCTTGCTATCTTTATCAACGGGAATATCACGAGGTTTTGGTTGTGTTTTATTTCCAGAAGGAACTAGTCACGATGAGTCTCATATGGTTCGTTTTAGAACCGGTCCAATGCGTACAGTACTTGCAGCCGCAGCGATTTCAATCGCAGAAGACAACCCATTACCAGTAATTCTTCCAGTAGGTTTACATTACAGAGTCAGACATTATTTTAGAACTGACCATTGGCTTGAATTTGGCAAGCCAATCATAATTGAAAAATCTGATATTCCACAGCAATTAGTGGAAGCAGTCAAACAAGGAAACTGGGTCGAACCACCGGCAGAACAAGTCTTGGCTTTGCGCGAAAAACTGCGTCCGAAGTTGATGGAATTAACGCCAAACACAAGTGATTGGGATGATTATCGCGGCATCAAATTACTCGCGCACATAGAGTCAAAAAATACGGGCCGACCTCTGAATAGTTGGAAAGATGAAGTTGTTGCAGCAAGAGAGATTAGCCAATCGCTAAATGCCAATCAAACAGATGAAGGGCCAGATAATAAATCAAAATACATCACTAAGAAATTAACAAGTATCAAGCATATGGCTGTAGTCAATGCTGGAAAAATACTCAATGAGCGTAATTTGGATGGGAGAGATTTAAATTCCAAAGGCCTTGATTTACGAAGAGCCAACCTTCTAAAAATACCATTTGTTCTAGTAAGGCTATGCATTTTCTTGGCGGTATTGCCGATATCAGTTATCGCCCTTGGATTCCAAGTAATTCTTGGCAGATTGCTTGGAGATTCAACAGATGAAGGAGTAGATAAGAGAACATCATTCCAATTTATGGCGGCTTTATTCGGCTCAATATTAACATGGCCAATAGCAGCCACTGCAATATTGTCGCAGATGTACACAAATTCTGATGCAATTAGTAAGATTGCCGGATTAGATATCTTTACCACAATTGGAACCACTCAAGTTGAAATCATTGCGGCAATGGTCATAATCTGGTTTGGAATCATCATCTCATTTTTCATATCTGGATATATTTGCGTATCGACATGGGATGACTGGATCAATTTTAAGAAAGCCATTTCCAGACTCAAAATGTCAAAAGTAACACGGCAAAATTTGCGCGGTTATTTACTAACTATATCCAACAATCTCGCCGATTAAGTCAATGGTACGATTCAAAGATGAGCAACGTTTGGCCTAACTATGGCAAGCGGCAACATTGTCCAGCAAGTTAAGACTTGGTTATCCTCAGAACGCTTGATCGTTAAAGAGCAAAACGATGAGAGGGCAGAAGCACATTTTCTCATAAAATATCCTCATGGCCCACAAGGTCATATGTTTGCAGTAGTCATTCCAAAGGGGAGAGATTTAGTTGCCTGTTCAAGCATGACCAGAGTTGATTTAGGCCAACAAGAAGAGATGAAAAAACATATGCAAGAAGACGAAATTGGATGGGAAGAATGGGTTCATGACAGCCGACTTCAACTGATCAATACCTCCGTAGATTGGGGCATGCACATGGGGCATGTCGGTGACAAAAAGCCAGGCCCATTACAAGCATTCAATGTAAGTCTGCCAATATGGTTCGATGGATTAACAAAAAACGAATTGATGCAAACACTGCGCAGGCTATGGCTGGCAAAACTGGGAGTTATTCATGAAATCAAATATGCATACGGCCCAGGAAGTGGTAAGTCAGGGCCAGTAGATGATTGGGCCGACCGCCTTATATCTCAATCAAATAAAGATAATAATCAGCCAAATAATGAAACCCAAGAGATTGAATTTAATGACGAAATGTCATTCGGCTCCGGTTTCGACCCATCAGAATGGGCATAGGTTAAACAAACGGGTAAATCCCCGAGTAATAAACGCACTATTGAGGGCCTAATTACTCGTGTGGTAATGCCATGTTTTCAATAGCATATTTTTGACCCGAATGAGGCGCGGTTAAGTATGAAGAGTAGGTACAAAAGATGAAGTAAGCCCGAGGAATGTCCTATGCGTCAAAAAATAAAATCAATAAGCCTAGTATCAATAATGGTAATGTCAGTTCTTTCGACATTGCTAATAGCCAGTGTCACTGTATCCGCAGGAACAGTGGTAATAACAGAAGCCATCCAAATAGTTGACGGCGGAACATCAACAGATTCTCAAGTAGCAGTTTCATCCGATAGCGAAGGCAATACCCACGTTATTTGGGTAAGAAATAATATGCATTTGTACTATTCAATGCTATCTCCAAGAGGTGAGACGCTAATTGATGCTACTCAGATTTCTAGTGCAGGATTGCACAAGATTTGGCATCCTGATATGGTCGTTGATTCTAACGACAAGGTGCATATTGTGTGGGCAGATAGGGCTGGCCAACACAAGATAATGTACACTGTACTTTCTCCATGGAGTGCGCCAATGGAAGGACAGGCAAGCGATGATGGAACAATTACCGTCATTGATGATACAATAATTTCAACGCGCTCACAAAACCGTGATTGGCCAGCAATTGCTTTGGATAGCCAAGACAATGTCCACATCGTTTGGGAAGATAATTATGACGAACTTGGTCGTTTTTACAACCAACCTCAAATTTACTATTCTATGATACAACCAGACATGGCCTCAGGTAGCATCATCACACTATTCGATGACACCTTGCTAACTCCAGTTATTGGCCACAAAGGTCACCCTGACATCGTAGTCGATGCAAATGACTTCGTACAAATCGCTTGGGACGATACTCGAGGTGGCAAAGTAGAATTAGTATTCATCGTTGATACATCCGGTTCTATGTACTCAGAATGGGCAGATGTTTGTACTGTTATCTATGGTGGTAATTTCGCAGGTTCTGGTTATTTCGAAGGAATTAAGCCTATGCTAGAGACTGCTAACATGACTGTATATGAGACAATTTACGGACTTGGAAATACTCTTCCAGGTGCTGCCAGTTCAGGTAGCTGTGCAGCGCATAACCAAGCATCAAGCGGTATTAGAACCACCCCACTCGGCCTTACACCAGGTGATGATTCTGGTGGACTACGCAAGTTGCCGGGTACTGTATACAACGGAAATACCTACTCTGGTTATTCTGGAGAAGACTGGGGCCCAGGAAGTAACTGGGCATGTCTATCATGGAAGGACTCAGTAGGCGCAGTTCCAGGAAACCCTCCAACATCTAGTGACCACCGCTGGAATCCGAATGCAACTAAGATTGTTATTCCAGTTTCTGACGAGGGCCCAAAGGATGGAGATCCATCACAACAAGCAGACGATATCAGTTCTATTCAGGAAGCACACGACAGTTGTATTAACGCTGGTGTAATCCCTGTAGGCCTATATGGACAATCTTATGGTGGGGCAAACAATGTTCAATCCCACTTCAAGGATTTGGTTCAATGTCCAAACGGAGTTGTTTCTACTCAAACAAGAAACTGCCCTGGTAATACCTTGGCAAGCACCGATGCAGGTGGCCAAGCATATGAATTCCCATCAGGCAGTGCCGGAAACAGTGCAATGGCCCTTCTGGTTGAAGCAATGGTTTACATCTCAACCAATAACTCTCGTGAAATTTACATGACCGTTCTCGACCCATATGCAAAGATGAACAATGACCCGCAATGGGTCCCAGGTGCAACTGGGCACTCGGTTCAAGGCGGCGGATATGTTGAAGATGTAGGTCCTGCTGCTGATGGATACTTAGTCGTTGTAAACGATACACGCGTTACTATTGATGACGCGTATTCATTCCATCCTTCAATTGGTGTTGACCGCCAAGGAAACACTCACATCGCATGGATGGATGGACGCGATTATGGATTTGAAAAGGATGTTAACTACGAAATTTACTACACCAAACTGCGCCTACAAGGCGCAGGTGCATGGGATGGTGCTCACGAAGGATTATCCACATATGCGATCAAGAAGATTAACGACACCCCTATCTCTAATGTTGAAGGAAAGGGAGGAATCTCTGGCAATGCACCATATGGAGGCAACTCAATACTTCCTTCATTACTAACCGATGACCAAAACAACATCCATATCGCTTGGAGCGATTGGGGTAATGCATCTGCACAAGAAGAAGTAGTCTATGTTAGACTGAACTCAACAGACTTGACAGGTGACGGATTAGTAGCGCTAGATGAGTGGGAAATCATTCCAGTCACCAAGTGGAGCTCAAACAAATTAGGTCCAAACTCTGGAAGACAACCAAGCTTAGGTATGCCTCCAGCATTTTCCAATGATTTGGGAAGCGGAGCACATATTGCTTGGTCAGATACCAACAAGTGTAATGATGATGGAAATCAAAACAGATTTACAGTTTGTTACTCACACGTTCTAACAGGTCAAGTCGATGTTGAATTTGATGCAGGAGAAACATTCTATCACGTAATCGAACCAAGTCAACAAACAATATACAATCTGACGATGAACAATTCAACACCAGGTCCGAAAGATTTGGTTGCCGACACATATGGATTGAATATTACTGGCGTGCCACAAAATTGGACCGCAACATTGCATTTCACTTCAAACCACACAGCAATATTTGAGGACACACCAATCTTCCTAGAGGGTGGAGAGCAAATCCGTTTCTATATGCGTGTACGCGCCCCATCTGTATACCAAGCCAACGCAGACGAGTTAGCAGAGATTAGGGTTATCGCAAAATCCTACAAGGACCCAGCAATTCAAAATGAATTAGTAACACTAACTCTAATGGATGTAGTTCACGGAATTAATCTTGATACTTCTCACAGTATGGCTGATATCGAACAAGGACAAACAGCGATTTTCTCTATTACGATTACCAATACCGGTAACGTTCACGACGCCTTCATCTTCTGGGACCCAGCAAGTCTTGAAGGACAACAAGAATGGCAACTACCATTCGGTTGGCAAGTCAGTTTCCCAATACGCGTTGAACTAGAACCGGGCCAATCAGTAACCAAGAACTTGGAAATTAGCGTACCAACATCAGAAGACCCTGGTGCATTTGTCATCTTTGTCAAGGGTTGGAGCGAAGGAGAACCGATCAAGTCTATTGAGAAGGGAACATATGATGTGCTTGAATTAGGAGTATTTGTTTCAATCCGTTCCACAGGAAACATTGTCTTTGAGATATTTGATACCAATGAGTATGTCCTACCGGGAACTTGTGCAACTTATCCAATTGATGTTACAAAGAACTTCGATTCTGGTAACATTGTCTTCGTTACACCAGGTGCTCCAGAAGTTAAGCCTGAAGGAATCGACATGGATACATGGCGCAGAGATAACTGGGTCGTCAACATGGACTTCTCAGATGCCCCAGGCGGCAATGCAATCCCAATGAGTGAGCCTCGTGCTTGGACTATTCCGGGTAATGTTGAATTTATTACCCATGAAATTAGAGTAGATGTATGCGCTCCGACCAATGCAACCGCTGGATTAGGACCTGCGGTAACCGTTAAGGCATATCTTGATGGATATCCAAGAATTTCTGATTCTATTATTCTTTCAACCAATGTAATCCACGTCTATGATTTGGATGCAGGAGTTGACCCAGAGGTAGGAACTAACCTGCTTGTAAATCCTAGTGAAAAACTAATCCTTCCAATCACAGTTGAAAACAAAGGAAACGGCCCAGATAGATTCGACTTCCGATTGGCGCGTGTAACCGATGCTTATGGCGTAGACGTATTGTGGGATATTACCATCCCGCGTCAACACCTACAAGAGTTGAGTAGGGGGACTTACCAGAAGTTCGATGTTTTGATGAATATTCCTGACCAAGTTGAAGCAGGAACCTACACAGTTGTGCTACAAGCATTCTCCGAAGAATCTTATCCGGATTCATCTGGCCGCGAAACAAGACTTCGTGACCAACTGGTATTCAATGTAGAAGTAAGTGAATTCCACGACATGCAAATCTCAATGGATGCAACGGTGGAGAACGCGGTAAAGACCTCTGCACCAGGAAGAGTAGTCAGATACGTCATTAACATCACCAATAATGGAAACGTACCTGATGTACCATCTTTGAATAACCACACAGCAACTCGTGATGGAGATGCCTTGCTGTGGGCAGAACTACCAGGAATGGGTGCTCTTGATGGCTGGTCTGTTGAATGGAAGATGCTCAAGCAAATTGGAGTAGATGTGGTCACTGAGGAAGAATGTTTGAAAGAGATCTCAACCGCTTCAGCATTCCCTGAAGATCAATGTGTATATCTAACCGATATCAAAGAATTTAGATTACCTGAGATGGACCCATACACAACCCACACCATAGTCGCTATCGTAAAGATTGCAACAACTGCAACCTTAGATACTCGACATATTGGTCTGAAGGTTAATTCACGCTTTGGCGATATGAGTGAAGATGGCGACTTTGATGACTCACCTGCATGGGAAGGAGATGATTTAGATAGTAACGAACTGATAATTACTCTAAGATTACGTGCTCCTAACTTAGTCATTAAGTCTGTAATAGTATCTGATTACAGCGGCGATGTTGACTCAACAATCCCGATTCAAATCATTCTGCAAAACACAGGAAACGTTCATGCAACCGATATCGAAATCGTTCTTTGCGAATATGACGAATCAAGTATTGCTATCCAGAGAGAGATTTCAAAGAATGGCTGTGGAGAAGAGAACATCGTCATGCGCCAACTCGTTGGTGCACTACTAGCACCCGATGATACTGAAGATGCGAAGGAGATTACTTTAGTCCTACTTTATCCAGTTACTGCGGGCTCTCATGGAGTCTATGTAGTAGTTGACCCATTGAATGAAATCGTTGAGAGTGATGAAAATGACAATGTTAAGAGAGTTGAAAAGGACCTCTCGTCCTCCAACCCATTCATGGATGTTGCTGGTGATGTTGTCAGTAAGACTGCTCTACCATTCATGGTAATTCTGCTTACCTTTGCACTGCTCGGAGTTGTTTACCTTGTCGGTAAGGGCCGTAGAGATGAAGTCCACAAAAGAATTGCTGAACAATCTTCATTGATTACAGTTCTCGGCGATGATAAGGATTTTTGATTCTGCTGGAGGATGCTACATAGCATGGGCTGCGGCCCATGTTATGTTCAGTTGCAAAAGCCCTATCTGCTTGATTTGACTGGTAACCACCATCGCAAACCACTGTTATTTGGAGTTGCTATGATATGACCAGCTCTATCTGAGATTTGTCGTTCAAGTTTAAGTTGAACCTCTTTGAGTAAGGCATTCATTTGTGCCTGCCCGAGTTGTAACTCTTTGGATAGGCTATTGAGGTCTAATCTTTGCTGAGGTGCTTCAATGATAGTATGAATCATCGCTCTTTGCTCATATTTGTCAAAGTCGCTATCAACAGCGGCTGAAATACGATTACGAATGTGTTGATGCAGAGCGATGACAGCATCTCTTTGTTGGTCTATCTGCTCTAGGATTTCATTGAGGTGAGATAGATGGCCTACCCCTTCACTTACTGCGATTTTCTTTCTTCCGCTGACCAACTCAACCACTGACATACTGGATGGTGGCAATCGGCTTGACAATCTCATCGGCCCTCCACTAGGTAGTTTTCGATGTTCACAATTGAATAGATCAGGTCCCAAATCAATCCGTAATGACAAAGCCTTTTGGACACTAAAAATTGTTTTTGGCGGGCCACCTTTTTCGCTAGGAACTTTTTCGCGTTTTACAAAATCGCCCCTTTCTAATTCTTTCAAGTGTTTCATTATTGCTTGTTGACTAACGCCAATAATGTCAGCGAGTTGCATCGGGTAGTGTGGTTCTCTGACCAACCGCTCCAATATCTGCCTTCTAACACGGTTTTGAAGTAGGTATAACGCGAGGTCAATATCGTCCAACACTGCTCAACTCATGGTTATGTAGATGGCCGACCCATTTCAATGCGTCGCAAAATCACATTTGATCCCATTCTTTCCAAGAGTCTTTACTCTCTTCGGGCTTATCTTTGTCTTTATTAGGCAAAACAGGAGCCTTTTTGGTTCGGGTAATCGATGAAATAGCAGGCGGAGTTATGGCAGCATTTGAATTTCCTTCATCCCAAGATGAAATTAAAATATCATTTTCTTGTTGCTTGATTTGTTGTTGTTTTTCAGAGGGTGTATTTTGCAACTTGGCCGTCACAAAAGGGTCTTGAACTAGTTCACTGGCTCCTTCGATATCGCCGCGCATCAAAGCATATACTTGGTCGGTAGTCATCATCGTGCCACGTTGAACATCACTAGTTCCATCAACAAATGAATTATCTTGCTGACCAATATCTGAATCAGCAAATGGTCCTGAGACCGTTTCTCCCATAGTTACTGGAGAATCAGCAAAAGGTCCAGCGACTTCGTTATTGCTATTTTGTTGCAAACCCTCTCCATTATTCATTTGTTGAATCATTGCTTCGTTTAGATTTGTTACTGGCGTTAGTGTACCATCTGTATTGACCATCATCAATTTCGATTTTCCTTTTGATCTATTAGCAGCCATTAGAATTGCAGAAAAAGGCAATAGCAGTATCCCCATACAACACATTGTTGCGCCAACGATTAACCCTTTTGACTCAAACATTCCAATTTGGATCGAATCTACAGAAACAAACCATCCAACCTGTTGTTGACAATCCGCAGAATCACTACACTCGATATCGAGGGCATATTCTGCTGATTCAGTTATCTTCCATGATGCTACGGTATTGAAGTCGGTTTGGTCGCTTGACATCACTTGAAAATCACTCATGCAATTATTGTTCACAAGCGCTTCACCCACCCTCGCAGAACCGTCTAATTTAGTCAATGTAACTTCAAAATCATTATTTCCAGCAATTGAAATTGCACGGTAGCAGCCACTACTAACATTGACAATTTGTGTTTCAGCCCCATGAAACTCAACCTCATTATTCAGCCGCGGGTCAAAAACAGAATCTATTTCATCGGTATTGCTTGCAAGTAATATGGTGCCAATCAATGTAATCAACAAGGCAACAATCAGTAATCGTTGTGGCCAACGACTGCTTGCTTGCTGCTGCATAATATCTCCTCCCACCTCTTCCCAATTCAAGGCTTGTGTGGATAATTAAGCCAATCCAAGTTCCTTTAATTTCTCTGGAAGATATGTATCGGTAACGAAATCAAGACCATATTTTGCTAGGGATTGCTGTTCAGCCTTCTTTCCAAGGTCTAGCATCATATTGATTTGTTCTTGCCACCAACTATCAGCAAATCTCGGGTCGGTTAGTTCTGCTTTTAATGCTTCAACATCCTTACTCGATAAATCATCACTCGGCAAATCATATGCAACGATATCATCAGATGTTATTCCAAGATAACTAGCACTCGGAGTCGCCAAATATTCAGAAATGTGGGCAGTTTTAATCGCACCATAAGCGATGGATGCAAAGATTCTGAATGACCAAGGATCACCGTCGAGGAAGACTATTACAGGTAAATCCCACTCTTCACTCATACGTTTCATGATTCTTCGAGTGGAACGTGCCGGTTGGCCCTTTAGGTGAAGCAAGCCACAGCGATAATCTTCATCAAAACCATTCTCAATAAGACGGTCGAACATACCACCAGTCTCAATAGCCATGATGAAATCAATATCATGCTCTAACAATTCTATTTTCTCTTCTTCAACATTGTATGGGACACCATACCCCGAATCTCCAACATCGTCTCTTGCATTGATCCTCATCCACTCGCCACGGCGATTTCTTTCCCGCAGCGTGAGATTACCAATCATTCTGGCACCATCTTCTTCAGGTCTTAACTTGAAATCTTCCCGCAAACATTTTGTTACGATTTCCAAATCTTCTGCAAGGTTATTAGAATCATTTTGCGTACCAAATTTACCCATTCCCCAACTTTCAGAAATATAGTACATTTCTCTTAGAGTTGAGGATTTTCCAGCATCTATCATCTGTTCAATGAACTCAACGACATGTAACGTTCTTAGCAATTGCTTGGCAGAGCCCAAACTCGTAGCATCTCTAATGGAGCGTTTTTTACCATACTTGTAAACACCCAATTTAGAATCAAATCCAATATTACTTTTTGTCCTGACAGGTAGAGTCATGGTCGGAGGCTCGCCCTTGACAATTTTATCATACATTTCAGCGACAACTTTGTGCATTGCTACCTTTGTTTCTTCAGGCGAATGTCTTCTTACCATCAATCCTCACCCCCGAACAAAGTTTGTTGGCCTTCTGGGGCTTCAACAGTTGGTTGTTCAAAATGATTATCTTCAACATTTTGAGGTTCCATAATTTCCAAACTTTCAATATCATTTGCTTCAATTCCAGCTTCCTTCAAGGCCTTCTCTTGTTGCCTAATTTCTTCTAAGAACTTCTCATCCATCTTTGTTGCACCAATCACTTCTTGGGTGCCACGGTAGAATACATCTGTTTCAGTCCAATCGCCTTTTTCTAATCCGTCCAAGGAGTAGTTGAGAGCAATCCTTTCACCTGGGTCTAGTGTCGCAAGTTTCCACGCCCAAACGCCAGTTGCTTCCTTCCGACCACCCAATTCGTTATTGACAAGGCTGGCACCAAATTTCTCAGGCCATGTACACAAGATGGTGTATGAACGCGCCCTACTGGTATAATTAAACAATACAATTTCAACATCGGTCATTTTGGTTTCTTTATTCCAAGTAGTTTGAGTTTCACTGATAACTGCAGACATAATCTTGGTGATTGAACCAGACAATTCAGGGATAGGGCGGTCAAGGATTTGGGCAGACTTCTCAGCGATTGCTGGTAAAATATCGTTGATAAGTTCAAACTTTTCCTGTGTTTTGGCCATCTTTTTCTTCTTCTGTAAATGCTTTTTCAAACCCCTGCCCATTTCCATGATGGCTTTTCTTGTTTCTTCCATCACCTCGTCATTATCGGCGAGGGCTTCCTTTGCTTCTGAAGTGAATTGGACATTGGTACTGGCAAGATGTACAAGTATTGCAGCGGGTCCTTTTGGTAGACCCTTTCCACCTGCTTGGTCAAGTCCATATTGCCTCCAATTAACCGCTTCAATGGCCTTGGTTAGCAAACATCCGCCCTGTTGGTACATCAAAGGAACCCTATTGGCGAATCGCAAAACCTCAACATGCTTATCAGCAGCCATCGAGCCGCCAAAAATCAATCCGACTTCAACTTGGTAAGGATTACCATTGGCCACAGAAGGTGTCCTTGTCATGGTGATAATATATCTTGAATCAATCGTCTTTGAAAGACCCTTTTTGATGAGCATTTCTTCAATTGGTGATAGACAATTAGTTGGTGGATTGAGAAGTTTCACAGGTTTTCCAGCAATAGTTTTCTCACCCTGCATCGCTTCTAAGAGCGACCTAACTTGTTCTGATTTGAGGCTCTTAGGTTTGACCTTCACATCAATTTCCGATGCCTCACATAATTCCTTGGCAGAACGAGACGAAACTCCAGAAAAGTTCCCCCTCAAGAAAACAGTCATCCGCGAATCTTGAGATTCTTTACACATACGTTGTAATTGTCCTAAGTGAATTCCCCGCGGATGTGGTTTGATACTCACAACCTTTGCAGGTAACCTTTCAGTTACCCTTGGCCAATGATGAACTTCACCTTCAGGGTCAATGAATGTAATCTCGGCATGAGGATTGACAATGCTTGTCATTCTAAGGTATTGCCAAACGGATTGGCGACCTTTCTGATACTTTGCTTTCATTCTACAAGTGATCTCCAATCCATGTTCTACAAATTCACCATTATCATCTTGCCAAATTTCTCTTCCAGAATTAGATTTTGTAGCCTTATTTTTCCTAGTATCCAACCCGATATCAACCACCGATGCAGTTGGTTCAGTAGCAATTTTTGAACGTACATGCGTAGGTCTTCCAGTAGTCAATTGACAATACATTACAACACCTGTAATTCCAATACCCTGCTGCCCTCTCGATTGACGAATAGCATGGAATCTTGACCCGAACAGTAGTTGTCCGAAAACCTTCCCAACGTTTTTTTGTGGAATGCCCGGGCCGTTATCACTCGTTTTCATTTCAATAATGTCTTTATTAGCATCGATTTTACTAATTTTAATCTTTAGAGTCGGTAATATTCTTGCTTCTTCACAAGCGTCAAGAGAGTTGTCTACAGATTCCTTTACCGCAGTGATAAGTGAGCGGGCGAGGGAATCAAAACCAAGGAAATGTTTATTCTTTTCAAAAAATTCAGAAATCGAGACTTGTTTTTGTTTTGATGCTAGTTTCTGTGCTATTCCCATAGGTGGTCCTCCGCCTCTGGTCCTCCTCAGTCCTAATGACTTCGGGCCAGCAGACAAATAGCCTGTCACTACGACGGTTCTTAACAAATGGGGGTCAATCTCTTGGTTAGTAGTGTTTTAACAACATTGAAAGTACAGGGGCTCAAGGTTAGTATTTCGGTATTAAGGGCGAATGTTATTACTGAGTATGAAATAGACGAAGCATGGAATCCTATCTTGAGCACGCTAACATTACCGTAATCGATGTTGATGAAGCGATTCGTTTTCTGCAAACGGCTATGCCAGATTGGCAGGTTCGAGCGGATGTTAGTAGCAAGGAGAGTGATTGTCTTAGATGGGTTCATCTCGGCACAGATACCACATATTTAGCCATAGAAGATAGAGGAGCCACACAGAAAGGGCCACATGAGCCTTATGTCAACCCAGGTGTTAACCATCTAGGGTTCGTGGTCAAAGATGTTGATGCGGTCTCAAAAAGATTGACCGGTGCTGGCTATAGCGAAGGACTAAGTTCTCCCGATAATCCCAATAGAAGGCGTATTTACTTCTTTGATAAAGAAGGAAATGAGTATGAATTCGTTGAGTATATCAAATCTGATTTTGATTCACGTAACGATTATTCTGATGCATAGGGGGGTAGTGCCTGTACTGGCCGGCTGAATGCCCACAGTACTACA
>Ga0208879_1002411_pt1 | contig 16528 bp, 11 predicted proteins | sample Knorr_S15_td_Bot_FD_185605 | JGI IMG/M metagenome (GOLD analysis project Ga0208879, IMG submission 185605) | Marine microbial communities from Southern Atlantic Ocean transect - Knorr_S15_td_Bottom_ad_5009_LV_A (SPAdes) (version 2) | ecosystem: Environmental > Aquatic > Marine > Oceanic | place... | reverse complement strand
TCTAAAATAACATAACCGCCACTAGCTGGATCCATAGGGCTTCCTGGATCACTACCATATACTAATGCATAGCCATCATCTCCATTACTTAAATAATAATGATACTCATCAGCTTCCGCTAAAATAATTGGATCAGCAGATGGATGAGCTACAACATATACATCACCAGGAGCTACAACTGCCCCTACATCAAAATCATTCCAATACTCATAAACTCCTGGAGTAGTTGGCGCATTACCAACGCTTGGATAAGCATATGCAGATAAATCTACCGTATCATTAGATGCATTATATACCTCAAAATACTTATTGTTTGAACTTCCCTCAGCATACTCAGAAAAATATAAGTTTACCATTGTAGCGGGGGCATAAACACAAGAGCCATCATCTATCGTTGCAGTTGAATCATAATTCAATGCTAAAGAATCTATACAACCGGCTATTCCATATAAGCACGAACTATCATCAACTGTAGCAAGTGGATTATAGTTTAGTGCAGTTGAATCTGTACAACCATAAACATTTACTAAGCACGGAGTAATATGCTGTCCAATATTTGTCCAATCATTCTGTGGTAATACCTCCCATTCTGAATCATTGGTGTTCGTACCTGCAGACAATGTCCAATTGGTATTTCCTTGCGTAACAGAACATTTTCTTACCAAGGTATGATTTTGAGTTCCATTACTTACGCCAGCAACACTCCATCCAGAACCTGGATCACCATCCCAGTCTCCCAACCAATCTAAAATAACATAACCGCCACTAGCTGGATCCATAGGGCTTCCTGGATCACTACCATATACTAATGCATAGCCATCATCTCCATTACTTAAATAAGAATGATACTCATCAGCTTCCGCTAAAATAATTGGATCAGCAGATGGATGAGCTACAATATATACATCACCAGGGGCTACAACTGCCCCTACATCAAAATCATTCCAATACTCATAAACCCCTGGACTGCTTGGCGCATTACCAACATTTGGATAGGCGTAATCAGCTAAAGACACTGTATCATTAGACGCATTATAGATCTCAAAATATTTGTTGTAGGAACTACCCTCTGCATACTCAGAGAAATATAAGTTAGCCATTGTAATAGGAGCATAAACACAAGAGCCATCATCTATAACAGCTGTTGAATCATAATTATAAGCACTTGAATCGGTACATCCATAAATAGGAAAAATACAACTATCAGGGAGAACAGCTGTTGAATCATAATTCAATGCTAAAGAATCCATACAGCCTATAACACAAGATGAATTTAAATTTAACCCCCCATTAAAAGGAGCTCCACCAGAAGTAAGTATAGCTCCACTTGCATTAGTTAGTAGCCAAGAAACTTCATAAGGATAAGTGCCACTACTTACAGTTAAATTGTAACAGCCATCAGGGATACAATTAAATGTTTCGCTACCATAAGAACCATTTGTTAGTGTTGTTGAAATAGCTGCAGACGAATTTGAAATCTCTTGTAATACAAAAAAAGCACCATTCCACCCATCTCCCCAGGAGTCATACATTTCAAGTATTAAAGTAGTTCCCGTACAGTAAACACAAGAACTATCATCAACGGTAGCTAATATATTATAATTAGAAGCTAAAGAATCTGTACAGCCAAATATTGGACAAGGAATAGAAGTGCCAACCTGAAATTGATCTGTACCAAATGATCCTGACAACAGACCTCCAGTGGCAACAGAGACCGAATTGACATAAATAATATAATTACCGCCTGTCCATCCATCCCCATAAGAATCATACATATTGAAATTATAACAACCATCTGCTAAACAAATAGTATCAACACCTACAGAATCAGTATAATTAATATAATACCCTGAACCGGAACCAAGAATTAATCCATTAGAATTAGTTATATCCCAGGAAATATCATTAGCCCAACTACCTGAATTAATAACAACAACTACATCATTCAATCCATAATAATAACATGGATATACACAAGAGCTATCATTCAGATTAGCCGTTGAATCAAAGTTTAATGCTAAGGAGTCTGTACAGCCTAAATATAAGCAAGAACTATCATCTATATTAGCTAACGGATTGTAATTAAATGCATTACTGTCTGTACATCCTGGCACTGTATTTACCATTACAAACCAAGCATTAGTTTCTATGCAACCATTACAATCAATTACAGTAAGCACATAAGGCCCCATTGTAAGACTATCTATATCCTCAGTAGTGTCTCCATTACTCCAAGCAAAAGTATAAGCAATACCATTTGTCCCAAAGCGAGTGTTTGGTCTATTACTTGTAGTAGAAGTAGTAGGGTTTGCACAAATAGACCCCGAAGCACTTCCTTGATAAAGATAACTACAACTAACAAAGGAGGTAGTTGTATAATACCAAGTATTATAAGTAGTATAAAATGAGTTAATAAAGCAAGTAGTTACAACTATATCTCCACCATTCCAAATAACTGGCGTAGAGAATGTAAAATCATTCCATCCAACAACAGCTGTATAATTTCCAGAGTACACATTTGTTGTTATACCCGCCTCAGAAAAAGCAAGATTTAGATTATTCATAACTTGACCACTAGCTGTTGCAATATTCCATCCAACGGAAGAAAGTGATTGTCCAATCTGAAGTCCTAAAGCCGAAAGTTCCGACGCTTGAAAAGTTAATTCGCTTTTATTGGTCTTATATTGAGTGTAAAATAATGCTGCACTTTGACTATAACTTCCAGAAATATTTGTTGAAGTTCCTAAATAGATATCGGTTGAACAAGGTGTGCCTCCATTTACTGTAACATTAATAGACCCATCATTTGCTCCTGGAGAAGATTCATCTATCACAATCCCAGAAATTGAAATGACTGATGGTTCGGTAACTGTAACAGAAACAGTATCTGAACAACCATTGGTCGAATCATTTACTATACACATATACGTTCCAGCAGATAAACCAGAAACTGATCCTGTTGTCATTCCATTTGACCAAGCATAAGTATCAAATGAAGGGTAAGCAGGTAAATTAGTAACATTTATAGAAACTTGACCTGTTGAATCTCCATTACAATCCACATCTATAATTGTAGCAGAAGCGCTATAATAAGTACATGGATTAATATCAAATATACATACATTGTCTATCCATACATAGCCAGGAGAACCATAAGCTAAATTATAATTACACATAGCTTCAAATGTTACATATACTTGTGATTGACCAGCATAAGCAGATAAATCATATGCATATGAATTTATACCCGACATTGTTACATCATTGAAAGCTGTTACTCCGTTTTTATCAGCAACAACTGTTCCGTTGACTCTAACTCTAAACCAGGCGCCATTAGTAAGAATATTACTACTTAATTTTCCCTCAAAAGCCAAATCAACCGTTCCCGCTCCGCTCATGTCCACACAAATAGTAGCTGTTGAAATATGATCAGGATCAGAAAATGCAGCAGTTTCAGTAAGTTGTGTACCATAAACTACACTTCCTCCTGTAAATTCAAGACTAATAGTATCTACAATAGCATTGGTTATAGTTAGCCCTACAGAAGAATAAATACCATTATTAATCACCCAATCATTTGTTATGAGATTTGCTGACTCAAAATCCTCACAAAAATCTAATGTATGACATGAGGGATAAATACAAGACAGGCTATCATTTACATTACATGCAGAACAATAGTTAATCGCTATTGAATCCAAACAACCAGGGTATAAACAAGAGCCATCATTTAATGTAGCTAAAGGGTCAAAATTAGAAGCAAAAAAATCTGTACATCCCCAAATTACAGGTAAACAAAGATTTGGCCCATTATATGGACATCCTAGAAAAGCACATGGATTTGTACTATTACATCCTTCAGCAAGAATATTACCAGTTGAATCTTCAATAAGTTGCCAAGAAATATCACCTGGATATGAATTAAGAGTAACGCTAATATCATAACAATCATCTGGTAAACAAAAACTGACTTGGGATGCAGATCCTGAGGTAAGTGTAAAAGAACCAAAACCACCCCCAATAACACCTGTTATTGTCCATAAACTACCCCCCCAACCATTGCCATAAGAATCCTGCATATATAATGTAACATCTGTGCAAGTTGAAAAAATACAAGAATCATTATTCACCAAAGCAGTGGAGTCATAATTTATGGCTAATGGATTTGTACATCCAAAAGGACCTATACACACAACATCAGTCCCAGCAGAGCCATAAGCTAATCCTCCATTTGCATAAGAGATAACTCCTGAAGCAGAATCTAGAATATTATAAGTCCCTCCATTCCACCCATCGCCATAGGAATCATACATGTTCATATTGTAACAATCGTCTGCTAAATCAACATAATGATTATATGTGGTGTTATTTGAATATCCTCCAATTGAAGGACCATATGCCAAAACAGTTCCATTGCTATCGGTTAAATCCCAAGATATTTCATAACCATATATAGCAGTTGTTATTTGTATATTTATCCAAGTTGCATAAGTCGTTGATGCTGAAAGTGTAAAAGCGACAACTAGAACAAATATTATTTTAATCTTGTTTTTCATGAGATCTATTTTAAGTCGTAATTCTTTTTGGGTAAAATTAACATAAAAAACGAAACATAATGATTCTAACAGTTTTTTAAAAGTCGGAATGAGAGGATGATATTTTACTAGATTAGTTCACTCAAAAAGTGCCCAACAAACCCCCGCATTCTCTTTGCTTTAAAGCTTTGGTAAATTTAAAAATAATTTAAAATCAAAAAATAATTATTTGAATTATTTGTAAGAACAGGTGAGAGGATAAGAATGATTGATTTTCAAGTTTTAAATTAACATTTCTTATTAACAAAAAACCGAGCAATGCTCGGCTTTAATCTCATATCTCAATACTAAAATCTAATATCTATCTTTTACCCTCCAAAATCATCAAACCTAACATTTTCATCAGGAATTCCCCAATCGTCTGCCATTTTAAGTACCGCTTGGTTCATCATTGGTGGCCCACAGAAATACAATTCAATATCTTCTGGCGCTTCATGCTTTGTTAAATATTGGTCAATCACCACTTGGTGCACAAAGCCAACAAAGCCATCCCCTTGCGTGTCGTTCATATCTTTCATTTCAGTCCAATTGTCACCTTCTTGTGCATCCGATAGCACCAAATAGAATTTGAAATTAGAGAATTCTCTTTCTAACAAGCGGAAGTGCTCAATGTAAAACAGTTCTGCTTTTGATCGACCTCCATACCAATAAGAAACTTTTCTGCCCGTTTTAAGTGTTTTGAATAATTCATAAAGATGAGAACGCATTGGAGCCATACCTGCACCACCACCAATGTATAGCATTTCAGCTTCCGTATTATTGATAAAGAAATCTCCATAAGGCCCTGAAATAGTTACCTTATCGCCTGGCTTACGCCCAAAAATATAAGAAGATGCAACTCCCGGATTAATATCAGCCCAAGCGTTTTTATCTCTATCCCAAGGTGGAGCAGCTACCCTCACATTCAACATGATTTTTCTTCCTTCAGCAGGATAGGAAGCCATTGAATAAGCACGCACTATTTCCTCCTCATTTTTCATTACTAACTCTCGCATAGCAAAAGGTCCTTCCGCCCAATCCTTATCAAATTTATTAGGTTCACCAGCATGGTCTTCAGGATGTGCTGTAATATCCATTTCCGAAAAAGGAACCTCACAATTAGGAATTTCAATTTGAATATAACCACCCGCTTCATAAGGCATGTCTTCCGGCACTTCCACAATAAGCTCCTTAATATAAGTAGCTACATTATAGTTAGACACTACTGTCGCCTCCCATTTTTTAACGCCAAATATTTCCTCCGGAATTTCAATTTCCATATCCTCTCTTACCTTGACTTGACAGCTTAATCTGTAATTATCAGCAATTTCTTTACGAGAAAAGTGAGGAGCTTCAGTTGGTAAAATACCTCCACCACCCTCATTTACTTGGCAAGTACATTGCACACAAGTCCCACCACCACCACAAGCGGATGGTAGAAAGATTCCTTCATTTGATAAAGTAGTTAAAAGCGTATTTCCTCCATCAACTTCAATTATCTTTTCTCCGTTTATTGTAATCTTTATTTTTCCGGAAGGAGATAGTTTTGCCTTGGTAAATAGTAATATACTTACAAGGGTAAGAATCACTAAAAGGAACACCACCATACTACTTATTATTGTTGCTACATTTAATAATATCATTTGAATCTAATTACAATTTAATTCCCATAAAACTCATAAAGGCAATACCCATCAAACCTGTGATGATGTAAGTAATACCCAAACCTCTAAGTGCTGGTGGCACATTAGAGTATCTTATTTTCTCTCTGATTGACCCTAATGCAACAATTGCTAAGAACCAACCAACACCTGAGCCAATACCATATACAGAGGCTTCAATAATTGTTCCATAATCTTCCTCTTGCATAAAAAGTGAACCACCCAAAATAGCACAGTTTACTGCTATAAGAGGCAAAAATATTCCAAGCGAACTATACAGTGCTGGAGAGAATTTTTCTATTACCATCTCCACCAGTTGTACCATAGATGCAATAACTGCAATAAACATTATAAAAGAAAGGAATGATAAATCGATAGTTGCAAATTCATCACTCAACCAAATAAGTGCACCTTCTTTAAGTACATAGTTTTCCAATACGTAGTTTAAAGGAACTGTAATTCCTAAAACAAAAATTACAGCCGCTCCTAAGCCAACAGAGGTTTTTACAGTTTTGGATATTGCCAAATAGGAACACATCCCTAAGAAATAGGCAAAAACCATATTGTCAATAAAAATGGACTTGATAAATATATTTGCTAAATCTTGCATAATTTCGCTTATTTAGATTCTATTAATTTTTCGTTTTTTATGCGTTGAACCCAAATGATAATTCCAACGGTTATCAGTGCCATTGGTGGTAGAATCATCATTCCATTATTTTCATAACCGTAATTGTAAAGCCCCAATTTTTCCAAAACAGGATAGCCATACAAAGTGCCTGAACCCAAAAGCTCTCTGAAAAAAGCGACTACTATCAAAATCCAACCATAGCCAAAAGCATTTCCCAAGCCATCCAAAAAGGATTTCCAAGGACCATTCGCCATTCCGAAAGCTTCCAGCCTTCCCATAATAATACAGTTGGTAATAATCAATCCTACAAAAACGGAAAGTTCTTTGCTCACATCATACACAAAAGCCTTGAGTACTTGATCGACCAAAATTACAAGAGCCGCAATTACTACTAACTGCACAATAATTCTGATTCTGTTAGGAATTAATTTACGCATTAAGGAAATCAGCACATTGGCTATCGAAAGCACGGCTAAAACCGATATTGCCATTACAATGGCGGGTTTGAGCTGAACGGTAATTGCTAAAGCAGAACAAATTCCCAAAACTTGAACCGTTATTGGATTGTTATCGTTAAGCGGATCGCTTATTAGCTTTCTGTTTTTCTTAGAAAATAAAGCTTCTTTACTCATAATTCTAATCTAAAATAATTTCGTTTTCTACTTTTGTAGAGTCCATTTGCGACAGGATGGAATCCACTTCAACCTCTGGCCGTATTCTATCAAAATAAGGTAAGTACTTTTCCAGTCTTTCATTTAGCATTTCCGATACTCCATTGGAAGTAATAGTGCCACCTGAAATGCCATCAACTCCATGCATATCTCCCTCAGGCACACCTCCTTTTATTACTGCAATAGAAGTGAATTTATCCCCCTCAAAAATGCTTTTTCCTTTAAAGGGTTGTTGAAACTTTTCTTGATTAATTTCTGCACCCAATCCTGGCGTTTCTCCTTTATGGTCGAACACCGCACCAAAAACCGTACTTAAATCTTCTTCTAAAGCAATAAAGCCCCAAATGGGTCCCCATAATCCTTTTCCTCTAAGTGGAATAATGTATTGCTTTGCTCCACCTTTTTCACTAATAAAGAGTGGTAATTTTTGCTCTTTAGCATCTTTCTTTATTTCTTTCGCCAAGTCCAATGAAAAAGCATCTCCTTCAAGCTCTTCTCCATTTATATTAATTAGTAATTCTTTCGTGATATTTTCGGTATAAATTGCTGTAGCTTGTTCCCTCTCCACTACTATCCCGATAGAACTTAAAATATTTTGTTTTTTCTCCAGTTCAATATTCCTATCCTGATATGGCTTTAGTTCAGTAGATGCAACCGATAGTAGAGCAGCTACAACAATTACCATAATGGCAGCAAAACCTAAAGTGTATGAATTTTTATTAATATCCATAATTATGCTTTTAATCTGTTTAACCTTCTTTTAATGTTGCCACTAATTACATAATGATCCACCAATGGAGCAAATACATTCATCAATAGTATAGCCAACATCATCCCTTCAGGATATGCCGGATTAAATACCCGAATTAAAATGGCAAGCATGCCAATGAGAAATCCTACTATGTATTTTCCTCTGTTGGTTTGGGCTGCTGTAACAGGGTCGGTTGCCATAAATACTGCACCAAAAGCAAAACCACCCAATATTAAATGTAAGTGTGCTGGAAGCATCATAAACTCATTTGCACCCCAAAGGTTGAATAATAAGCTCATTACATAACCACCAACAAAAACAGAAAGCATGGTTCGCCATGATCCAATGCCAGTAAAAAGTAAAATAGCTGCTCCAATTAAAATGGCTAAAGTGGAAGTTTCCCCCACCGAACCTGCAATAGTTCCATTAAAGAAAGATCCTATCAAACTCATGTCCACTGGAATATTTGCCGCCAAATTAGCCAGTGGTGTAGCACCTGAAAACCCATCAATAACAGTGCCTCCATCTGTATTTGTCCAAACTTTATCTCCTGACATATAAGAAGGATAGGCAAAGAATAAAAAAGCCCTGGCTGTAAGTGCTGGATTCAAAATATTCATTCCTGTGCCACCAAATACTTCCTTGCCAATAATAACGGCAAATACCACAGAAACTGCCAACATCCAAAGCGGAACATCAATAGGCATCACCATAGGAATTAACATTCCCGTAACCAAGTAACCCTCATTTACCGAATGCCCTCTGGAGATAGCAAAAGCAAATTCAATACTAAGGCCAACCCCATAGGATATGGCAATAAGAGGTAACATTTTCAGTGCACCAAAGGCAAAAGCAGACATTAAAGTAAAGGATTCCCCAATAGCGGTAAAGTGCAACTGCCCTACATTCCACATGCCAAATAGCAGTGCAGGCATTAGTGCAATTAATACGGTAATCATTGTTCTTTTCAAATCTATTGCATCTCGGATATGTGAGCCCAATTTTGTGGTATGATCTGGTACAAATAAGAAAGTTTCAAATGCATCATAAGCCGGATACATTTTCTCTAATTTTCCTCCTTTTTCAAAATGAGGTTTTACCGTATTTAATATATTTCTGAATAGTTTCATCTATTAACTATTTTCTTTTCTTACTAAATCCAATCCTTGGCGAATAATAGATTGTACCTCAATTTTAGATGTACAAACAAACTCACAAAGTGCTAAATCTTCTGGTGAAACTTCATAAATTCCTAAGTTTTCCATTAATTCTACATCTTCAATCATACATGCTTTTATAAGGTGGGTTGGGTAAATATCCATTGGCAATACTTTTTCGTACTCTCCCGTCATTACATAAGCCCTTTCCTCTCCATGCATATTGGTGTCTAAATTGTATTTTTTTGAAGGAAATAACCAAGAAAGAAATGTTTTAGAAGCAGAAAATTTATGAAGCCCTGGAAGCATCCATCCTAAAAATTCTGCTTCATCTCCTTCTGGAACTACCGTAAGTTGCGAGTCGTAAAAACCCAAACAACCATCCGTATTTATCTGAGTTCCCGAAAGGATATCCCCAGAAATTATTCTGCTTTTTCCGTCTTTAGTATTCTCATTAAGTAGATTACTGATGCAGGCACCTGCAATACTACGGTAATATCTTGGTTTTTGAATTTGTGATCCGCAAAGCGCCACAATTTTGGATACATCATATTTTCCTGCAGTAAACAAACGAGCAATAGCAATCACATCTTGAGGATGTAGATACCAAACGACATCTCCTTTATTGATAGGGTCAATTTGGTGGATTTGCACTCCTACATTACCGGCAGGATGTGGTCCGCTTATTTTATTAATTTGCACTCCTTTTGCAGCAGAAAATACTTTTGAAGGATTTGTATTCCCATCTGTATTCAAATGCGTTTTCCCATTGCTTAATTTTACAATATAATCCAGACCTTTTTGAAAAAGTTCATCCATTCCGTAAAGTGCAAAATCGTTATCAATGGCAAGAGGTGCAGTAGAAAAAGTAGAGATGAAAATCGCTTTTGGCATATCTGCAGGATTTGCAATAATATCGTAAGGTTTTTGGCGAACAAAAGGCCAAATCCCGGCTTTTAACATGGCCTCAATTATTTGCTCACGCGACAAACTATCTGCAGAAGCAGTTGTAAATTGCTCGTATACTATTTCAGTATCAGCTTTAATTACCACTTCCATTATTTTCCTTTTTTCTCCTCTTACAATATCCGTAACCTCACCATTTATTGGAGAGCAAAAATTTATTTTTTCATTATATTTATCGTAAAAAAGTGGCGTTCCGGCTTTCACTTTATCCCCTACTTTTACGCAAAGTTTTGGCATCAAGCCGTGGAAATCTGTTGGCTTTACTACATACTTTTCAGTAGGTTTTGTGGAAGCATAAACTTTATCAGCATCACCCAATAAATGGATGTTTAAGCCTTTTTTTAATCTGATTTCTTTGGACATTAAAAATAAATTAGATTTTTCGGCTGCAAAAGTATAAATTTGCATCAATTATTTACCACTTTATAATATAAATTGTAATGAGATTTTATAACTTTTTTATGCTGCTTATTTTAGGTTCATTTTTACTTAGTGCTTGTTTTAGTCAAAAAGAAATAATAAGTAAGAATCTTAGTGAAAACGACAGCATATTTACGGAAGAAATAGTAATTATAGAACCAACGATAATTTATAAAAATGAAACTTTTAATAGGCAAATCAAAACGGTTTTGTGCCATAATACAATTGATGAATTATCACTACCTATGATTAATTTAAACTCTGCTGAACAATTACTTATTAGCTTTGATGATTTGGATACGGACATAAAGGACTATTATTTCACCATCATCCATTGCAAGTCAGATTGGACGGCTAGCGATTTAATGCAATCAGAATATATTGATGGTTTCACAGATGAGCCTATCACCAATTATGAGTTCTCCTTTAACACCCTACAAAAATACAGCCACTACTCTTTTAACTTCCCAACAGAAGAATTAAAGCCCCTGCTTTCAGGAAATTATGTATTCAAAATTTATGAGCAAGGCGGTGAAACGATTGCTTTCAAACGCTTTATGGTTTTGGAAACTATGCTAACCATTAAAGCTGAAGTAAGGCGTGCTACATTGGTGGATGATAGGAAAACAAAACATGAAATTGACTTTATTATAAAACATCCTAACATAACAATTGCTGATCCGTTTTCTGATATAAAAGTAACCATTAAGCAAAACAACAGAGGGGATAATGCTATTACTGATTTGAAGCCCCTATTTGTAAAAAATAACGAACTGATTTACGATTATCAGGAGGATAATACTTTTTGGGGTAATAATGAATTCCGCCATTTTGATATCAAAAGTTTAAGGTATCAATCTGAGCGAATAAAAGAGATTATCTTTGATAGCACTTACCACCATGTGTATTTATTTAATGACAGAAAACGCCCTTACGACCGCTATTCCATTGAGCCAGATATAAACGGAAAGTTCCTTATCAAATCACAAGAAGGATGGAAATCCTCTATTGAAGCGGACTATGCTTTTGTACATTTTACATTACCAGTAGACCACATCAGCTATGGAGAACTTTATGTAATTGGGGAATTTACAAATTGGCAATTAGAAGCATCAAACAAATTAAAATACAATGCCGACAAAATACAATATGAAGCAAGTATCTATCTAAAACAGGGCTATTATAATTACCATTATGCGCTTAAGGATACCGCTACAAATCGTGTAGATGTATCCTTTATTGAAGGCACTCACTACCAAACACGAAACGACTATTATATCTATGTATATTACCGTGCTGTTGGCGATAGATACGATAGATTTGTAGGTTTTTTGAAAACTTCATCCAAGGAACTTTTTTAAATAAATTATGAAAAAAAATACAAAATATCAAATAGATGATTTCACTTTTAAACACGAAATTAAAACACGCTTTAAAGATTTAGACGCTTTTCATCATGTTAATAATGCGACATTTTTAAGCTATATAGAAGATGCCAGAATGTTGTTTTTTAAAAGATGGAACATGAATACTAAAGAAAAATCATTAATAGTGGCTTCAATTACAATAGATTATATAAGTCAGTTGCATCATCCTTCAAAGCTCATTATTGGTCAGAAAATATCCCGATTAGGCAGAAAAAGCTTTGATATTTTATCTGTAATTTTTTTAGATAAAAAACCAATTTGCAGCTCCACAGTAACCATTGTATGCTATAATTTTATTAGCAAACAAACTGCCCCTCTATTTCAAGAGATTAAAGAAGATTTTAATATTTAAACAATTACGCTTTTCGTTTTTTACTTACAACTTCAAAATATAATCTAACCACCACCTATCTTACTGCAACACCAACTTCTTATTTACCACTCCATCATCCATTTCAATCTCTAACATATAGATTCCTTTTGGGTAAGTTGCTAAGTCAAATTGTTTGGTGTACTGACCAACAAATTCTTTCTTGTTTTCAGTAAAGATTATTTCACCTAAAAAGTTTACTATCTTTACTTCAAAATTTTGAATCTCAATACTTGAAAAAGTGATATTGAAAATGTCTCTTGATGGATTAGGATAAACCTTATTTAGCAATAACTTTTGACAAAATACTTTCAAACAAACTTCTCCCATTTCCTGCCTTTTATTATTGTTACATTGCTACATTAGTAAATGGTTACATTAACCATTCTGATTTCTATCTACTATCTACTATTTTCTCACATCTATCCCTTATCTTTGCAAACTCTTAAAAGAAAAGAAAATGTCAAACGGATTTTATAATGTACCCAAAGCGGTAAACGAACCAGTAAAAGGATATGCTCCAGGGAGCCCTGAGCGAACTGAATTACTAGCAGAATACAAAAGAATGTACAATACTACTGTTGATGTACCAATGTATATTGGCGATAAACAAGTATTTACGAATGATAAAAGAAATTTAACACTCCCTCATGAGCATGGGCATGTAATCGGGACTTCCAACTATGGAGGAGAACAAGAAGTGCGTGATGCAATTGATGCCGCAATGAAAGCTCGCACACAGTGGGCAAACATGAGCTGGGAACACAGAGCAGCTATTTTCTTAAAAGCGGCTGATTTATTAGCAGGAACATTCCGTGCAAAACTGAATGCAGCTACAATGCTAGCACAAAGTAAAAATGTAATGCAAGCTGAGATTGATGCCGCTTGTGAATTGATTGATTTCTTTAAATTCAATGTGCAGTACATGAGTCAGTTGTACAAAGAACAACCAGAATCATTACCAGGAATGTGGAACCGTTTGGAACATAGACCTCTGGAAGGATTTGTATTTGCACTTACGCCATTCAACTTCACATCTATCTGTGCTAACCTTTGTGCTGCACCAGCAATGCTAGGGAATGTAGTAATTTGGAAACCAGCAGAAACACAAATCTATTCTGCCGGGGTGATCATGGAAATATTCCAAGCGGCAGGATTGCCTGATGGAGTAATCAATATGGTAACGGTAAGTGGTAAAGAAATTTCAAAGGTTGTTTTTGAAGATAAAAACTTTGCAGGCTTACACTTTACAGGAAGTACTGATGTATTCCGTACGCTTTGGAAAGGCATTGGAAATAACATTGAAAAGTATAAATCATACCCAAGAATAGTTGGAGAAACAGGAGGTAAAGATTTCATTATTGCGCACAAATCGGCAGTAGCTGCTGAAGTAGCCACTGCTATTTCAAGAGGTGCTTTTGAGTATCAAGGACAAAAATGTTCAGCTGCTTCTCGTGCTTATGTACCTTCTAATTTATGGGAAGATGTAAAAACTCAAATTGTTGCTGATTGTAAAAGTTTCAAAATGGGTGCTCCTGATGATACTTCAAACTTCATCAATGCAGTAATTTCTGAAAAAGCATTTGACAGTATTGCTTCTTATATTGACTATGCAAAAACGGCTAATGATGCGGAGATTATTGCAGGAGGAAATTATGATAAATCAGTAGGTTACTTTATTGAACCAACTATTATTGTAACTACTGACCCTAAGTTCAAAACTATGGTTGAGGAAGTATTCGGACCAGTAATGAGCATTTATGTATATGATGCAGACAAGTGGGAAGAAACGCTTGAATTAGTAGATAGCACTTCAGAGTATGCACTTACAGGCGCTATTTTATCGGTTGACAGATATGCTGCCCAGTATGCGACAAAAGCCTTAGAAAATGCAGCAGGAAACTTCTACATTAATGACAAACCATCTGGAGCTGTTGTTGGGCAACAACCTTTTGGTGGCGCTAGAGGATCTGGAACAAATGACAAGGCAGGATCAATCTTAAATTTATTAAGATGGGTTTCTCCAAGAACAATAAAAGAAACATTTGTACCTGCTACTGATTACAAGTACCCTTTCTTGGGCGAATAGATTTATTAACAAAAAAGAAAGTCCATTTTTGATGGGCTTTTTTTATTTAATTTTGCTTCTGTGAAAAGAATAAAAGATTTATACCAAAAACTGCCTGCTCCTTTGCGCAACAAATACATAATTACATTTATTGTTTTTTTGGTTTGGATTTTCTTTATCGACACTTTCGATATTATTACTCAGATAAAAATGAATAAAGAATTCAAACAATTAAAAGAGCAACAAGAATTTTATAAATCTGAAGTTAAAAAGGATAGCACTATAATTTACAATTTGAATAACAACCCTGAAGAGCAAGAACGATTTGCCAGAGAGCGTTTTTTGATGAAAAAAGACAATGAAGATTTATATATTGTAAGAGAAAAAAAGAAAAATGAATAGTCTTTTTAAGGATTTTACACTCCAAAGCGCAAAACATTGGAAGGAGAAAATAATAGCAGATTTAAAAGCAAGAGAGTATGATTCTTTGATAGCTGATAATGGGACTTTACCTTTTTATCATCAGGATATTGTAAGTCAAAACCAACCACTCACCAAAGAAAATACTTGGAATGCTTGCCAGCTTATTGACGGTACAAATGCAAAACAGGCAAATCAAAAAGCCCTTTTAGCCCTTGAAAATGATGTAAGCGCCCTTTGTTTTTCCAATCCCAACAACTTGGAAATTCTTTTAAAAGATATTTCCATAGAACATATCCGTATTGATTTCAAAAATTATACGCCTGATTTTGTAAAAGAGTGGACAGATTTTATTGCAAACAAAAAGATAAATGGTGCTTTTCATGGCAATGAGGATTTTTCTTATCCTAACTATTGTGGTACTACTATTTTTGCAGAAGGAGAAACTGCCAAAGAGCAAATAAAAGATGCCTTTGAAAAAGGAAAAAAGGCAAAAGGAAATATGCAGTTTCATTTTTTTATTGGTGAAAATTATTTTCAGCAGATTGCAAAACTGAGGGCTTTCCGTATTTTATGGAATGAAAAAACAGGAAGTACTCCTTTTATTTTTGCTGAAACATCTACAAAAAATCAGCAGAAAGAAAACCCTTACAATAATTTGATAGCAAGCACAACTAGCTTAATGTCAGCTATTTTTGGAGGTGCGGATACTATTTTGGTAAACACATACAATGCTGGCTTTGAAAAATCCACCGATTTTTCTGAGCGATTGGCCAGAAATCAGCAAAATATTTTAAGAAATGAAAGTTTCTTAGACAAAGTGCAAGACCCGACAGCTGGAGCTTATTTTATGGAACAGCTTACTGCTGAATTACTAAAGGATTTTGATATATCGCAAAATCATCAAGAGACCAAAAGCAACAAAAGCTGGCTTTCTGCAGAGCAAATTAAAATTCCAAATATCTTCAGTAAAAAAGAAGAAAAACACAATAATTGTGTGGCTGGAATCCCACCATTTTTAAGAGGACCATATTCCACCATGTATGTTTCCAAACCTTGGACCATTCGCCAGTATGCCGGCTTTTCAACAGCAGAAGAATCCAACGCCTTTTACAGAAAAAACTTAGCTGGTGGGCAAAAAGGACTTTCAGTGGCTTTTGATTTAGCCACTCACAGAGGCTATGATTCTGATAACAAAAGAGTGGAAGGAGATGTGGGAATGGCTGGGGTTGCTATTGATTCTGTTTTGGATATGAAAATTTTGTTTGATAAAATTCCACTAGACAAAATGTCCGTTTCCATGACCATGAATGGAGCAGTTTTGCCCATTTTAGCTTTTTATATTGTAGCAGCTCAGGAACAAGGTGTTAAGTTAGAGCAACTCAATGGCACTATTCAGAATGATATTTTGA
>Ga0208879_1002407_pt1 | contig 16544 bp, 14 predicted proteins | sample Knorr_S15_td_Bot_FD_185605 | JGI IMG/M metagenome (GOLD analysis project Ga0208879, IMG submission 185605) | Marine microbial communities from Southern Atlantic Ocean transect - Knorr_S15_td_Bottom_ad_5009_LV_A (SPAdes) (version 2) | ecosystem: Environmental > Aquatic > Marine > Oceanic | place... | reverse complement strand
AGCCAAGATAAGGCCCTGCGTGAGTTGCCTTTACCGCACCCCATCCTGATGTGCCACTATAGTCACCCTCGGCAAAAAGGTTGTCCAGATCTTGCACCTGCCGGTCCGGGTATGCAGTCAGCCACGGTTTCTGATGCAGCTCTTCAAATTCTTTGAGACCGAGGCAGGCACCGATGCCACCTGGACCGTACCACTGAACATCCTGCGTAAAATATTGTGCCACACCCATGCTTTGCAGTTCTGATTGATCGTATGAATTGAGGCTCTCAAAAAGAAACTCCCTGATGAGCGCCAGGCTGCGGGCGGATTCGATCTCATTCTGAGCATCCAACAAAATCGCGGGACCATCTTTAGGAGGTGGATAGTGATGATCTTTGCCAAGCGCTGGTGGCAGTACATAGATACCTGCCTGCTGCATCAAATCAATCAGATCGAGCAGGAAGTAGACTGTGACGATCTTGCCATTTTCTATAAGGCAAAACTCACCCCAACGAATCCTGGCTTTTTTTCCGCTGGCTGGAATGTCCAGCCAGTCGTTGGCGAAGGTGCCTGAGAGATAGCCAGTGGCACCCACCCACTCTTGGCCGTCATCTGTACCATCAACTCTGCCATTCGATTGGCCGCCGATAAAAATATGAGTCTGCCGCTTCAGGTCAGGGAAGGCCTGGTTCAAAGGGCGCCAGTAGTCTTCAATGTATGACTCAATATCAGGTAGTGCGTTGATGGGGTCGGGTCCGAACCATTTGATGTTACTGGCGGTGACTGCTTTGATGACTTCCGGCAGTTCTGCTGCGCTGGCGGATTCCTGCGCCTGCCAGAATTCCCAGACAGCTTCCTTGTTGAGTTGATTTGAACTCATCTGATTTGAATTCACTTGGCACTCCCGTTTCGAACTGGCAGCCGGGCGCTATCGAGGTTTTCCCAGCCATGCCCATGGAATGGGTCTACACCGAGTTGTTGCATCACATGGGGGAAGTCGACCATGACCCAATTGTCGGTGATCTTGCCATCTACGACCTTCCAGAAATCCATATAGCGTATCTCTACCCGTCGGTTGGTAGGCTCAATGCCCATAAAGATACCGGTATGAACCGCTTCCTGACGTCCGAACGCTGCACACCATTGCCCTTGCGTGATTCGGGCTTCGTCAATGCAAACCTTGTCAGAGAAGGCGTCCTGGAATGGCTTCTGCCAGTTTTCCTGGAACTCTCTCAGGCCATTCTTATAGCCACAACCGGCATTGCCCATCCAGCGGAATGTTTCGCTGAAAAAATGCCCCATGCCCTCGATGTCATGGTCGTTCAAGCCATCGACCATAGCAGATACCGTAGCCTCGGTTTCTGAGGTTTTGTCCAGATTATTATTGCGGGTTAGCTCACCCTGAACAGGTTCTGAAGTTTCCATCATTTAGCAGCCTTCGACTTGTATCGGGCGACACGTAGATCGGCCTGCGCCTGGTGGCCTGCGAAGCCTTCCAGCGCACACAGCCGCGAGCAGTATTCGCCGATGGTTGCTGAGGCTTCCGCCGTCACACGCTGGTAGGTGCAGGTCTTGATGAACTTACCGACCCAGAGGCCGCCGGTATAACGTGCAGCAAGTTTGGTCGGCAGGGTGTGGTTGGTGCCGATGACCTTATCGCCATAGGCAACGTTGGTTTCGGGGCCGAGGAACAGGGCGCCATAATTGGTCATGTTCTCGAGGAAGTAATTGGGGTCACGGGTCATGACCTGCACATGCTCGCTGGCAAGTCGATCTGCCTCGGCGAGCATTTCTTCCTCGGTGTCACACAGAATGATCTGACCATAGTCGCGCCACGCCGCACCCGCGATCTCTGCGGTTTCGAGAGTCTGCAACTGCTTGTCGATTTCTCGTAGCGTATCGGCGACGATTTTCTGCGAAGTCGTGAGTAGGATTGCTGGTGAGTTCGGGCCGTGCTCAGCCTGGCCGAGCAGGTCAGTCGCCGCCATCTCCCCGTCGCAGGTGTCGTCGGCGATTATCAGCGTCTCGGTGGGTCCCGCCAACAGATCGATGCCGACGCGGCCAAAGAGCTGACGCTTAGCTTCTGCGACGAATACGTTTCCCGGGCCAACCAGCATATCGACAGGGTCGATCGAAGCTGTGCCCAGCGCCATCGCGCCAATCGCCTGAATGCCGCCGAGACAATAGATTTCGTCGGCACCTGCGAGATGCATCGCGGTAACGATCGCATCGTTCGGTCCGCCACCGTGTGGCGGTGCACATGCCATGACGCGCTTCACTCCAGCAACCTTTGCAGTCAACACGCTCATGTGTGCGCTGGCGACCATCGGGTACTTGCCGCCCGGAACGTAACAGCCAGCGCTGTTGACTGGGATATTCTTGTGGCCCAGCACGACCCCAGGAAATGTCTCCTGTTCGACGTCCTGCAATGCCGCTTTCTGAATTTCGGCGAACTTGCGTATTTGTGTTTGAGCGAACTTGATGTCGTCAATCGTCTGCGAAGGTAGACGAGCGACACAGGCCGCGATTTCGCCGTCGGAAAGTCGAAAACTTTCCGGCGACCAGTTGTCGAATTTCTCTGACAGCTCGCGGATCGCAGCATCGCCGCGGGTTTCGATGTCTTTGAGTGTGGTTTCTACTGTCGCCTTCACTTCGGCGTCCATGTCGGCAGCAGTCTCTGCGCTGATGCCGGATTTGATGACCTGTATCACGTTGCTGTCCTCGGGTGGGGTGATGATTCGAATACGAGATGAATACTGTGGGCGGCCGAGTCTATATACTCGAATTCCTGACTATTTTGATTAGAAGCGTAGTAAAACGAATGTACTTCGAATGCAAATAGAATTCAAGACAATCAATAGTGAGATAGGCATAAATAAGAGAGTTCTTCTGCAAAATAGGTTTTGTATTGCATTCGAAGTACAATCGGCGTAATGACTAGATATAAGCTCCCGAAAACAAAGGAAATCGCGATGACCAGCAACCAGTCAGGCGCCTACGGGGCAGACAATACCCTGGTGGATTACATCCTCGGCATCACCTATGAGATATGGGAAGAGCGCAAAATCCAGTTGATCAAGCAATACTATGGCGCGGACACCGTGGTATACGCTTTGGACGGAATTACCCGCGGTGCCGCAGCGATGATCGACGGCACGCAAGCCATGCTTGAGTCATTTCCGGACCGGCTGTTGCTCGCCGACGACGTGATCTGGTCGGGAAATCAGCGCGATGGATACTACTCGTCACACCGTATTATTAGTCCGATGACCAACAAGGGCCCGACAATTTTCGGGCCACCAACAGGCAGGCACGCAAGCATCATGAGCATCGCGGATTGCGTGGTCGAAAATGGCGTAATCACGCGCGAGTGGCTGCTACGCGACAACCATGCATTGATAGTGCAGCTCGGTTACGATCCATTTGGCGCAGCCAAGATTGTGGCGAGGCGTCGCAATAAAGAAAGCCGCACCTGGATAGAGTCCGAAATCGAGCGCCTGACGGACGCAGGTATTCCCGAACAGGGGAGCGGGATTGCAGATCCTTCCACATCGGTCGAAGAATTTGTGCTGCAAATGATCAGCAACAATCTTGCAGGAGGTGATGATCCATTGGCGTGCTTAGGCTACGCGCCTTACGCGGTAATGCAGCGCTCGCCGATCGAGCTTTACTCGGGGAGAGACGCAATCGGTGGTCACTATGCACAGCTGCGCGATGGGATCCGGATCGCCGGCATTACTATCGATCACATTGCCATTCAGCCCGCCGATTCTGAAGCGTTGCGCATTGCCGTTCGATGGACAGCGGCGGGCACTCATAGCGGTGATTATCTCGGCTTGGCTACAACTGATCGGCCCGTGTACTTGCTCGGTTCTACCCATTGGCGAGTCGAAGATAATCGCATCACCAGGGAGTGGACGGTTTTCGACGGGCTCGGCGTTCTTAGCCAATTGATGGTGTGGTAGCCGTGTCCGGGTCGGAAAAGCGCCACATCGTCGACGCACATCACCATCTGTGGGATCTGCAGGCCTGCAATTACCCCTGGCTTATGGCTTGCGGTGTGGTGCGGTTCTTTGGTGACCCGACGCCGATTCAGAAGAATTATCTACTCGAGCATCTGCGGGATGATGCCAGTGACTATAAGCTGGACGGTTCGGTTCATATTCAGGTTGGAGTAGGGCCCGGTGACGAGTTGCACGAGACAGCATGGCTGCAACGGCTTGGCGATCAGCAGGGCCTGCCTGCCGCGATCGTTGCCTTTTGCGAATTGGACAAGGCGGACGCAGTTGACCAGATTGCGGAACAGCTGCAGCACTCGCGAGTCCGGGGCCTACGACAGATCGTCGGTCGCTCCGATGCCGAGGATTCAGAAACCGGTAGCGGTCGACTGATTGAGGACAGCGTCTGGCAGGAGAACCTGGCCCGGCTCGGCGAACTCGGGCTGACATTTGATCTGCAGCTGACGCCCGGACAGACGCCACGGCTCGCGGAAATCCTCGCGAAGGCGCCGCATACACAAGTCGCCTTGTGTCATTGCGGCTCGCCGTGGGACCAGACGGAGTCGGGACTGAACGCCTGGCGCGATGGGCTACGATTGCTCGCTTCGCTACCCAATGTAGTTTGTAAAATCTCCGGGCTCGGCATGTTTGATCACGACTGGACAGTCGATAGCATCCGGCCGATCGTCGAATCTTGTATTGAAATATTTGGGGCGCAGCGCTGTATGTTTGGTTCAAACTTCCCGGTTGATAAGCTGCACGCGAGCTACACGAAAGTGTGGAGGGCCTTCGAGGTGATAACGGCGATCCTCAGCGAGGCAGACCAGGCTCGCCTCTTCAGAGACACCGCCCGCGAGTTTTACAGAATCTGACCTTGGTTCTGGAGGAGTACTAGCTAGCCGCGAATCGATTTCGCCAACTGATTCGCAGCGGCCAGCATCATCGACTGATCCGAACTCAACAGAAACAGGCTGGCGCCCGCTTGCAGCCAGTCGGGGAGCTCGTCAATGTTGGGCGTGAACATACCGACCGCGGGAGCCGCTTCACTCGCGTCCCCACAGATCTTTTTAACGGCGTCCATGACAGCGACGTCTGATACACCTTTCTGCATAGCCACAGCGAGGTCGGCGCGGCCGATAAACAGGCAATCTACGCCGTCAACCGCGGCTATCTCACCGACATTCGGCAGGGCGGCTATATCTTCGATCTGCACGATGATTACGGTATTGTCACGGCTGTCGGCGATATGGTCGGCCATGGCCTTGTTCGTGAACTCGGCGGCGCGCGTAGATCCGGCGTAGCCGCGCCCGCCATCTCCAAAGTGTGCGGCTTTGACGATGGCTGTGGCCTGTTCGGCGGTGGTCACATGAGGCACTACGATTCCTGTGGCGCCGCTATCCAAGGCATTGCGAATCTCTCTGGGCGAGTCGTCAGCGATGCGAACCAGACTGGGCATGTCCGCCGCACGAAATGCGCCAAGGCATTGATCGAGTTCCAGGCGTCCAAACGGCGCGTGTTCAGTGTCGATGCAAACAACGTCGAGATCAGAGTATCCGAGTACATCGGCAATGATCGAGGAGGGCGTCTTGACGAAAGTTCCCATCTGCGGCTCGCCACTTCGCAGTCGTTGCCGAAACTCGTCGATATTTTTTCCCATCTGTACTATTCCCCAGTGCTATCCCCAAGAACTACGCCCAGAGTCTCTCGCTTGCGATCGCGGCGCCATCGGCCATGCTCTGCAATTTCGCGTAAACGATATCCTCATCGACGGCGCCGAATCCGGCGAAGGTCGAAAACCCACAGTCGGTGCCCGCGATCACACGTTCGCGGCCGACGATGTCGGCGAAACGGCAGATTCGTTCGGCAACGAGTTGCGGATGTTCGATGAAATTCGTTGTCGAATCGAGAACACCCGGTATTAGAATCAAATCATCAGGCAGCTTGGCGTTCGCAAAAACCTGCCATTCGTGTGCATGTCTTGGATTGGACGATTCGAAAAGCAGCGCGCCGACCTTGGCCTGCAATGCGATCGGCAGCACTATCTCCATCGGTGCATCATGGTGATGCGGACCTTCGTAGTTGCCCCAGCACACATGCAGGCGCACCCGGTCTTTGGGAATTCCTCGGAGGGCATGATTCAGCGCCGTGACATGTTCTGACGCCAAGGTGTGATACTCCTCGTCGGACTTGTCCTTGAACAACATATGACGCCCGAGTCCGAGATCGGGCGAGTCGAGTTGAAGAATTAGACCGGCATCGACTATCGCTCTGTATTCGTGAGCCATGGCGTCCGCCACGGCCTCCAGGTAATCTTGGTGCGATGGGTAGTGCCGGTTCGGCTGGAATAGTGCGATAACGCCGGGGGATGCCGCGTTCATGAACCCTTCGCTGGGGACATGCTGCGCCATCGCCGCTCGCATGTTGTCGATGTCGTCGCTCACGGGCCCCATGTCCTTGACCTCGATAGCGCCGACACAACAGGGTCGGCGATAGGTTGGCGTGCCACCCGACGAGGCCTGCCGCTGTAGAAATACGGGAAAGTCCTCCAGGTCGCTCGGCGGCTGCCGGTCACTGTCGCCGTCGAATCCGGTGATGCGATCCTTGATGTAAGTCGCGTAGCTGATCTTGCTCATCTCGCCGTCGCTGACGACGTCGACACCGACCTTCACCTGACGCGCAACGACGTCGTCAACGGCGTCACGGATGATGGTTGCCGCGTCGCTGACCTGTTCGCCACGCTCCTGAGCAAACACTGTATCTGTTACCGCCTTCGATCTCGGCAAACTACCGACATGGGTTGTAAGTATGCGATCAGTACTCGCTTTCATTTCCGGCTCCTAAGGAGTTTTTTCGATGCCCGTGTGACGGCATCGGACAGGTAGTGCCACGGGTCGAGAACGACAAGTCGCGCACCCGAAACCATCTCAGCCATCAATGTGTGATAGTCGCTCGTGCTCGCTCAGGCATCATCCGTGCCGAGCTGCCTCTAATACGCTCGCCCGAGAACACGCGTTTCTCTGGCGACAGTTCCGGATCGTCGATGCGCTCCATCAGCATCGAGACGGCCGCTTCGGTCATGCGGCCCACCGGTTGCCTGACCGTGCTGAGATCGTAGGCTGCAAATCGGGCGGGCCCGACGCCATCGAATCCGACGATGGAGACGTCCTCGGGGACCCTGAGTTTGAACGTCTCTCTTGCCCCGTCCATGCAGCCGATTGCCATCGCGTCATTGGCGACGATGACCGCATCGGGTGCGCTGCCAAGCTTCTCCATTATATCTGCGAATGCCTGACTTCCACTCTCGAACCCAAAATCGCCATGCACGATGGTGACATCGTCGACCCCGAGCTCACGTAGTTTCTGCAGCGCGCCGGTGGTGCGCTCCGCGCTAACCGGCGAATCTTCCGGTCCAGTGACAATTGCATAGCTGCGATGGCCAGCTGCATACAGTTCTCCGACCAGCCAACGCTCACCTTCTTCCTGGTCGCAACGCACGGAATTGACCAGCACCTCGGGCAGCGTTCTGTTAAAAAATATCACCGGGATACTCGCACTCTCGAACGTTTCGAGTTGCTTCGGCGACAGTAACGCCGCCGTGACGATGCCATCAACGCGGTACTGGAGCATCTTATCGAGCATCGAATCGATGTCGCTTTCATGCTCTAGTGTGAACAGCAATACTCGAATGCCTCGTTCCGAAAATCGGTGTGTAAGCTGAAACAGGACTTCCGGGTAATACAGGTTGGTTTGCTCGGTGATGATTACTGCAACCATATTGGATCGCTGGGTAATCAGACCTCGTGCAATTGCGTTTGGTAGATAGCCTAATGTGGTAGCGGCTGCCATCACCCGATCGCGCATGGGCTTCGATGCGCTGGCACCGTCCTGAAACACCCGCGACACGGCAGACTGTGAGACGCCCGCCATTTGGGCAACGTCATAGGATGTTGCGCGTCGGCGACTGTCTCTGGGTTTTTTCCCTCTTGTTTTGGGCGGCTTATTCATAAAATGCTCAATTCGTCCCTTTGCCATTTGCTATTTTACAGCGATAGTAGATAGTATTGCATCCGTATGCAATTCGAAATTCCAAATGTCTGCCCTACTTGACGGGCAGCTTGCTCTCGTCACCGGTGCCGGCCGCGGCATTGGTCGGGCCTGTGCCGAAGGCCTCGCGGCCGCGGGCGCTAAGGTAATTGCGGTAGCGCGTTCGGAGGAAGACCTTGCGGAAGTTAGCACACATCCCTCCGGCCGGATCGATTGCTGGACCGCCGACGTCACAGACGATGAGTTCATCGAACAGATTGCGACGATAGACGGATTGAGCATTCTCGTCAACAACGCGGGCGGCAATCGGCCGCAGCCGTTTATCGATGTTGATATCGAGTCCCTCGACTTCATCATCGATCTGAATATTCGCGCTGCGTTTCGAGTCGCACAGGCGGCGGCGAAAACAATGCTGTTGCAAGACATTGGGGGCTCAATCGTTAACATGTCATCGCAGATGGGTCACGTCGGCTCGCCGAATCGAACCGTCTACTGCATGACAAAGCACGCAATCGAAGGGCTGACCAAGGCCATGGCAGTGGAGCTTGCGCCAAAGGGTATTCGAGTGAACACGGTAGCACCGACGTTTGTTGAAACACCGTTGACCAAGCCGATGCTCGAAGATCCTGAGTTCAGGGAGTTCGTCTACGGCATGATCCCGCTGGGGAAACTGGCGAGCCTCGATGATGTCGTCGCGGCTGTCTTGTACCTGGTTTCGCCAGGCGCGGGGATGGTCACCGGTCACAGTCTTAGAGTCGACGGCGGCTGGACGGCGCATTAATCAGGCGCATCAATAAAAGGAAAGGGTGACATTTCAGATTTCGGAACACTCAATTGGTCGATCCTGATCACGTATGTACTTTTGAACCTGTTGCTCGGTTGGGTAGTGAGCAAGCGTGTCAGCACTGCCGAAGATTTCTACCTTGGGCGCAGGACAACGCCGTGGTGGGCGATCGGTATATCCGTAATCGCGACCTACGTCAGTGCCTTGTCCTTTCTCGGCGGCCCTGCCTGGTCGTATTCCGAGAGCCTTGCCGTCATTGCCATCCATATTAATTATCCGATCGTCGTATTTGTCGTTGTTACGTTGTTTCTGCCGTTTTTCTTCAACAGCGGCGTGGCATCTATTTACGACTACATGGAGCGGCGATTCGGGCCCACATCCCGCATTGTAATTTCGGGTTTATTCCTTGTATCGCAGGCGTTGACATCCGCCGCAATACTGTACGCAACGTCGCTGGTAATCGGGTTCATTACCGGCGTCGACGTCAAGACAGCGATTGTCATCGTGACCGTAATTGCCTTGATCTATACGATGATGGGCGGCATCACAGCCGTCATCTGGACCGACGTGATTCAGGCCGGTGTGCTGTTCATCGGTACATTCATTATCCTCTTTGCGCTGCTCGATAGCATGCCGGCGCCGATCGGGGAGGTTCTGGCCGATCTGAAAGCCCAGGGGAAGACGAACCCGCTGGATTTCTCATTCGATCTGACGCGCGAAGCCACCGTCTGGTCCGGCGTCATTGCCATGTCGCTCTTCCATATCACCGTCTATGGCGCCAACCAGATGATGGTGCAGCGGACGCTGGCTGCAAAGAGCATTGGTGACGCTAAGAAGGCGTTCCTGCTGATGGGCTTCGTCGCTTTCTTTATCTATTTCCTGTTCTTCTTTCTCGGCATTCTGTTTTACGGTTACTACGGCGGGCGGGAGTTCGAAAACCCCAATGAGATCATCCTGATTTTTGCGGCGGAGTACGGTATGCCAGGCCTGATGGGCATCATTACTGCCGCGATCGTCGCGGCCGCAATGTCATCCTTGGACTCGTCCTTCAACTCGCTGGCGACAATTTCGACGATCGACTTTTACGAGAAGTATTTCAGGAAGGGTGAATCGCCTGAGCATTACCTCAAGGTGACGCGGGGATTTACGATGTTCTGGGCAATCCTCATCATTGTGCCGGCGATCATGTACTCGGAAATAGAGGGCTCGGTCCTGCAGACGCTCTCAGAGATCGGTGCCTATTTTGTGGGCGCCAAGCTCAGCATGTTCGGTCTCGGTTTTTTCTCGAAACAGACGACGGAGAAAGGGCTTTTGGTCGGTGTTGCAGTGGGTTTCCTGATGATCTGGTATCTCGCGACGCAGACTGATATTGCCTGGCCCTGGTACTGCCTGTTCGGCGCCGGCGTCAATATCATCGTTTCACTGGTGGCGAGCCGCATCATTGACGGGGTACAAACCGAATGGTCCGAATACTCGATCAAGGGTCAGCAAAGAAAGTTCAAGGAAGAAGGTCTGCCTGAAAAGGAAGATGGCTGGTACCTGGTGCCAGGCAAGGTGGACAAGGTCAGCTACCTGCTGCTTGTATTCTTCGTGCTGACGATTCTGTTGTTGTTCCTGTTCGAGGCGCTGATCTAGCGACAGAAGAATGCAGAATGTCAGAAGAAAATAACGCGATCTTGAACCGTTCTGATGAACCGCCTAACCAGATGTGGGTCCCCGACACGGAGGAATTGGAACGACTAATCCGGATTGTTGCCGAGAATTCGCGATCATTCTTTGCCTTAGCGGATGATGATAGCTTCACGCTAATAAATCACTCGGAGAACATGACCTATCGAATTGATTGCTCCAACGGAGAAAAGCTAATTCTGCGGGTTCACCGCGAGGGCTATCAATCCCATGAGAATATCATGTCCGAAATCGCCTGGATGAAAGCGCTGCAAGAGGACGCAGGCATATTAACCCCGCAGGCGCTATCGGGCATAGACGGTAAGCTCATCCAACGAGTCTCCGCCCCGCAAATTGGCTCGCGTAATTGCGTACTCATCAATTGGATCGATGGTGAAATGCCGCAGGAAACCGGAGAGCTCAGCGATCTGCTCGAGCCGTTTACCCAATTGGGGACTATAACTGCCCACCTTCATCACCATGCCCTCGAATGGCAACGCCCGGAATTCTTTCAAAGACAATGTTGGGATTTTGATGGAACAATCGGTGATCAGCCTATATGGGGACGCTATTTAGAAGGGCAAGGACTGACTGACGAGGACAAGAGGCTCCTGAAAAAATGCGGCAATTTGATAAAGTACCGACTGGAACAATTCGGTAAATCTCCAGATCGCTTTGGTCTCGTCCATGCCGATCTGCGCCTGGCCAATTTGCTCATTTATCAAGGCAATATTCGGGTTATTGATTTCGATGACTGCGGTTTGAGTTGGTATTTGTATGATATCGGCGCCGCCTTAAGTTTTATGGAGGACCGGGAAGATGTACCGGAGCTTGTCGAGGCCTGGGTAAAAGGCTATCTCGAGGTGCGGTCCCTGTCAGAAGAAGAGATAGCTGAGATTCCGACGTTCATTATGCTTCGGCGCCTGACATTACTTGGATGGGCGGCATCTCGCGGCCAAACGGGTGCTCTGGCGAGTGAACTAGGCGTACCTTTTAGCCGGGGTACTTGCCAACTTGCCCGGACATATATCGAAAAATTTGGTGTTGCCCCTCAGTTTCCTTGATGGACCTGGTCTAAATTGCCCAGATGTTAAGACCCGGAAATAGGGTTCTCGGCAGGAACGACTGAAAGAGGGTTGGAAGCTACCCGAGGCACTTATTCTCGGTTTCTGATCTGTGCGAATAAGTCGAATCCCATCTGCAGCAACAGTTCAGGGATATCGATAAGCACCCAATTTTCCCGGAATCGATCGCCGTCACGGCGCCAGAAATCCATCACCCGCATTCCGATTTTTCGGTTGCTGGCCTGTTGACCTAACCAACCATCTCCCGTGTGCGTCGCGTGGACACTAGGCCACCCGGTCGATGCCACGTAATTGCCATCGGCAGGTCTCGCGACATGATTGTCACCGCCACGGCGATCCGGGAAAGCTGCAAGGAAGTGCCGTTGGTAATTTTCAATGAAGCCTTCGATGCCGTAAGTCGTGCCGATGCCGGCAGGCCCGTACCACTTCATGTCTTCATGCCAACATCGTTCGTGGCGCATAACGGAGAAATCCTTGACGTCCGGATCGAATCGCATCAAATCGGCGATCATCTCATCAACGAGCTGCGCACTTTTTTCGCTGTCCGCATCGGCTTGCTCGCTAAGCAGAATGCCGTCCTTCGAAGCCGGGCCGGGTACCGGCGAATCATCACCACAGCTAGGTGGCAACAGATTCACGCCTGCTTGCTGCATCAGACCGATCATGTCCAGGATGACGAAGCAGTCGGTGATCAAGCCGTCCTCGACTTTGTAAAAATCACCAAATCGTAGCCGTATCGAGTTGCCTGTCGCTGGGATATGCAGCCAGTCTTTTTTGAAAGTGCCAACATAGTGCCCGGTGGCACACACCCAGTCGCCGCCCCGCCATGGACCGGCCATGAACACATCGTCCTGACGCTCAAGGTCGGGAAACGATGTAAACAATGGTTCGTAGAATTTCCTGGCCAGCGATTGGACGCCAGTTATCTTGTTTATCGGATGCGGGCCCTGCCAGTTCACCTGTGGGGCCAGGCGATGAGCAAGACGTGATTCGAAATTGTCAGCGGCGATGCCGTGGAGGAAGTCCCAGACCAGCTTCTTATTTCTTACTTTGATCGATATTGTGTTCATTGACTCGCCTCGTTTAATAAAGAGCGGAAAAACTTGAAGTCACGAGCGACCGCAGGCTTGCAATTAGCGCTTGATCACAAAAGTACTTCGAATGCAATGCAAATTCAATCTACTTTCGACTAAGAAGATAGCTTTTTCCGATGCCTGGGTCTAGCCGTTGGAGTCGGCAGGCTGAGAAAACCCAATATTGGTGGCAAGACATGACAAAACGGTCATTCAGTGCGATGCTGATAGGCTGAACGTAGTCGGTCTACAACCCTATAATTTGCTAACAATCTTAACTCTATAGCACCTTCGGCGAGCTATTTTTTGGTCCCTGGATTGTGTGAAATTCGCATTGTCTTGCAATAAATTTGCATTCGAAGTACAGTCACTACCCCAGAAATCCCGTTTCCTGGCAATTTTTCATGGTCGCGACAGAATGGACACAAGAAAAAGTCTCTAGCCGACTGGTCAGATATTCGGACCTTCGACCTTGCACTACCGCGTTTATCGATACGCATTCACCTGGAAGCGATAAAAAAGAAAACTTTACCATCATCGGGCCGGGCGTTGCCGAAAATCCGGATCAATTCGTGCACATCAATATTCCCCACGGGTTCAATATTGGTGCGGCCAGGCAACCGGCGGGTTGCATCAATTCGCAGCACAGCCATGAAACCGCAGAAGTATTCGTCGTGCATACCGGTCGCTGGAAGTTCTCCTTGGGAGAGACTGCGACAGACGGCGATATCGAGCTCGGCCCTGGAGACTCGATATCCATTCCCATTCACGTTTTTCGCGGCTTCACCAATGTGGGAGACGGCCCAGGGTTCCTGTTTGCGGTGTTGGGAGAAGACAATCCGGGGAAGGTCACCTGGGCGCCTTATGTTTTTGCGGCTGCCGAGGAACATGGACTGATACTGCTCGAAAATGGTCGCCTGGTCGATACAAGCAAGGGTGAAGAGGTGCCGGCGGGTGAGGACCCAATGCCTCCGACCACCGCAGACGATGTCATGGGACTGCGGCGCATGACGGCCGACGAAATCAATGAATGCGTCGTTCGCGAGGTGGAACTCGATAAGACTTCGACCGATGTGTTTGGCGACGCTGGTTTGACCTCAAGCCCGATTGTAGGTGCGGCAAATGATGATGAACACATGCAGGCCGGAAAAATGGCCTGGCCCCATGGATTTCACCTGCGCCGATGGCAGTTCAGACCGGCCTATTCCACGCCCTGGCATCGACGCGATGAAGCCGAGGTGATCATGGTGCATCAAGGCAGCCTGACCTACATCTGGGACGGTGGTGAGCTTGTGATGCATGCCGGTGACATACTGACCGCCCCGATCGGGTTGGCACGGCGATATGAGAGCGGGGACGGTGAGGCCGCCATTGCCTATGTTGTGCGCGGGGGAGATTCTCCTGCTGCACTCAGCCTGACAAGTTAATCCTCTTTTAGGCGCACGCCTACAATTTATTCAATTTAGGTCTGTATCTGGTGTCAGCAGAAAACTGTCGATACTTCATACTCCGTGCCCTAGCATCTTAGAAAAACACAGTGGCGATATTGAGGTGGTTTGGCGGTGAATTCTGTCGACTCTGGCAGTTAACTTGTCAATGCCGCTTAGATCCCTTATGGAATAAATTATGGCGTTGATGAATGCACTACTTAAAAAGGAAGCATCCCGAGGATTGAGCTTGGAACAGGTACCTATACCCGAAGTAGGTATCAATGATGTCAAAGTTCGTATCTTGAAGACCGCGATCTGTGGCACAGATCTGCACATTTACAATTGGGATGAATGGGCGCAGAAGACAATTCCGATTCCCATGGTGGTCGGTCACGAGTTCGTTGGTGAAATTGTAGAAGTCGGTAAAAACGTCAATGACTTTACCCCGGGTGAGATAGTGTCGGGTGAAGGCCATATTGTCTGTGGTCGCTGTCGTAATTGTATGGCAGGGCGGAGGCACCTATGCGCCGCTACCAGTGGCATAGGCGTCGATCGATCCGGTGCTTTTGCAGAATACCTGGTTTTACCGATGTCTAATGTTTGGGAACATAGGCCCAACATCGATCTGGACATTGCCTCGATGTTCGATCCTTTAGGTAATGCTGTTCACACCGCGCTGCAATTTGATTTGCTCAGCGAAGATGTACTTATTACCGGTGCAGGTCCGATTGGTTGTATGGCAGCTGCAGTATGTAGGCATGCGGGGGCGCGGCATATTGTTATTACAGATATTAGTCCGGTACGGTTGGAGATGGCGAAAAAGTTTGGTGTCACTCGCGCTGTGGACGCTACTAGGCAATCCATAGAGGAAGTCCAGCAGGAGCTAGGCATGAAAGAGGGCTTCGATGTGGGGCTGGAAATGTCGGGTAGTCCACTGGCCCAGGTATACGTCCCCTGTCCACTTTGGATACCCCAATTCCACTCTCCCGTGTACACATCTCCATTAGCCCATCTCATCGTCCCTTGGCCTTGTTGTTCTGACCAAGTGTTGTAACCCCCTGTATAGACCGCACCATCTGAATAAGTGATAGTCCAAGGAGCATCTACTACCCGGCAGCTTGCGAGGGAAATAAGCAGAAGAAAGAGGGCTGTAGAGGTAAGGAGCTTCATAGTAACTCTCAAAATTACCTAACCATTCGTCCAGAATAGTATGTATAGGGTGCAGATGGAACCATCCTTGTGAAAGGGGGGGTACCCCCGGGGTGGGGTCTAGAGAATGGGGTTTTGGACGCGCGCGATTAAGCCGTGGGACACTCATGGGACACTAAGCGATAACTAGAGGCAATAACCGGCAATCAGTAGCAACAACGGTATTGCAGTAACATGCTGATAGTAAGGGGTTTCTGTGTTGCCTCTTATTGCCATCTATTATATCGCTGGGACTTAAAATCCCTCGGTGGAAACACCGTGCCGGTTCGATTCCGGCTCCGGGCACCAATAAAAACAATGAGTTAAAGAATATTTGATGGACTTGAGCAATTACATTAAATATTTAAGTAGCAAATAAGTAGCAATACTCAGTTCAATAATTAGTTATTTATAAGCTCTATTCGTCAACCCGAACTCTCTAGGGGACGCCGTATATATTATATAAATCAATTAGTTATAAGTTGATTTATATGAGTCCAACAAAAAAGCTAACATAAAAGGGTGGTAACGCCCCTTGCTTAGTTGTTGTTAATTTTCATGCTCAATTGATCCACTTTCGACGATTTTAGTATTGAATAGTTGGCCCACTACCTGCCAGAGATCGCGTCCGGTTGCTATATGTCTAATGGGTCAAAATTCGGTACAACTCCTGGGTCAGTTTTAGATGCAATTCAACAGGCGCAAGTTTACAACCGGTTGACATTAGGGTGACAAAGTATGTCATGAATGTCCGCTCTCGACCCAATATAGTCCTTCGCTCTCGTTTTCAATGATAATCCACATAGCTGACAGGTAGCTGTTAGTGAGGGCGTGCGGCGCTGTAGCGCCTTATACTGAAATTTTGGGTGGAAAGTTGGTTACGGCTTTGGTCACATCCAAAGAAACTCGCTCACTCTATCGGAGGAGATACGGGAATCAAGTAAGTGAAATCGCATCTCAGTTGGCTGGAAGACCAATTACGCGGTCTGCTGAGTTAGCAATTCTGACTACGACTAGCTTGTACGGCGTCAGTAGTAGTCAATATAATCGACTTGTTTTAAGACCCGAGCACTGCAGTTCCCTGACCCATGAAATTCGGTGGGAAGATCTTGGATTGTCAGCTGGATTTGGGACAGCTCATATGTCCTTGTCTACTTCAGAGTCTTTATTGGAGGTGGCCATAGAGCGTTGGCATCGTTCTATGAAAAACAAGATATTACTAAACAAATACTATTTCCCCAGTGAATTGCAGGAACAGCTTCAACGCTTCGTGAATTACTACAATCACGAGCGCT
>Ga0208879_1002406_pt1 | contig 16565 bp, 14 predicted proteins | sample Knorr_S15_td_Bot_FD_185605 | JGI IMG/M metagenome (GOLD analysis project Ga0208879, IMG submission 185605) | Marine microbial communities from Southern Atlantic Ocean transect - Knorr_S15_td_Bottom_ad_5009_LV_A (SPAdes) (version 2) | ecosystem: Environmental > Aquatic > Marine > Oceanic | place... | reverse complement strand
AAATTTCAAAAGCTTTGTTACCCATTGTAAAAGCAAATTATCAGCTCATAGTATTTGGTCCAGGCGAAACAAAAAAGAAATTTGTAAACTTTCTAGCAAAAACACAGATTGGTCAAAATAATGAAATTAAAATGATTGAAGGGGTGGATTCTAGCGGTGAAGATGGTATTCATATATTTACCAAATCTAAATCAATGAAAGAGATAATATCAAACAGCAAGCTTGCAAAAGTTTCTGACATTATCGATCAAGTAATGTTTCTTGCAAACAAAAAAAGCCGCAAGTTCACAATGGGTCTGGAAGAGACTAGGAAAGCAAATGAATATGGTGCGATAGACTCACTAATTTTTTCTGAGAAAGCAATCCAAAGTCATGATGAACAAGAGGTTATCAACTTCTTAAACGATGTAGAATCAAAAGGCAGCAAGGTATACAGTGTTGATGCAACTACTGATGTAGGTCTCAGAGTTACTGGACTTGGTGGCATTATTTCAATTCTAAGATTTTCAGTAGAAGGTTAGTTAGTAGAATCCACAAGCCATTTCATATACGGTTGATTAATAGACTCGACATTAATTTCTGCAATTTCTGGCACGTCGTACGGATGAAGCTTTTCCAGTTCTTTTTTTAGAGTAAGTTGGTTTTTTTTGGTAGTTTTGAAAAGTGCAAGATACTCATCCTGGTTTTCAATTTTTCCCTTCCAAGTATAAACAGACGAAATCTTTGTGATATTGACACATGCAGCTAGTTTTTTCTTTACTATCTGATTGGCAATGCTTGTGACTGACTGTTTACTAGGAAATGTTGATACAATAATCACGGGTTTCACAGTAACCGATAAATTTACGTGAATAAAAAAAGTACCAATCGATTTGGCTCTTGATTTCCTTACTGACAATGCAATAATTTACGTCTTGATAGCCTGGGTTGTTATCTTAATTATTGCAAAGTCTCTAAAACTGGAAAAACATGGTTTTGAAATAAAGGCTTACAGTCTTACGTACAAAAATACTCAAGTCCAGTCAGTACTTTCAAAAATGCTAACTAGAACCAAACGTGGAATTCGGGTTTTTGCAGATGTCAGTGTTGTTGCAGGATTTCTGATGATGGGATTTGCATTCTGGTTTCTGTTGAACAACCTCATGAACTTTTTTGTAGAACCAACTGAATTTGCCGAGTTAACAGTACTGATACCGGGTGTTACACTAACTTCTGCTCCGGCTATAATGTATTTTCTGTTATCCATTCCAATTGTTCTTGTCATTCATGAAGGTGCTCATGGTATAGTGGCTACTCTGGAAAAAATAAAGATCAAGACGGGAGGATTTGCAGTTTTTATTGCATTGTTTGCAGGATTTGTAGAACCGGACGAAAAGGAATTTGATAATGCAAAAAAAATATCAAAGCTTAGGGTCATAGGAGCGGGGGCCACTTCAAATGTAATCTTTGCATTTGCTTTAGGGGCATTATTATTAACAAATCCAATTTTTGCATTGGTTGTACCAGAACCAATTCTGGGATGGTTTTATGAAGCGCCTGACGGTGTGCTCATTATTTCAATTATCGAAGGCAGTGGTGCGGAAAAGGCAGGTTTACAAAAAGATGATTTGATAACAGGAATAAATGGTGTGGTAATAGTAACTCCCTTTGATTTTCAAAAGGTTGATCTGAAACCGGGAGATACTGTTACTGTTACAGTTCTGAGAGATGGGCAACAGATCCAATTGCCTGTAGAGATTATGCCTTCTCCTGATGATCCTGATAGAGGTTTAGTTGGGATCATGAGAGATAATGCAATGTCTTACAAACCAATCTTGAATTTCATAGAATGGGATCCTCAGATATCGATGTTTCTTCTTTGGCTATGGATGATTTCATTTTTCATTGGGATTATCAACATGCTTCCCTTACCCATACTGGATGGGGGGAAGTTTCTCTATACCATTATTGAGAAAAACGCTTCGGAGAAAAAAATTAACATAATAATGTGGTCTATCTATGCTTTCACTTTAATTGTATTTGCTCTCAACATAGCATTATCTTACGTAAAATCCGGATGGTTTACTATCTAAGGTAACAAAAACGATGAACTTGATTTACGTTAAAACCTAAATTACTAAAAAATTAATTAGAAGATATATGATTTGTGACAAATGCCAAAGACAAGCAACTTATTCAAGAAAGTATTCTGGAGAAACACTTTGTTCTGAATGTTTTTCTAATTCTATTTTACATAAGGCGGCTAAAACAATCTCAAAGTACAAAATGATTAAAAATGATGAAGTTGTTTGCGTTGCTGTTTCTGGTGGAAAAGATTCTCTAGTATTATTAGATGTTTTAAATAAAATGTCAAAAACTCATAATTTTACACTGTTCGCTGTAACCATTGACGAGGGAATTCCTGGATACCGAGATGAAGCGCTAAAAATTGTTGAAAGCTTTTGTGCACAATTGAAGATACAACATAAAGTTTTCTCGTACAAAAAACTCTTTGATCTGACATTGGAGGAATCATTACAGCTAAGAAATGACCAGAAACCTTCTTCCTGTTCAATTTGTGGCACATTTAGGCGAAGAGCATTAGATCATGCAGCAAAATCAATAAACGCAGATGTCATTGCAACTGGTCATAACTTGGATGATTTTCTTCAAACGTTTCTAATAAATACACTTTCTGGAGATACTACTAAAATTGGTTGGATGGATCCTGATACATCCTCAAATAAACTGAGAAAGATTAAACCATTATCTGAGATTTACGAGTCTGAAATTGTATTCTATGCGTTTACAAATAATCTTCCTTTTCAAACAGAACCATGTCCACATATGGATGAAGGAATAAGAACAGAAATACGTGAATTTCTAAATTTGCTTGAATCAAACCATAATGGAATAAAAAATAATATGTATAGTTCAGTTTTGAAAATTTCCCAATTTATCAAGAAGGCAAATCATAAAGAAAAACGAAACTGTTCAGTTTGTGGTAATGAATGCAGTGGTAATGTTTGTTCTGTGTGTAAGATGATAACACGTTTGACTAGTGAATGATCCTAATGCAAATATAACACTAGTTTGAATTATGAGCGGTAGTAGGTAGGACCGGGGTGCCAGCCGTGCCCTGTTCTGAAACCGGCTATACGCAGAGGTCAGCAACTGCTGGGTAAATCTCTAGAATGGTGATTCCCACTTGGTGTGCGGAAATGAAATCACGCCGAGGCGGGTGGTTGTAGGACTGGAATTATCCGAAGGGATAATTTCTAAGACCGAACGATTGAAAGGGATCAGGTCCGGGAGGGAGCAGTCCTAAGGTCGAACATTCACGCTTCCTCGTCAACGTGGCGGATCTTGTATGCCTTGAAATGGGGCTATCGATCTAGTCTGGAACCAGCAGGTCTACTACCGTATTAATAGCATTCATAAATTTTAGTACAAAACTTCGAATGTAGAAAATTCATTTTTAAATTCTTCATTGATAACTTCAATATCGTCTATACGTGAATTTGCAGGACCGACACGTGCCCATTCAATAACTGAACTGATAGATTTACTATCACCTTCAAATACTGCTTCTACACGTCTGTCTTTTAGATTTCTAACCCAGCCTGATACATTATTCTTTTTAGCAACAACTTTTAGAGCTTGTCTAAAAAAAACTCCTTGCACATTACCACTTACCAAAATACGTACACGTTGTTGCTTCATAGATATACAAAAATAAAGATGCTAATCAGTTTTAGGAAAATAAGATTATTTCTTTCTTTCCTTAATTCTTGCTCTTCCAGTTTTTCTAGCTGCAATGCTTCCAACCTTTGCTCCTGGTGGCGCATTACGTGAAACAGTTGAGCTTTGACCAACATGTTGATGTCTGCCTCCACCATGTGGATGATTATATGCTCCCTGAGCTACACCTCTAACAATTGGATATTTTTGTCCCTTAGCTCTAAATCGTCTCCATGCTACTCCTGCACGCATTAATGGTCTATCGCCAACACCACCACCAGCCAAAGTTCCTATCATTGCTCTATTTTTTGGATTAAGAGTGGTAAATTTTCCAGAGGGAAGTTTTATTGTAACGCCCTTATCTTCATGTGAAAATACCGTAGCATCTGTACCAGCAGATTTCATAAAAGAGCCTCCGTCCCCAAATTGTTTTTCTACATTGCATACAGTTGTACCGTCAGGAATATTTTGAATGCTTATTACATTACCGTCAGCAATTTTAGATTTTAATCCAAACTGAATCTGTGAACCTACTTTAGCACCAATTACTGCTGGAATGAATGAAATAGATCCATCGTTAAATCTTACTTTTGCCAATGGAACATCACGACCTCGTTCATGAACAAGATCAATTATCTCTCCATCATGATTCTCTGAGAGTTCAAAACTAGGATATTTTGCAGGTGCGATCTTTCCTGTGGCAGATACTCTAAATTGCATCCCTCCACGGCCACGCCTTCTAACAAGAGGTCTTTTTCCCAAAGTGAAAATTTTTGGCTACTTAGCAGATTTTAAGCTTTTGATTAAGTAAAATATTTTGTAGATAAATTCAACGACAAAGGTATAAACGAAACATATTGAGTGATAAATCATGAGTGGAAATGAGATTTCTCTCAAAGTTTTGGAGGCATATACACGGGACGTTGGGCGCGGTGTGGCAAGAATTGACTATGATTCTATGGATACGTTAAATGCATCAACAGGGGATGTTATTGAAATTAAAGGCAAACGAAGAACTGTTGCAAAATGTTTACCTCTTTACCCATCAGATGAAGGAAAAGGCATTATCAGAATAGATGGGTTAGGACGAAACAATTCCGGAATAGCAATTGGAGACAGTATTTCGGTAAAAAAGATCAAAGCTATTGCAGCAGAGAAAATTATTGTAGCACCACTAGAAGCCATACCACCAATTGATGAACGATATCTTGCAGATGCTTTAGAAAGTGTGCCTTTGATTAAGGGTGATAATGTAATGGTGCCATATTTTGGTGGTAGGTTAACATTTCAGATAATTGGAGTAACGCCTAATGCTGATGCCGTACTTGTAACACAAAAAACAATTTTCACTATAGCTGAAAAGGGAGAGACACTAAGAGGTGTTCCACAAGTTTCTTATGAAGACATTGGTGGTTTGACTGATGAAATTAAGAAAGTTAGGGAAATGATTGAACTTCCACTACGCCATCCAGAGATATTTGAAAAATTAGGAATAGAAGCACCAAAAGGAGTGTTACTTTATGGACCTCCTGGCACAGGAAAGACATTGTTAGCAAAAGCAGTAGCAAATGAAAGTCAGGCACATTTCATTAGTATTTCTGGTCCTGAGATTATGAGCAAGTTCTATGGTGAAAGTGAAGCTAGGCTACGAGAGATATTCAAGGAAGCAAGAGAGAAGGCACCGTCAATTGTTTTCATTGACGAGATTGATTCTATAGCACCTAAGCGAGAGGAAGTTACCGGTGAAGTTGAGCGAAGAGTTGTGTCACAAATGCTTTCACTTATGGATGGATTAGAGGCAAGAGGTAAGGTAATAGTAATTTCTGCAACAAACAGACCAAATGCAATTGATCCTGCCTTAAGAAGACCTGGACGATTTGACAGAGAGATTGAGATCAAGGTTCCTGACAAAAAGGGAAGATTAGACATTCTTAATATTCACACACGAAATATGCCATTGGCTGATGATGTAGACATTAAACGTATAGCTGGAGTTAGCCACGGATATGTTGGTGCTGACTTGGAATATTTGTGTAAGGAAGCAGCCATGAAATGTTTGCGCAGATTGTTACCCGAGATTAACTTAGATGATGAAAAGCTTTCCAATGAAACACTTGACAAGTTAATTGTTAATGGAGATGATTACAAAAAAGCGTTGATGGAAGTTACACCATCCGGTATGAGGGAAGTATATATTGAAAACCCAGATGTAAAATGGGAAGAAGTTGGCGGTCTAGAAGATACTAAGCAAGAACTTCAAGAGGCAATTGAATGGCCAATGAAATATCCTACACTCTATGAAAAGTTGGGACATAAAATGCCACATGGTATTTTGCTTCATGGTGAAAGTGGTACGGGAAAAACAATGTTAGCAAAGGCAGTTGCTAGTGAAAGTGAGGCAAATTTTGTTTCTGTACGAGGTCCTGAATTGTTATCAAAGTGGGTAGGAGAATCTGAGAGAGGAATTAGGGAGATTTTCAGAAGAGCAAGACAGTCATCTCCATGTGTAATATTCTTTGATGAGATTGATTCAATAGCACCAATTAGAGGAATGGGTGCAGAGACGCAAGTAACTGAAAGAGTTGTAAGTCAATTATTAACGGAACTAGACGGTATGCAAGATATGCATGGTGTTATAGTACTTGCTGCGACAAACAGGGCAGACATGATTGATCCTGCCTTGCTTAGACCTGGCAGATTTGATAAAATTATACAGATTCCTATGCCAGATAAGGAATCCAGAAAAAAGATTTTGGAGATCAGTACGGAAGATATTCCATTCGAAAAAGATTCTAATAGTCTAGACTATGTGAATTTTGGTAAATTAGCAGAGGCAACTGATGGATTTAGCGGTGCAGATGTAGCAGCTATAGCGAATACTGCTGTATCTTTTGTCATTCATGAACATCTTGATAAATATTCAATGGCTGGCATGCATACTAAGAAAGATGCAACTACAGAAGAAGAAAAAATTGCCGTAGAAAAGCTGGATAAGGAAATTGCTAAAGTTGAAAAATCTGCTGAGAATGCTAAAATTACAATGAAGCACTTTGAGGATGCTGTGAAGAAGGTAAGAGAGCAAAAAGACTTGAAGATAACACAGAAAGTTGAACTTTCAGCTTTCAGGTAGTTTTAATAAAATAACTGCTTAAACCACCTCAATGTCAGATGACAAAGGATATTCTGGGAATGCCCTTGATTGTTTGAAAAAAAATAATGTAAAAGTAGGCGATTCAATCAAGATCACATCTGAGTTGACATACTCTGGGATTCTAATGCCTAGATACGAGTCTGGTGATGATAAGCATCTGGTATTAAAATTAGGAAGTGGTTACAATGTTGGAATTGATGTTGATGAGATTCAAAAAATACAGGTTGTTTCTAGTTCTGAAGTAAAACCTAAGCAGAGCCAAGAAAAAAAAGACGATCCAACACTTCCCAAAATTTTGCTTCTTTCTACGGGAGGAACCATCGCAAGTAAGGTTGACTATAGAACTGGCGCTGTTACACCTGCACTCAGTGCGTCTGATCTTAATGAAGCAGTTCCGGAGCTTGGAAAAATTGCTAATATTGATGCTGAAGTTTTATTCTCAGAATATTCAGAAAATTTACAGCCAGAACATTGGACAGAAATTGCAGAAAAACTTGATTCGCTTGCAAACTCTGATTATAAAGGGATACTGATTGCGCATGGGACAGACACCATGCATTATACATCTTCTTTTTTGTCTTTTGCACTTGCCGGGTTTCCTATTCCCGTTGCACTTGTTGGCTCACAGAGATCATCTGACAGACCATCATCTGATGCGGCACCAAACCTGATTGCAGCTTCAAAATTTCTTGTTGAATCTAATACCAAGGGTATTTTTCTTGTTATGCACCATAATGATAATGATCAAACTGTTGCATGCCATGCGGGAACCAGAGTTAGAAAAAATCATACAAGCAAGCGTGGAGCGTTTGAAACAATAGGAGGTGACCCTGCATTCACAGTTTTTGAAGGAAAAGTTACAAAAAATATACAAGATGAATTTTTTAAAGATGCAAAATACAACCCAAGAATAAAGATTGACACAAAAGTCGCTCTTGTAAAATATCATCCTGGTTATGAACCGAAGTTAATTGAAAACCTTATACAAACAGGGTGCAGGGCAATAATTTTTGAGGGAACAGGACTGGGACATGTTGGACGGACAATGTACGATGTTATAAAAAAGGCAAAGGAAAATGATCTCTTTTTGGGAATGACATCGCAATGTATCGACGGCAGGGTTAGGATGACAGTCTATGAAAGCGGCAGGGATTTGTTGGAATTAGGAATCACTCCTCTTGAAAATATGACGCCAGAAACTTCCCTTGTAAAAGCAATGTGGGCCTTAGGAAATTCAAAAAATACCGATGAGATGAAATCTCTAATGCTGGAAAATATTGCTTCAGAGTTTTAATTATGGCGGAAATTGATTTTGAAAAAATTGGTTTGAAGGTTGGATTAGAGATTCACCAACAGCTGGACACTCATAAAAAATTGTTTTGCAAATGCAGACCAGTAGAGAGTGATGAATATACTGAAAAATTCTCTAGAAGTCTAAGAACGGCAAAAAGTGAGCTTGGAGAACTAGATCCAGCTGCATTGTTTGAGAAAGCAAAATCAAAGAAAATCAACTATTATGCAAATTCTCAAAGTAGTTGCCTAGTTGAAAAAGATGATGAACCTCCTCATGAGTTAGATCATGATGCAAAGAAGATTTCGTTACTGATTAGCAGTATGCTCGAATCAAAAATTTTCAGCGAGATTCACGTTATGAGAAAGACCGTCATTGATGGCTCTAACACGTCTGGCTTTCAAAGGACCATGCTTGTTTCCCAAGGAGGAAATCTAAAGGTAAATGGGAAAAATGTTGGAGTTCAGGCAGTTTGTCTTGAGGAGGATGCGGCGAAACTTCTCAAGGATGAACAAAACGAAAGAAATTACAGTTTAGATCGTTTGGGTATACCATTAGTTGAAATTGCCTTAGAACCTGTCAGCACTAAACCCTCTGAAGTCAAAGAAATTGCATTGACGCTTGGAAGATTGTTAAGAGCAACAAGAATGGTAAAAAGAGGAATTGGTTCCATTAGACAGGATGTAAATATTTCAGTTATGAATAGTGGAGTTGTAGAAGTAAAGGGCGTACAACAGCTAGACCAACTTGAAAAAATAATTGGTTATGAAGCCAAAAGACAGCATGGACTAATTTTGATTGCTGAAAAACTCAAAAAACTATCAATAACAATCACAAAAGAAGATGTTTTTGACATTACTGAAGTTTTCAAAGATTCTGAATCAAAAATAATTCAAAATGCATTAAAATCAAAAGCAAAAATTAAGGCGATACGAATAAGAAATTTTTCAGGAATGTTTAGTTTTGAACCATACTCTGGAATTAGATTGGGAAAAGAAATTGGACATCTAGTAAGATTTTTTGGCATTGGGGGAGTTTTCCATTCAGATGAGCTTCCTAATTACGGAATTAATGATTCTGATGTTGATAGGGTAAAAAAACACCTTGAATTGGCAGACGGAGACGGTTTTCTGATTATAGCTGGCGAAGATTCAAAGTTAGACTATGCTATAGATTCTATAATAAAGAGAATTCAAGATGCAGCAAACGGAGTTCCAGCTGAGACCAGAGCTGTCACACAAGAAGGCGAAACTGTTTTTCTTAGACCACGCCCAGGTGCATCAAGAATGTATCCGGAAACTGACATCCCTTCCATTAGTGTAATACCTGAAGAAATAAAACTCGCAAGGGACACAGCAGATGCAACGAAATCATGGGATGAATCAATCGCTGAAATTCAACAAAAATATAGCCTAAATTCTCAATTGTCGGAACAGATTTTTGATTCGGTATACATGGAACTGTTTGAAAAAATCTGTGAAAATAAAAAAAACTCACCAAACTTTGTAGCCTCAATACTTTGTTCTAGTATAACAAACTTGGAAAGAAAAGGATTCGACTGCACGTTATTGAAACCCGAACATATCATAGAATCATTCGAACTGTTAGCGTCTGGTAAAATACCTAAAGAATCACTAGAAATTATTTTCGAAAACATCATGTCTGGAAAGTCAGAAAATGTTGCAATTGCTATGCAAAATACAGATGTTTCAAGTATGAATGAGGACGAATTAAATGGAATTTTAGATGAAATAATTCAAAACAACACGGAACTTGTTAAGAAGTTAGGAGAGAATGCAGTAACCACATTGATGGGAATTGCGATGAAGCAAGTCAGGGGTAAGGTTTCTGGGCAAACAGTTAATGTTTTGCTACGAAAAAAGATCTCAGAATTATAAAAAATGCGGGAAGTGGGATTTGAACCCACGAACTCCTAGGAGATAAGGACCTGAACCTTACGCCGTTGACCAGGCTGGGCGACTCCCGCAACAAGAAAGAAAAAAACATAGAATAAGTTTCTTTTTCGTGAGCAAAACACAAAATAGCCGAGTATATCTATTAAATTAATGGAATTTAGCGAGATATATTGCAATGATTGTAAGAAAGTGCTTGCTAGATACAATGTAAAATATTACTCAGAAGACATGATTGCTGAGTTAATTCAGACTATCCATGTTATTCACACTCGTGGTGGACATCATATAAAAATTCATAAAAAAAAATCTGGGTAGAGTTAAAATTTAACGTCAATCAAACGAGTCTTCTAAATCCTTTAACAAATCTTTTTGGTGCCTGTTTAGTTTTTTTGGAATATTAACCACAAATCTTACATATTGATCTCCTCGGCCTCTAAATCCACGTCCTGACAAGCCTTTTCCTTTAAGTTTGATTATTGCATTTGGTTGACTGCCAGGTTCCACAGTAATTTTACTAAATCCTTCTAGTGTGGGTACTTCCAAATTTTTTCCTAAGCTTGCATCCATCATTGATATTTGGGCATCATAAAAAATGTCTCTGCCATCACGTTTGAATTTCGGATGAGGTTGAACGTTGACCCTTATTATTAGATCGCCACTAATACCGTCTGGTATTGACTCGCCCTCACCAGATATTACATAATCACCATTGTCTATACCCGCCGGAAGCTCAAACGATATGTGTTTTGTGCCTTTCACTTTTCCTAACTTGCATTTTTTGCATGGTTTTTCTATCACTGTTCCCTGTCCACCACATTTTCTGCATGGTTGAACAGTTACAAAAGTAGAAAACCCCATGTTCCGACTTATCCTTACTTGCCCCTGACCATGACAGTCTGAACATTTTATTTTAGATGTACCGGGAAAACATCCAGAACCATTACAATCAGGGCAGTCTACATTTTTTTGTAAATCAAGCTCCATTCTTTTCCCATCAAGCACGTCTTCAAGCGAAACAAAAGTTTCATGTAACAGATCAGAACCTCTTTGCCTTCCAAAACTGCCAAATCCTTGTGCTCTCCCCCCAAAAAGATTTTCAAAAATAGAATCAAAACCGCCTGTCGTTCTTCTACCTCTTCCTCCAAACAAGCCACTAAGAATGTCATCAAAGTTAGCTCCAGCTCCTCTAAAAATATCTTCAGTACTGTATCTTCCATCTACACCGGCATGACCATGTTGATCATAAAGCTGACGTTTTTTTGGATCTGACAAAACTGCATATGCTTCTGAAATTTCCTTGAAATGTTCAGCGGCTTCAGGTGATTTGTTTCTATCCGGATGAAATTTTAAAGCTGATTTTCTATATTGAGACTTGATCTCATTTAATGCAGTGTTTTTTGAAACGCCTAAAACTTCATAATAGTCACGTTTTGCGCTCATGTTATAATCAAACAGTTCATTTGTATAAAATAGATAATGTATTCATTTTCAAATAATTTGGGTTTTGGTTTTTATTTAGACTGCTCTTCACTTGGTTTTGATTCTGGTTCTGGCTCAGGCTCAGATTTTTCTCCAGATTTGGTTTCATCTTTCTGTTGGTCTGCCCCTGGTGGAGGAGTAGCATTTTTGTATAATTCAGTAGTTATTTCATTTACTATTGCTTTTAATGCATCTAGTTTTGTTTTAATTTGGTCTACGTCCTGACTTAGAACTTCCTTCAGCTCCTTTATTGCATCTGTAGCCTTAATTCCCTGTTCCTGCGATATTTTGTCTTTAAGATCTTGGTTAACCAATTTTTCTGTCGTGTAGATGTAGCTTTCTGCCTCATTTTTGAGGTCGACGGTCTCTTTTTTCTTCTCGTCTTCGTCTGCGTGCTTTTCTGCATCCTGTTTCAATTTTTCTACCTCTTCATCTGATAGTTTTGTTTTAGATTCTATGGTAACTTTAGCATCCTTTCCAGTTCCAAGATCCTTTGCTGTTACGTTTATGATACCATTCGCATCAATGTCGAATTTTACATTGATTTGTGGGACTCCTCTAGGAGCCGGAGGAACATCAGTCAGGTTAAAACTTCCCAAGGAAACATTGTCAGCAACCATAGGTCGTTCCCCCTGTACCACGTTTATTGTAACTGCGGTTTGATTATCAGCAGCTGTTGTGAAAGTCTTGTCTTTGGATGTAGGTATTGTAGTGTTTCTCTCAATAATTGGTTCACGCACACCGCCTAGTGTTTCAATTCCTAATGTCAATGGAGTTACATCTAGTAATACAATATCACTTTCCACATCTCCAGCCATAATACCCGCCTGAATGGCAGCACCAAAGGCAACAGCCTCCATTGGATCAATTCCAGATTCTGCGCTTTTTCCAATTGCGTCTCCAACAAATTTTTTTACAATTGGCATTCTAGTAGGTCCACCAACGAGTACAATTTTGGTGATGTCTGAAGGAGATAATTTTGCATCCTCAAATGCTTTGTCAATTGAGGGCTTGCATCTTTCGACTAGTGATGTTACAAGACTCTCTAGTTTAGCTCTTGTTAGTTTCACTACAAGCGCAGTCTTTTCGTGGATATATGGCAAGTTTATCTCTGTTTCCATTACACCTGAAAGTTCAATCTTTGCCTTTTCGCAAGCCGCTCTGAGTCGTTCCATGGCTTTTTTGTCACTTGAAAGGTCAACACCTTCTTTTTTTCTGAATTCCTCTCTGACATAATCCATTATAGCGAGATCCATATCAGTACCGCCCAGATGAGTATCACCAGAAGTGCTTATCACTTCAAAAACGCCACCACCCATTTCCATTAATGTAACATCGAGTGTACCACCACCAAAGTCAAATACCAATATTTTCATGTCCTGCTTTGCCTTGTCAAGACCAAAAGCAAGAGAGGCTGCGGTAGGCTCATTGATAATTCGCACCACGTCAAGCCCAGCGATTGTTCCAGCATCTTTGGTAGCTTGTCTCTGGTTATCATCAAAATAGGCAGGAACTGTAATTACTGCCTTGGTAATCTTATCACCAGTAAATGCCTCAGAATCTTTTTTAATTTTTTGTAAAATAAACGCAGAGATTTGTTGTGGCTTGTATTCTTTACCTTGAATTTTGTAAACATAGTCTGAGCCCATCTTTCTCTTTGCTTTAGTAATAGTGTTTTCAGGGTTTGTTACAGCTTGGTTTACAGCAGGTGTACCAACAAGCATTGCACTCCCATCTTTTGGGAATGCAACGACGGACGGAAATGCTTTGCCGTGTGCTGTTTGACCTTCAGCTGAAGGAATTATTGTTGGCTTGCCACCTTGAATAATTGCAGCAGCTGAGTTACTTGTTCCAAGATCGATACCAATTATTCTTTCTGTCAAATTTTTCGCCTATTTTTTAATTAATTTTTTTGAAACACATACTTTCGAATATTTGAATACCTTGCCACGAATAATATATCCTTTTGCGATCTCTTTTACAATTGTGCCTTCCTCATTACTGTCATCCTCAATCTCTTGTACTACTTCATGCAACTTAGGATCAAGTTTCTTTCCTTCAACTTCAATAGGTTTTACTTCATAATGATCCAGGATGGATTCCATGTTTTTTATGATGCTGTTAAGACTTTCTACGTTTCCTCCTTCTTTTTCATATGCGTTTTTTGCACGAATAAAATCTTCATACACGGTTAAGAAATCCAAAATTATTTTGTTCTCTCGTGCGTTTATTCTATCAATAGTTTGTTTTTCCAGATTTTGGTAATCTGCAAGTAAACGCAAAGATTTTTGTTTCTCTTTTTCTAAAAGCTCGTTTAACTCATCTATTTTTTGTTGATAATGTACTGATTGCGATTTTTTAATTTCCATTTTACTGTCGATGTTATTGTCAAAACTGTTATCATTCTGTTCTACATTTTCTTGAGATTCAGTTAATGAATTCTCATCTTTTTCGTTTTCAGACATCAATCTTTCTAATTTTTAAGATAATTTTATCTTTATGACTAGATTTCACATAGAGGATTTGCTTTTATCACAAAAATATCCTCGCCTTTTTGACTTTCGTTTATTTCTTTATAATCAGAACTAGAACAAGCTACTACTATTGTTGTTTTATCATGATGAAACAAGTCTACTGAACCAGTTGATGTTTCTACATCACCGATATAATCACGCAGTTTGGAGGCAATAGTGTCTAACATTTCAATCTTATCTCCTCTCATCTCATTTGTATCCAATGTCCAAGACAATACAATTTTTGTCTTACTAGCTTTTAGCTCATTTTTTTTCAAAGTTATTCTAATGGCATCAATTAATCTCTTGATATAACCTGAAATTCCTCTAATGCTTCCGTTAATAAGATACATCAAAGTTTGTGCGCTTTCAAATGAGGAACCAAGCATGTGCAGGTCATAAAGGCCAGTTACCATATCGTCAAGGTAAATATTTTTAAAATCATTAAATAATGCGGTGTGTTTTGTATCATTTTTTACAAATTTGCAAACCTCTAAAATGCTACACAAACTAGAAAATCTTTGTATAGTGTTAATGGCATGTAAATACTCTGCTGAAGAAATATCTACAAATTTTTTTTCTTTTTTATCCATTTTTAAAAGTGATAAAAGATTTTTTCCATCAGTTGCTTTTAGCGAACCAATTGCCTCAGGTGTTTTGTTCAAATCGTGTAGTGGAAAATAAAAGTAAGAAATTGATTTTCCAACCTCAAACCCAGTAACATGTTTTAAAAGTAAGATGTTTTCGTTATTTCCACCAAATCCAGTTGCAAGACAATTAATGACTGAACTGCCTTCCTTCAATTCTCCTACTGCATCTTTGAACTTGGAATTTACTTCTGTTTTTCGATCATGGCCAGTTTTCCTTATTCGTGGTGTAAAGAAAAGATATTTAGCTTTTGAAATTGCAATATTACTTGGTTCCATAGCAAGTAGAGGCTCATCTTCTCTAAGCGATGTCACGTTTGAATAGGTTTTTGCAATTTCAGGTGTTAACAATATTGCAGATGAAGAAGATTCATCGATTATCCGTACGTCTGCACCGTTGATAACCATCTGGCTAGCAAGATAATATCCTTCCGTACTTAGCCCAAAAAATACAACATTTTCTTTCATAATATATACATCTTAGATATCTAGGCTAAGAAATACTTATTGCAGTTTGGAATTAAATCAAAATACTTGAAGATTTGGTTTGATGTTTTAACTCCAAAACAGATTCTTTTTTTTGAATCCATGATCAAACGCATTAAAAAAAATCATACTGTGTTATGTACTTCACGCGATTATGACCAAGTAACACAATTAGCAAAAATAAGAAATCTTAAGTTGGTAATAGTAGGAAAACATGGAGGATCCAAAAGGCATGATAAGCTAAATGCTAGTCTACGTAGGGCAAAATTGCTATCTACAAGAATAAAGGGATTTTCGCCTGATCTCACGATAAGCTTCTGTTCACCTGAAGCAGCAAGAGTTTCCTATGGATTAAACATTGATCACATATGTTTTTCTGATTCACCACATGCCAATGCTGTTATGCGGCTTGTTATACCTCTAGTTCAAAAACTGTTGATCCCATGGATTATTCCAAAAAAGGAATTCACAAAATTTGGAATTAATAGCAAAGACATTATAAGTTACAGAGCAATTGATGCTGCAATAATAGCGAAACGAAAGGTTTCAAAAAATAGTAAAAAACTAGTTAAAAAAAGTAAAAGAAAAGTGATTCTGGTTAGGGTTGAAGAGGAATATGCTTCTTATTCAACAAAAAAAAGACCTGCAATTCCCATTATCAAAGAAATCATAAAAAATTTTAGTGATCAAGAAATCATTGTAATGGGACGGTATACTTCACAAGCAAGACACTTAGATCAAACTTTTGGCAAGAAAATCAGAGTGTTTAACAAAATTGTTGATAGTAAAATATTGTTAGAAAATGCTAGCGTTTTCGTTGGATCTGGCGGAACAATGACCGCTGAATCTGCACTGCTTGGTATTCCTACAATTTCATACAATGCTGTTCCAAATATTATAGAAGCCTATCTTGTCAGGAAAAAATTGGTGATAAGAGAAACAAATCCTAAACAAGTAGTAATATCAATTAGGAAGATTCTTGGATCCTCCAATTTAGAAATAAAAAAGAAATCTAAAAAGATGCTAAATTCTATGGAAGATCCTTATCCCATTCTTGTAAAAACAATGAAATCTGTATTAAAGTAATATTATAAGGGGAAAGTGAAAAAATGTACTGAAGCCCGGTAGTGTAGTGGCAAGCATAGGGGCCCTTGGAGCCTTTGACCTCGGTTCGAGTCCGGGCCGGGCTATTATTTTTTTAAAAATCCATTTTAGTTAACAATTTTGTTGCGATAACAAAAAGAATAGATGCCAATACTATCAAAACTACCATTTCTAAAATAACAAACTCTGTAATTGTACCAAAAATTCCAGCCCTAATTATGTCAACAAGGTATGTTAATGGATTAAGATAAAATATAG
>Ga0208879_1002403_pt1 | contig 16579 bp, 15 predicted proteins | sample Knorr_S15_td_Bot_FD_185605 | JGI IMG/M metagenome (GOLD analysis project Ga0208879, IMG submission 185605) | Marine microbial communities from Southern Atlantic Ocean transect - Knorr_S15_td_Bottom_ad_5009_LV_A (SPAdes) (version 2) | ecosystem: Environmental > Aquatic > Marine > Oceanic | place... | reverse complement strand
CTCGATACCCCCAGCCCCAGTGCTCAAAATCGGGACCGAGCTTCTCCCTCCCGGCTTCTGGCCGCGCGGTCAGAACGGCGCCAGCACGTCTCCGAGGGGCTGCAAGGCTCCGAGCGAGGACCCTAGCCGCTTCGCTTTTTTCCGCACCCGTGCGGTGTTGGAGTGCGAGGTTGAGGGGACACTCCCGGGTATACGAAAACTTCCCTACAGGGGCTTCGTGCTCAGGGCCGCTAGCAATACCCGGATTCTGTTCATGGATTCTCCCCTGGAGGAGAACGCGATATACGCGTTCTTGCTCGATGCGAGGGGTTGCTTGGATGATGTCCGCAGGACCAAGTATGACCTAAAGCGGAAACGTCCGGCATCGTTCGTGTGTTCCATGAACCACGACCCGAAGGGCGAGTGGCAGGGAAGGGTCTTGCGGCTACTAGCCCGGATGTAGCCGTCCCCACAATAGAATCCCGGTACTAGGCTTGCGACGCAACTGCGTGGAGAACAGTTGGATGCCATCGCATTTGGGCCTAGGAGACCGGTTTTTCTCCCGGGAGGGCGGAATAACCCTCCTGATAAAAATCTCGCATTACGCGGGATTTTTTGTTATACTTAGAATATATGTCAGTCCGAGTCCGTATTGCGCCATCGCCAACAGGGCAAATGCATGTAGGTACCGCCCGTACCGCGCTTTTTAATTGGCTTTTTGCCAAAAAAAATAATGGAATTTTTATTTTGCGGATAGAAGATACGGATAAAGAGCGATCCAAAAAGGAATATGAAGACAATATACTTGAGGGGCTAGAATGGCTCGGCCTGGATTACCAAGAAGGCCCGATTCGCCAAAGCGAGAGAGGGGAGATATATGCGGAATATATCAAAAAACTTCTTGATTCGGGCAGTGCGTTTTATTGCTGCCATACGGCTGAGGAATTGGGCAAAGAGAAGGAGGATCAGATGCAGAAAAAACAAGCCCCCAGGCACAAGTGCAATCAAGAATCAATAATGAAGAACCACGAATCAAGTGTAATACGGTTTAAAAATCCCGGGGGCAAAATAAAATTTACGGATCTCATCCGTGGCGAGATTGAGTTTGACGCTGACTTGCTCGGCGATTTTTCAATAGCCAAGGATGAGGATACGCCCCTCTATAACCTCGCCGCGGCTATTGATGACTACGAGATGAAAATCAGTCATGTGATGCGGGGCGAGGATCATATATCCAATACGCCGAAACAACTTTTGATATGCCGGGCGTTTGGCCTTGAACCGCCCCAATATGCACATCTGCCCATGATATTGGGTACCGATAAGTCAAAGTTGAGCAAAAGACATGGAGCAACTGCGGTTACCGAATATAGGGGAATGGGGTATTTACCCGAGGCAATGTTTAACTTTCTTTCAATGCTGGGATGGTCATCCGGAGACGATAATGAAATAATGTCGCGGGAAGAAATCGTAAAAAAATTTTCATTGGATCAGGTGCAAAAGTCCGGGGCAGTATTTAATATAGAAAAATTGGACTGGCTAAATGGTGAGTATATCCGGGCAATGTCTCTTGATGCTCTCACAGAAGCAGTTAAGCCATATTTACCACAAAATAATGATTTGGATTTGAAGAAAATTATTGCATTGGAACAACCGCGCATGAAAAAGCTCTCCGAGATAGGGGAGAGTACAAAATTTTTCTTCACGGATAAGTTGGAGTATGATTCCGGGTTACTGCTATGGAAAGATATGGGAGGAGAAGAAGTTAAAGAAATTTTGGATAAACTGGAAGCATTATTGGATGAAATTGAGGAAAAAGATTATGTGAAAGATAAATTGGAAAAAATTATTATGCCAAAAGCCGAGGAGTGGGGGAGTGTTGAAGGAAAAGTAGACAGGGGGCGGATTCTCTGGCCGCTCCGCGTTGCTCTCACGGGCCAAAAGGCATCCCCCGGGCCATTTGAAGTAGCGGAAATTTTAGGTAAAAAAAGATGCCTCCAGCGTGTGCGGGAGGCTAAGAATATTTCCTAATTTTGTCTGTCTCCTGATCGTTTGCTGCCTACCCACGCTAAATATACCATAATTACGATTTCCCAAAAGAGTAGCGTAAAAAGAGTCGTGCCAAGTACTACGAGCAGTATTTTGGGTATATTTCTTCTTCTAAGGTGAATTTCATTAGCCCTCAGATATTTGCGAACAGGGCCTGTCAATGCGGCCAGATAAACAACGAGTCCTATGGTCACATACGCCATACTAACTCCGCCCCAAAATAGACCAAGTTCCATTTTAAACTCCTTATTTCTCAATAAAATATGAAGATGAAGGTAGCAATATTATCGCACATATTATTTATTTTGCCAATATTCACGCTTATTTTTATAAGCTCTCCGGTGCTCGCCGGAGAAATTGACGATATTAAGAAGCAGATAGATAAGAAGGCGAAGGCGATACAGGAGTTGAAGCAGAAAGAGGGGGAGTACCGGCTGCATGCTGGGCATGCACATGAGCAAGCAGATACACTTGAAGAGGTAGTCACGGATTTTAACCAGCAAATACGCGACGTGGAAAGCGATATCTATAGTAAGCAGCAGGAAATTTCTGCGACTACTCTAAAAATTCGCCAAAAGGAGCTTGAGATATTAACGCATGAGGCAACTATCGAGCGAACTAAGCATTATATTGCCGCAGCCCTGCGGGAAATTTATGAAAATGACGGCGAGCAAGTGAGCGAACTTATTTTTAAATACGAAGATTTTTCTGAGTTTTTCAATCAGATGGAATACCGCAATCTTTTACAGGAGGAGCTTAGGGCGCAGCTTGAAGAAATCCGAGAACTTAAGCAGCAAATAGAAGAAGAGAAACAGGCGCTCAGGAATCAGAGAGATGAATTGGAAAAATTGAAATACGATCTTGAAGCGCGCAACACCATATTGGATTCTCAACGCGATCAAAAGAAAAATTTGCTTGCTCAAACGCGAAATACGGAATGGCGGTACAAGGAGCTCTTAAAGGATACAAGAGAGAAGCAAGCGGCAATGCAAAGGGAGATATTTGAATTGGAAGATAAACTCCGCCAATCAATTGACGCAGCAAGCATCCCCGTGCCAAGATCCGGTGTGCTCGGGTGGCCAACCGAGGGTTTGCTTACACAAGGATACGGGTGCACTAAATTCGCAAAGACGTCTTCAGCGTATCCCACTTGTTTTCATAATGGTATAGATATTGGGGCAAGATATGGTACAATAGTAGTAGTGGCACATGCTGGACGCGTAGTGGCTGTGCAAAACGCTCCGTATGCATACGGCAAATGGATTGCAGTAGAGCATGACAACGGCCTTACAACTATGTATGCGCACCTTTCCCTTCAGTCCGTAGTTGTTGGACAGCGGGTCAATGGAGGAGAGGTGATAGGGTACATGGGCTCAACCGGATATTCCACGGGGTCGCATCTGCATTTTACCGTGTATACGACAAATAGTTTTTCGACAAAGCCTAGCAAAATAGCGGGTACGCTTCCGATAGGAGCAACAATTAATCCATTTAATTATTTACCATGAAAAAAATTCTATTTTTTATAATCATTATAGCGCTTGCCGCTCTTTTCCTGGCTCCTGAGTCAATGATAGGGGAGTATAAGGGGTTGCTGAAGATAAAACATACGCTGCGCGATACGGGGTTAAAAGTTAAAAATATTGTCACTGATTTTGCCGTCACCGGAGAGAAACCTGCGGAACTGGACGCGCTTGAGAAATCCGCGAAAGAAAAATTGGATGCCGGGACAGAGCAATTAAAGAAAGAGGCGAAAGAAGCCGCTAAGGATGTCGCAAAAGAGACCATAGAGGGCCTTTAATCCACAGATAGAGGCGTTGACAGCCGTTTTTGGCTTTTATATTATATAAATAAGAACTGAGTATAATCCTTCTTACACTCAGTAATAAATTCTTAAAAATATGAAATCAACTCCCCTGCCCCATATAGATGATTTTCTTCTGAATTTGCAAACTAATAATTATTCAGAAGAAACTATATATAGCTACGAAAGAGATCTGGATGTATTCCGTAATTTTTTGGACGAGGCGTCCATCTCTTTTGCTAACGTTGACAAGAAGACAATTCTCAACTATAAGGCATATCTTACTTCGCGCGACCGCAAAACCGCAAAAAATGTCGAACCTCAGAAGAAACTTAGCAGTTTTTCTATAAACCGGATGCTCTCCGCGTTTCGCGCGTATCTAAACTATCTGATAGATATGGATTACGATGTGCCCGTAACCCCGCAGGTTATTAAACTTGTTAAGACCGAAAAAAAGTATCCAAGGGTCTCCGAAATGGACGAAGTTATAAAGTTGATCGAGTCCCCCACCGGCTTTGAAAAAGATAAAACGGTTGCTTTGCGGAACAGAGCTATGTTGGAAACATTGTTTGCTACAGGGATGAGAATATCCGAACTTATAAATTTAAAAATGAATCAAATCGATAAAAAGGGCAGGATTTTTATCATGGGAAAGGGCAAAAAAGAGAGATTTGTATATCTTACTCCCAGAGCCGAAAAACACATAGCGAGCTATATGGAAGTCCGCGGAGATATAGATTCCCCGTATCTCTTTATCCCCTACAGGGGAAGAGGTGTTCATAAAAAGGATAAAAAACTGTCCCCAAATTATTTGGAATACAAAATAAAGCGGTATAGAGAGCTTTTAGGGCTTAATGTGCCTATATCCGCCCATGGCATTCGTCGGGCATTTGCAACCTATCTTGCGGAGAGCGGCGCAAGTCCAGTGGCAATACAATTGCTTCTGGGACACGAGTCGCTTGATACCACGACGAGGTATGTGCGCGCCTCTCATAAATATGCCGAGCAGTCGCACAAAAAATTTCACCCCCTCAAGGAATAGCTAGTGTACCGGCAATTCTATATAGAATCTGCTACCCTTATTAATGCCTTCGCTCTCGGCCCATATCGTGCCATTGTGGGCCTTTATAATGCTTTGGGCGACATATAGGCCCAGGCCGAGACCCTCCGAATTAATTTTTTGCCCCCCCTCCCCTCTCGAAAATCGATCAAAGAGGTTTTTCAAGTCCTCTTTGCTTATGCCAATGCCGGTATCCTGAACCGTAATTTTTATGCGGTTTAATTCCGAAAGATATAAAAGACGCACATTTATATGGCCTTTTTCGGTATAATGTATAGCGTTATCAACTAAATTAAGAATGACCTGTCGCAGCTTCGCTTCATCGGCGCGAATGAGCGGCACATCCGCGGTTGGTTTTTCCCAATTGAGTATAAGCCCCTTCTCTTCCGATTGTATGTGCGTTTCGGTTACTACACCCTCTATCAGGTTAATAATATTCGTATCCTGGAAATTATACTGTAATTTTCCCCGCTCTATCCGGGAGATATTCAAAATATCGTTGACAAGGCGTATCATGCGCTCGTTTATCTCGTATGTCTTGTCAACCCAATCGCGCCTGTCCTCTTCGGACCCGCTCCCCTCTTTTATCATTGATGTAAATCCCTTTATTGCGGTAAGCGGCGTGCGTAGCTGATGAGATACGATAGATACAAAATCGGATTTTGCCTTTGATAATCTTTCAAGCTCTGTGATTTCGCGAAGTGTTCCGCGAATCAGCAAAAATCCAAAGATAGTCACAAGTATAAAGAGTAAGATATTTAAAGCGAGTTCACCGATGCTGCCGGACAGAAAGATATTAATAGAAACTATTAATATAATGATTAGGGTAAATACCTCTGTAGCAATGACTCGTATATTAAATAAATTGTGCTTAAAGATGGCGTAGGTTGTAAGCAACAGAAAGGGCAGTGTAAATATCGGGCCAAATTTTATGAACGAGGTATTTTGAAATACTGCGACCGCCAAGAATTGCGTAAAAATAAGCAATATAAACATACTAAAGTATCCCACCGCCGAAAACATGAGCTGGGCTCTCTTGTCGCCGGAAGAATTCCGGATATTTCTCACTAGATTTGCCCCTCCGAGCGCGAAAAATAAAAGGATGGCAAACGCAAAGAGAGGCATAAGAGGGCCCGGTACCGGTACGGCTTCACCCTCTAGCATTTCGGTATGAGTAAATAGATAAGGAGTTTGCGTTGCAATCATCGCGGCAACTCCCAGCAGGGCCGGCCCCCAAAACCTGAAGCGTTTTAGATTGATGGTTTCCTTGGAGAATGTCCGGACCAACAACAAGAATATGTATTGCAGCAATACAGCGAAGAGCATGACAATGCGTACCCAAAAGAGAACGTTCAGCGTGGGCTGCAGGGAGAGATAATTTGCGATAGCCCAAAGTATAATACAGAGCGCAGAAAGGGTAAAAATTTTCTGATTTAACTTCGCTCTTCCCCTGAATAAAACAATTGCGCCAAGAATTATACTTGGAATAATTGCTCCGAGCGTAACTGCGAGTGTGATGTTTAAAAATCCCTCCGTCATATTTTTATTGTATAGATTTATCCAAATTAATAAAATATCGTCCGGATTTCATATTTTCGCCTATAGCAATCTTACGCACAGCGTATGCTGCGACAGCGCCGGCAATAGTTGCCGTTGTGCCAAGCTGTGGAACAGCGGCAATTGACTTCCCCACCTCTTTTACGGATTCGCGCATCCGCTTGGTTAAGTTCTTTGGATCAACTATTTTTGTCGCTATTTTTACCCATTCCGAATATGTAATATTGTCCAGCGCGTCGGTGTCGAGTTCTTCTACCAAGCCGTGCAGCAGGGGGCGGTGAGGCTCCAGGTCAAATCTCTCTACATCCAGTATAACATTATCTCCGTTATCAGTTACCATAATAACCGGTATTTTATGCTTGCGACAAATTGTCCGGGAAAATATTTTTAAGCTCAGATTGTCCATTTCATCAATGAAAATATTTAGACGAGGCGCGTTGCGTATAAACTCTTCAATTGTGCTTGCGGAAACGCCCTTGGGCCATATATCAACTTTGGCAAAGGGGTCCAGTTCCCAAATTTGTTTCGCGGCTTGTTCCGCTTTATTTTCGCCCACAGAGTAAAGCGGGGCGCGCAGCCGGTTGAGATTTGATATTTCAATAACGTCGAAATCCGATATTCGTAGAAATCTGGGGCCCCCGCTAAACACAAGCGCGGAGATAACATTTGAACCCACAGAAAGGCCGACGATTCCCACGCGGATATTCCGGTATTTGCGCTGCTCGTTTTTGGTTATTATATTTTTATTTCGTGCAGTTCTAAGCTCAAAATAGATATCCTCGCTCACTGTGCGCACGGCGACTTTTTTCCAGGGATAATATACGAAGAGTGTTTTGGCGTTTTTTTGTCCGTAAGTAAACCGGCGAAGTTTATCCGCGATGACTTTTTCGGTACTTGATTTGAGCTTGGGATTGCGTATGATGAGCAGCTCGCGCAGAGAGCCGTCAACCGTATCTATTATCCGGGTATTGCGAGGCAGGCTAGCTTTATTTTTGTAAATTTTTATTTTATCCATATATGGAGCTGTTTAGCGTTGGCCCTTTGTCCAGCGATGCTTTGCAGATCTTGTGTCAACATATCGCTTATCCCCTTTTTCAAATAAGCGGATTCGTGGCAACGAACGTTTTCCAAGGGCCGAATGTAGCCTATTGTATTCGAGATTTTTTGCCTTCAGCTCGCGGATCACAGAGTCGGCAACTGTTTTCCGAATTTTATTTGTCGGCCTGGCTCCCTCCTTGAGCTCAATGTTGATTTTCCAGTACTGACTTTGATCCGCGCGACTTTTTTGCTCCATTATAAACCTCCCGCTTACAAGTTTGGTGATGTCGTCATTTTCCAGGCCCGCCTTAATATTTTCCGGATAAATTTTGAGGCCGTAGAATGAAATAGTAAGGTCGCTCTTTCCAAATACGCCCACAAAGGGAAGTTTCCACGCGCCCTTTCGCAGGTTGGTTACGGCCGTGTGTTGGGTAAGTTCCGGGATAGACAGCACATCCCTAAAGGGAAAAACTTTGCCCGAATCGTGTATGTTATAGCGGATTAATGGGATGCCGCCGTATGCGGAAAACAAAAGTTCTTCATCCGCTACTTCAAAGAATTTATAAATGGGGTTGTATTGGCCAAAAGTCGGCAAAAACGGAGAAGATCCATAGAGGGCGGAAGACAGTGCGTTGCTCTTGGAAAGCGCGCGGCGTATCGCTATTGAAATAGGCGTTTCGTGTGCCAAAATTCCCGCGTCTGCTGATCCGTATATATTAATTGCGGAATGAATCACATCCGAGCCCCCGCTATTTTTTACCACGTAATCGCGGAATTCTTCGCTAAAATTTTCTGTAGCAAAAAGAAATTTTATATTATATTTTTTCCAGCGGATTCCGCGCCGTATTCCCGAATCAATAATGTCTTTGATAAACGGAGGATATCCGGCGAGAATTATCTGTTCGTATTTGCCTCCCACTTCGATGATTATCCGAAGGATATCCTCAACTTCAATCCCTGGGGAAATAACAGTAATGGGCATGCCAAGCTGCGAGGCGCGCAGTGCAGAGTTTTGGGTAATGATTCCCGCTATATAGATACCCATTGAGAAGCTGTTTATGACGAGGGTAGATTTGTCCGCGGCTGTGAAAAACTCTTTAAAAATCATTGCGTGTGTAATAGTTGTTTCAATCTCAAGATTGTCTCCTCGCGGCCAAAAAAACGGTTTTCCCGAAGAGCCGGAGCTTACGGAGAGTAGTGTATTGTTTTCCAATTTTCCTTCCCAGCACAACTTCTCCAAGGGGTACTTCCGTAAGTAATTTTCTTTGTCAACAAAAGGCACATTTGAAAAGTCCTTGATTGATTTTATAAGCGAGGGTTTGACGTTATTCCCCTTTAAGAAGTCCTTATACGCGGGAATTTTTTCAGCTGCTTTCCGGAATAGTCCGAGGGCCATTTTTTCACCTTCCTTTTGCCAGAATTCTCCGTTTTTACTTCGCATTGTGCGAGATACGAAGTCGAGACGCATACCGTACAAATCCGAAATGCCCCCGGCCTTTGCGTTGGGCATTAGTAGTTTCTGCATTTGGGGATTTATTACTGTCGACTTCATACGAGTACTTGTTCCAATTTCCTTCTCGGACTATGCGGGAAGGTCTTGGTTGAAAATCCAAAACCGATAAACGCTTGCGGAAATGAGTTTCGCGCTTTTTTGTTTTGCGTGCCAATTATTGCGTGTAGTTTTTCGCGCTCGCCTTCCGCTTCTATCGGAGCCGCCATGATAGACGCGGACATTTTGTTCGCGCATATTCCAAGAAGCAGCCGTTCTAAAAGCTCTCCGCTTTTTATCCAAGAAAGGGCATTGTCATTCTCGGAGCTGATAATGCATACGGCGGGAAAGTTATTGACCCTTTTTACCGCCTTTGACTGTTCGAAGTCAGAAACATTCTTGTGCCGGAGCACAAACGGAGCGATAAGCGATAACGCGAGAGACATGCCATGGCCCGATCCGGGCATGCCGTCGCGCTTCAGCGTCAGGTTTGCGCGCAGCCATTGGGCAAGTTCATTTCGGAAGTCAGCGATTGACATCTTTGCTTTCATCGCTCTTCCCACGGAAGGCGCAATTGCGGATATTACCTCCCTATCGGTAATTATACATAATCCTATAGTTTGCTCATCGGATAAATTCCCAAACCAGCTTAATATATTTACAGGAATCTTATCAGCATTGTATTGGCTACGGCACGATGCGCGCCGGGTAATAAATGGGAATAAGTGCCGGATTTCATCTGCAGCCCCAAGCTCCGCACCGGAGAAATGGATTCGTAAAATATGCTCGGGTAGAGACGTTTCTAGCTCCGAGTTATATTCGATATGAAACGACAGATCGAAGTGTGCAGCCGTAATTTTTATATTTTCTACAGCGCAGCCAAGGGCGGTATAAAGCATGCGGCCGGAGGGGTCGGAATGCGCAAGCCTTCGGGATAAATCCGCATAGATATCAATATAATTATCCGCAACGTGAAATTTCCACGGCTGCGTATTATGGCTTGACGGCGCCAATATCGCGTATCGCAGGATAAATTTTAATCGAGCCTCCATTGTGGGAAGTTTATAGAATCGCTCTTCGTCCACATTCCAGGCACTATAATTTTTGAATATCTTATCCAGCATACTAAAGATGACGGACTTTTTTGCGGATAGTTTCGATAGCCCAGTTTATCCAATACCTCCATGAGAGCGGCATATCTTGGGCGTGTAGATAGTCCGACTGAAATCCCCCAAACCCTTTTTTAAAAAGAGTAATCCCCTGCCACGGATGGCTGAGAGAAACATCTTCCTTGATAATGCCCCAGAAATTATAAAATTTGTGCCCGCGGCGTTTTGCCTCGCGGATTGCTTCCCATTGCAGTAAATAAGCCGCGGGAATTTTGCTCTGTATGCTTGCGCCATGATGATAGAAAGCGCTGTCCCCATAAAACATTATAATAGACGAAGCAAGCGGCTGGCCATTATGCCGGGCAGTAAACACGCGTACACTATTATTCTGTGAGAATATTTTAACTTGGTTTTTGATATATGTTAGCGAGAATGGCGTGAAATTATGCTTTTTCACCGTTTCTTTGTATAAATCATAGAAAATTTCAACATCTTTGTCGCTTGTACCCGTTTTTATCTCTACGCCCTCCCTTTGAGCACGGCGTATAAGATTCCTCGTGGTCTTTCGCATAGCGATCAATAGCTCGTCTTCTGTGGGCGTTAGGTCAAGCGTCCACGTGGTTTCCGCATGCATGTGGATGGGTGCGGGCCGAAAACCTAATGCTTGAAATATTTTACGATTCGCTCCACTGTCTTTTACGAGAGGGCTTATGCGTATGAAATTTGCTCCTGCTTGATTGGCTAACTCTTTAGCTTTGCGGGCAATGGCAGGAAAAGCTTCCCTATCGCCTATTGGTCCATGGGGGATGAACAAGAAGTCTCCTCTCCGCGCGTGAACTTTTATTATCAAAACTACTGCCTTCACTGTTGCACCATTATAGAGTGCAAGCCGCCATATCTTATCCCCCATAACCTCATTAAATTCCCCCCACGCCCAGGAATGGAGGAAGGTATGATTTTGCCGGGATGCAGTAAAATTATCCCAGATTTTCCTATCCTTAATCTCTAATATATTGTACGATTCGCTTTGCATTTTTGCTTGAAATATTAATATGCGTCGGGAGGTTTATAATTTCTCGCGCTGCACGCTCGGCATTGGGGCAGGAGTCGGGGGTGTAATGCATTTTGCTGAAATCCGTGCCGATGGGGTCTATAATATTTTTATACCAATCCCCTAGCAGAATGTGTTTTCTTTTTGCGTCCTGTATAACTTCTTTGGCATTGGGGTGGCGAATATTAAAGCGGAGATAAATAGCACCTTCGTATCTTGCAGGCAACCTAGCGTACGCTGGATTAATATTCTCAAAATATAATTCAGCGATTTCTTTTCTGTGAGTATTGTATTTTTCAAGTTTTCCGAATTGGTGCAGGGCAAGCTCCGCAAGCGCATCCGGCATACGCGCGGGAAACATTGTTGGTTGCTCCCCCATTCGCTCGATTTTACTTACGGCAAGGCCTACGCCTCGCACTATTCGCAAAAACGCGAGCAGATATTTTCCAAAAATATAATATGTGGGAATTATAACGGAAAAAAGTAAGGGGTGCAGGAGCTGTTTGAGTGTCCAGGATCGGGAAGGTTTGGGCAAGTCCTTGTATATCCCCCCTATTTTATTGGCCAGATTTTCGCTATTTGTCGTCACCATTCCGCCCCACACCGATGAGATTACTTTATCGCGGCCAAAACTAAAAAAGGCAATATCGCCAAAGGTGCCTACCAAAGTTCCGTTATATTTCGCTCCAAGCGCGTGCGCGCAGTCCTCAATTACGATAAGATTATGTCTGCGTGCAATTTCCAAAATTTTGTCTATTTGCGCGGGAACTCCAAGAGTATGCTGAACTATTATCGCGCGACTTTTGTCTGAGATTTTTTTTTCCAAATCGGATGGATCGACGTTTAACGTCGAATCAACGTCGACATAAACTGGCTTACCGCCGGCCCAGAGCACCGGATTCGGCACGGCATTACAGGTAAATGCCTGCAGCAGCACCTCATCGCCCTCCTTAATATCAAGCGCTTTCATTATCGTATAAAGCGCAGAGCGGCCGGAATTAAAGCTAAAAGCGTACTTTGCGCCAAGATATTCTTTGAAAGCATTTTCAAGATTGGCTACTGCTGAGGGGATTGCTCTAGGAGTTGCCAAGATTTTTAACACTGATTTCAAAGTCAGCCAAACATCATCCCTTTGCACGTTTGGGGATAGAGAAATAGAAATAGGCCTAAGACGAAATAAGAGCATTTTTTATTTTTTCAGGGATTCGATTTTCCAAAAGTACAATATCTCCGCTCTTTACAATTTTTTCAAGCTTTTGGATAACCATTTTCGGATCTTGTATTACAAATACATCAGTGTTTAGCGCATTGTTTTTGATTTCGCGGGCAAAGTCCATATTCGTAAGTATGCACACATCGCATATTTTATTCAGTTTCATGGCAATTCTGCGATGAATGTCGGAAGCCGCTTCGCCTAGCTCAATCAATGGATACATTACGACTATTTTTTTATTGCCTTTGAGATTATCCAGAAGGTCGAGGGCCGCCATAACGCCCCTGGGATTTGCCGAATAGGTATCGTCGATTATTGTGGACCCATTAATGCCGGATTCGGCATTAAGAGTATGCGGGAGCGGCTTTAGGGTTTTTACGCGTTTTTGTATTTCCTCAATAGTCATTCCCAGCGCCTGTGACGCAAGCGCCGCTCCGAGAATGTTCAGCACATTATGCCTTCCGAGTACCGGGGTTTCGAACGACTCTCTATTTTCTCCGATCTTCACATAGAAATGTGTACCGTTTTTCGCGATATCCACTTTCTCCGCGGTTATATCCGGTTTTGAGCTTACGCTAAAACTTCTTAGCGCGTACATGCGCTTTGGGATGGCGGTTTTTTCGTATAGAGCAAAGACATGGTCATTTTCTCCATTAAAAATCGCAAGGCCGTTTTTGGGGAGCGATTCTATAAGCTCGTACTTTGCCTTGATTGTTTTCTCAAGCGACCCGAAAAGCGAGATATGCTGATCATTTATTCCGGTTAGGATGCCTATTTGCGGACGCACTATATCGCATATTCTCTTTATCTCCCCTTGCTTGTAAGCGCCCATTTCAACAATAAAAACATCGTAGTCGCCGTTTAATTTATCAAGTACTAATTGCGCGACGCCAATTTCGCTATTATGATTTTCCGTGGTCGCAAGAACCTTCAGTTTTTGAGAAAGAATATGGGCAAGAAATTCTTTCATGCTTGTTTTGCCGTAGCTCCCCGTAATCCCTATTACCAGAACATCTTTGAATTGGGTGCGTTTTGCCATAGCGCGCGCGATGATGCGGTTTTTCATAAATTCACTGGGGAATTTCAAAAGGCCCACAACTCCCGCCACAGCAAGCGGTATTAGCATGTCCAGTAAAAGAACACTAAAGAGGAAAGTCGCGGGAGATGCTTTCGCGTATATTAAAATTGCCAGGATCGCCATTGGGATTGCGGAAATTGCGCATAGGAGAATTGCCTTTTTAGTAAAAACGGGCTCTTTGACATATCTTCTATACGCAGCATAGATACTTCGTGTCCCCAATATAGAGTATAGAGTGCCTACAAAAATTTGAAAAAAGAATTGCCATATCCCAAGAAACAAAAGTGGTGAGCTCAAAAGAAGCAGAAGCTTGCCCGCATATAATTTGTTTAGGAAGATACGTTTTGCGCTCTGAAGCTCAAAATGCGCGCGCATTCTGTCGCGTCGGTATTCTTTGAGTTGCCATAAATATACCCAAAACAAGATATCCCTAGATATCTTAATGAGCCAGAAGATAAGTATTATTAATAAAATGATTTTTATCAGCATTATCCTATAAACTCAATAATTTTTTGAGCTAAATCACGGGGTTTTTTTAGGTTTAGATCGTGCCCCTCGCCGGGAAAAATATACAATTGCGAATTTCGGATTTTTTCATGGATGATGCGCGCATCGGCAACGGGCGTTGCCTCGTCTTGATCGCCCCATAGTATAAGCGTGGGGACGCTTACCGATTCAAGGCGTGAGCCGACTTCCTCTCCGACGAGCTTAAATATTTCTCGCATGCGGTTTGATGCGCGGTAATAATCCCGTTCTCCTGTAATTTTATACCAAATTTTTTGAACAAGGGGGCGCAAAAGTGCAAGGGGCGGCAAAGCGAATATCAAATTTCCAATCTTTGTCACAACCAAAAATAATTTTACGCGCAATTTTCTTCGCTTCATGATTCGTGCGGCGGCGATCAGGATGAGCTTGCGGATATCTTGGGGGTATTGAGTGGCATACGTAATAGCGAGTTGTCCGCCGAACGAATGGCCGGCAAGATCAAACTTTTGCAAGCCGAGTTCCCGAGCAAACTTTTTGACAAATTCTACGTAGTCGCTCGTGTTCCAAGCGCTGGGTGGTTCCGGCGTTTGGCCAAACCCCGGTAAATCCAAAATGAAGACTTTTATGTCGCTCTCGCCTAGCGCTGACGCAACATTTTTCCAGGAATCTATAGAACTTCCCCATCCGTGCAAAATTATGAGCGGAATATCTCCTCGCGCGCTTGTTTCCAGATACCGTACCTTGAGGCCGGATACATCTATGATTTTCGACTCCATATATGCTTAAATTACCATAAAAAAAGCCGTTTTGCAACGGCTATTATGGGAATAATTTCTCTTTTACATGCTGTCAATAACCGAAGTATGGTATTTTTTAGGCACATACGGCTTAAGAGTTTGAATGGCTATTGCGGGGTTATTTTTTTTTGTCCAATGTTTCAAATTTTTTCCGAGCTCTTTTTGGTCATAACCTAGGCAAATTATATCGGGTTTCTCCCGCAGGATAATTTCATAACTCCCCTGCTCTCTATCACCCGGAACTGCTTTGTCTACATGTTCGGCATCCTGCACAAACTTAATCCGCTCCGCGAGCGAATGCTTGGGTAATTTATCCTTAAATTTTTTTGATGCCGATGGCCTGCCTACCGCGACAACGAGGATATCGCCATGCTCTTTCGCCTGGCGTAAAAAATCGATGTGCCCCGGATGCACGCCATCAAATATGCCAAAAATCAGCACTTTTTTCATGGTTAGTTGTGTAGTTAATACACTTAATAACTTATCCACATTTACAAATATTTTTTATACCGCGATTATAAAAGTGGCGAATTATTTTCTACCAAAAAGCCACTAGTAATTTCATATAAATTGGTATAAATTAGTAAGATGGAAATAACCGATAATATACATTCAGAGTACCAAAAAAATAACAGCTGGGGAATCGCAACTAGCGTAGATCTACACGAGTGCAACCCTGATTTTATCCGCGATGCCGAAAAAATTAAAACTTTTGTCGTAGAACTTTGTGATCTTATAGGCGCAAAAAGATTTGGAGAGTGTATAATTGTCCACTTTGGCGAGCGAGAAGATATACAGGGATTTTCAATGGCGCAGCTTATTGAGTCATCTTTGGTATCGGGTCATTTCGCGAATAAGACCAACAATGTTTATCTGGATATTTTTTCGTGCAAGTACTACAACCCAAAAGAAGTAGCCGAATTTGCGAAAAATTTTTTTGAAGCGAGCGACTACAATTTAAATCATGTATTGCGAAAATAAGCAAAGGATGGAGGGTTCCGGAAATGAAATTTTTATTTGTTACTGTGTTTGGCGAAAGTTTGGCGTTGATGCGGACTCTCGAAGATGAGGGGCATCGCGTAAAGTGTTTTGTTAAAGATCCACAATTTCAGGATGTAGGCCGGGGGGTTATCTCCCGCGTGCGAAAATGGAAGCCCTACGCTAAATGGGCGGATGTTATTGTATTTGACGACGCGGATTTGGGAAGGGACTGTGAGAATATGCGGTCCCGCGGATACCCTTGCGTAGGAGGAAATAGTTTTGGCGACAATCTTGAGAATCAAAGATTGTTTGGACAGAAAATCCTGGAAGAGGTGGGAATAAAAATTCCAAAATCACGGCGCTTTAAAAGTTTTAGAAGCGCTATTAAATTTGTCGGAAAACGTCCGGCAAGGTATGTGCTCAAATTTAACGGCCAGCTTGCAAGGTATCTATCGTATATAGGGCGATTTGGTGACGGCAGCGATGTTGTTGATATCCTGGAGCATTATCTGGGAATTTGGAACAAAAATAAAAAAGTTGATTTCATTGTTCAAAAATACGTTGACGGGATTGAAATGGGCGTGGGCGCTTTCTTCAACGGCATGGACTTCGTCTATCCTATAAATATCACCTTTGAGCATAAGCATTTTTTGGCTGGCGGCGTAGGGCCCTTGACTCCCGAAATGGGTACGAGTATGTATTACAGCAAAGACGGCGGAAAACTCTTCCGCGAAACGCTTCTTAAAATGAAGCCGTATCTTGCGCGGACCAATTACCGGGGATTTATTGATATAAACTGCATGGTTACAGAAGGGGGGGCGTATGCTTTGGAGTTTAGTTCGCGATTTGGGTATCCCCAGCTCGATATACAGCTTGCATTGCATAAAA
>Ga0208879_1002401_pt1 | contig 16581 bp, 12 predicted proteins | sample Knorr_S15_td_Bot_FD_185605 | JGI IMG/M metagenome (GOLD analysis project Ga0208879, IMG submission 185605) | Marine microbial communities from Southern Atlantic Ocean transect - Knorr_S15_td_Bottom_ad_5009_LV_A (SPAdes) (version 2) | ecosystem: Environmental > Aquatic > Marine > Oceanic | place... | reverse complement strand
AATATCCGGAGTTTGCAGATCCGCAACTTCGCCCCCGTTACACAGGCATCCCTACTTTTTTCAGGGCGCCGTTTCAGGAATCACCTTCCGGACTTGATATCGCACTTGTCGGAGTACCATTTGACGGTGGTGTGACCAATCGGCCGGGAGCAAAACACGGTCCGCGTGAAATCCGGAACCAGAGTAGTATGATCCGCAAAATGAATCCGGTAACCGGAATTGATCCTTATGCTTTGGCAAAGATTGCGGACGTCGGTGACGCATGGGTAGAGAGTCCTTTTAACCTTGAGCAAAGTCATCAGGAAATCGAAAATTTCTTCCATGAAGTTCACGAATCCGGAGTATTGCCTGTTTCCGTAGGCGGAGATCATTCTGTAACCTTACCGATTTTTCGGGCGATTGCTTCAGACAGACCACTCGGCATGGTTCATTTTGACGCGCACTGTGATACTGGTGACGACTATCTTGGCTCCAAGTTTCATCACGGTGCTCCTTTCAGAAGGGCGGTTGAGGAAGGTTTGCTGGATCCGAAACGTACTGTCCAGATTGGCATCCGAGGTTCGCTCAATGATCCGGATCTCTGGAAATTCAGTCATGATTCCGGAATGCGTGTGATTTACATTGAAGAATTTTTCGAACGTGGATGGAAAGCTGTGATTGACGAGGCAAAATCAATTGTTGGATCTGAACCAGCTTACATTAGTTTTGATGTTGATGGATTGGATCCAATTTATGCACCTGGAACTGGAACTCCGGAAATTGGTGGATTCAGCAATTTGGAAGCACAATTGATGATTCGTGAACTTGGAGAACTTAATCTTTATGGTGGAGATGTGGTAGAAGTAGCGCCTCCATTTGATCCAACTGGTTACACCGCTTTGACAGGCGCGACGCTGATGTTTGAAATTCTTTGTGTGGTTGCGCAATCACTTTCTCGCAGAAAGTGACAGAAACTTTCCAAAATTATTCCGTGATATTGTTCAAAAATACTAAGCAAATTCAGTAAATTATGAATAGCTGATTTTGGAGTGAAAAACTTTGTCAATGAAATAACAGAAGAATTCTAAAAGACTATAAATAATCCAACCATTTGGTAATACCAAAATGTTGATGAAAAAATAAATGGACTGTAATATTATATCTTAGCTATCGTTTTAATCAATAGAAACTTGCTAAAAATTATATTTGGAATATATTATTTTATGTGTTAGAGTTCAATCTTTATTTCGTCATTTGAACCGATCATTAAAAATTATTAATGGTTGACAAGTAAAATTCTTGAAGTCGAAATACTATTCGCAAAGTGATAAAGCTATTTATATGTAACTGCACTAATATCGTAATTATTTATAATTTTGCTCGAAATTGACATGACTTATGGACTTTTTACCAGAGCATCATATATTACAGTGTTTGAAAATGTTAAAAGGCAATTCAGTATCGTAAATACTGATGAATTTTAAATTTATCTAGACGTTATTAACTTAAAAATAAAAATATATAGTGGCAGAAATACAACTTAAAAATATATCAAAGTCATATGGCGATACAAAGGTCATCAAGGACCTAGACTTTTCAATTGTTGATGGGGAGTTCATTACAGTGGTTGGGCCATCTGGTTGTGGAAAATCGACACTTTTAAGAATCATCGCTGGTCTCGAGTCTCAGTCATCAGGAGACGTGTTCATAAACGGTCGTGAAGTCAATAAAGTTAGAGCCAGTGAACGTGATTTGGCTATGGTTTTTCAATCTTACGCACTCTATCCACATTTGTCGGTACAGCAAAATTTAATGGTACCTCTTAAACTTCGGCGACTGTCAAGTTTGGAACGTTTTCCATTGTTAAACTGGTTTTTACCTAACCGACGTGCCAGGTTGAATGATTTGAATGAGAAAGTTCTTGAAGCAGCTGAAACCCTTCAAATAACGCATCTGTTGGGGCGTAAACCCGGACAACTTTCCGGAGGACAGCAGCAAAGAGTGGCTGTAGGTAGGGCGATGGTTAGAGAACCTGTTGCTTTCCTGATGGATGAACCATTATCTAATCTGGATGCTGCACTGCGAGTTCATATGCGTGCAGAAATTTCAGAATTGCATCGCAAACTTAAGACTACTTTTGTCTATGTAACACATGATCAAGCAGAAGCTTTGACCATGTCAGATAGAATGGCTGTCATGATGGATGGAGAAATTCTCCAACTTGATACTCCAACAGAGATTTACAACAATCCTCTTAATCTCCAGGTTGCCGAATTTATCGGCAGTCCAAAAATTAATGTTCTGCCTGCAGAAAGTGACGACTATGGACAGATCACCTGTATGGGACTTTCCATGTCGCTTCCGCTGAAAACTCCGAATAAAGAAAGTATCTTACTAGGTTTGAGGCCTGAACATACAGAATTGCTTGCTCCAAAGAGTAAAAATTGTTTTGTAGGTGAAATCAAGTACAAAGAAAATCTTGGACCTGATATCTACCTTCATTTAATTCTCAATGAAGGTCAGCATAAAATGATTGTCAGGAGTGAACCCGGCAAAGCACTTGATGTAAATATTGGAGATACGGTGAAGATTGGATGGAAAGAGGATAAGATTATGGCATTTGAAAAAAATGGAAAAAGTCTTCCATTAAAAAATCAATCATAGAAATCATTAATTGAAAATGTCTCACTCACGTTCCCATTTCTGGTTTGTTGCTCCAGCAGTATTACTAATGTTCGTGATCCTGATATTGCCGATATTTGTCGCGGGGATATTTTCTTTTACAGATTACAACCTTGGTAGTACTGATTTTAGATGGATTGGTTGGAAGAATTATGAGGCTCTGGGAAAATATTCAAGTTATCGTAAAATGTTTACGGCATCCTTGACCTATGTGGTCATAGTCGTACCTGTTTCAGTTCTGCTAGGTTTAGGTTCCGCAATGCTTATCTCTTCATTACGTTTTGGTGGAGAATTTTATAAAGCTATTTTTTTCTTACCTGTTATGGCAACTCTTTTAGCGATGGCCATTGTATGGGAATTTACACTGGATCCTATTGTAGGTATTGTGAATAGATTCCTCGAAGATGGATGTAGTGTAGGCTGGTTTTATCAATTTTTTACAGGAGGCTGGCTCGGTTTTAATCCTGCTGATAGCTGGTATGGAAATATTTGTAGTGAAAGAATGCCGAATTGGCTGGGGAATAAAAAATATGCATTGGGCTCGATCTCATTCATAGGAATCTGGCAGGCCTTTGGTTTCAACATGGTGCTTTATCTGGCAGGACTGATGGCGGTACCACGTGATCTTTATGCTGCTGCTGAAATTGACGGTGCAAAAAGTACCTGGGAAACTTTTAAACTAGTCACCTGGCCGATGTTAGGGCCAACCCATGTTTTTGTTATCACCATAACATCCATCCGTTCCTTTCAGGTTTTCGATACAGTTGAAGCACTCACACGAGGTGGACCAAGTAAATCGACATATATGATGGTTTATGCTATGTATGAAAAAGGAGTTAAACAAAATCTGGTGGGAATGGGTTCAACTTTGACTATAGTATTTCTTGGCTTCGTTCTTTTAATTACTTTGACACAGGTATATTTTATAAACAGAAAGGTACACTACTCATGACTTTCAGAACTAATTGGTATTCAGAGGTGATGAAGCACATCGTGCTACTTTTAGGAGCAGCAATTGTGATTTTACCTTTTTACCTGATGATTTCGTTTTCATTCAAGTCTCCTGCAGAAATACAGAGTATTACAGGTGGTTTTTTCGGAGCACAGGAAATGATGACAGACCGAAAATGTCTTAAAGAGGGGCGGTCAATAGAAGAATGTACCATGCTCCCGATTGTTTACAACTACCGTGCTGCTTTTGAAGAAGCCCCCTTATTACGCTATTTGTTGAATGGAGTGTTTGTTACTATATCCATTTTCGCCATTCAAGTTCTGATTGCCCTTCCTTGTGCATATGCTTTGGCTAAGTTAGAATTTTGGGGACGTGATGCAGTCTTTGGGATGGTGATTTTCTGTTTGCTGATTCCAGTTCATGCAATTGCACTTCCGATCTACCTAATGCTTGCCAAACTTGGTTTAACTAACACTTATGCTGCGCTTATAATACCTTGGACTATATCTGTTTTTGGTATTTTCTTAATGCGACAGTTTTTCAAGACAGTGCCTGATGATCTAATAAATGCTGCGCGCATGGATGGGATGAGTGAGTTTTCCATTGTCTGGAAAGTTATGCTACCAACCGCAATACCTGCTCTCTTAGCTTTTGCCATTTTCTCAGTTGTTGCCCATTGGAATGATTATTATTGGCCACGGGTTGTGATTACTGGAGACCGTGATTTGATGACGCCACCATTAGGACTTAGAATGTTTAAATCTGATATGGATGGTAATGAATACGGCCCCATGATGGCTGCTGCAACAGTAATTGTTGCACCTTTAGTTGTGGCCTTTTTACTAGCCCAACGTAGATTTATTGAAGGTATTACGTTATCGGGTATGAAATGACTATGAGTACAAACTAAAAAATAAGTTTTTCACGGTGAGTGTAAACTAAGGAATCGGTTTTTCTTGGAAAATTTCACCGTTTTGGGAAGGCAGAACCAGCGGAGCCCCATTCTGTCGTCCTTGTTAACGGGGCTTCTTGAGAAGGAGTTGCTTTATGCAAGTCAAACTAGCACTGGCTGTCATTTTTGCGGCCACAGTTGCGCTAACATCCTCAGTTGCATCTGCTGTAACGATTGAGGTGGGATATCCCTATTCTTCATTGTTTGATGTTACGTTTAAACGTATCTATCCAATGTTTCAGAAAGCCCATCCTGGTATTGATGTGAAGTTCCGTGCAACTTATGAAAACTATGAAGATGCGTCCAACACAATTCTGCGAGAATCAGTCGCAGATCAACTTCCTGATGTTACTTTTCAGGGACTTAACCGTCAGGCCACGTTTGTAGAAAAGGGCATTGCCAAGTCCTTGGAACCTTTCATTGCAAAAGAAGCAAATTTTGCAAAGGATGGTTACCATAAGGCCATGCTGGAACTTGGAACGTTTAATGGGCAAGTTTATGGACTTCCATTTTCAGTCTCGCTTCCTGTTGGTTTTTACAACATGGATGCAATGAACAAAGCTGGTATTAAAACTCTACCTTCTACTTGGGATGAAGTGATAGATAGTTGTGATAAACTACGCGCAGTTGGCTACAAAAACCCACTTTTCTGGGGTTGGAACATTACCGGAAACTGGTTCTTCCAAGCTTTGATGTGGAGTCAGGGTGAGCCTATCCTCAAAGACGGAAAAGTCAACTTTGATGGTCCGGCAGGTTTGCGTGCACTCGAGACCATGAAGAAATTGTTCCGAGGTTGCAATATGCAAAATCTTGCTGCGGGTGATGCAGGAAAACCTTTTAATGCAGGAAAAGTAGCAATGTTCTTCTGGTCAACCTCAGCGGTTGGTGCTGTAGAGCGGGCAAAAGGTGATTTTGTTTTCAAAACAAATGAATACCCAGGCATAGGTGGCCCTCCTATTGGTTTACCTGCGGGAGGTAATTCAGTGATGTTGGTTTCAACATCCAAGGATCCTGAGGTCATTGATGCTGCATGGAAGTTTATCAAGTTCTGTACTTCAGGAGTTGGTGCTGCCGCTGTTGCTGAGACCACGGGTTATATGCCTCCAAATAAAGCTGCCAATGCAATGTTGGGAGACTTTTACAGTAATAATCCAAACAAGCACACTGCTGTTCGTCAAGCGGGTCTACTCCGTGAGTGGATTGCTTATCCTGGCGATAACAGTCTTGCAATCACTCAAGTCCTCTATGATGGACTGGAATCCATTGTTACTGGTGATGCAGATGATATGGCGGCACTTCAGCAGGAGTTGGCTGAGGAAGTTACCTCAATGCTGCCTAATTAAAGACAAGAACTTATTTACATTGTTTTTAATAAGATAAAAACCAGTCGGGGTTTAGGCTTCGACTGGTAATTATAAGCAAGAAGAATTTAGAACAAATAAATAATTGTACTTCTTTCTACAATTGGAAAATTCCGGACCGAGCCAGTTTTCTCCAATTATTTCAATCCTTGGAATAACCAAAATTTTGTTAAAATGAGAATAAAAACAACTACCATTGGAGCTTTTCCCAAACCTTCCTGCACACCTATAGGCGACTGGTTTCCTGACGCAGATGATGAAAACGCAAAGGGAGCAGACCGTGGGCTTTTACAACGTTGGAATATCACGGATTACGAAGAAAAATTAGAGGAAGCTGGAGAAAATGCGGAAACAGAATTCCTAAATGCGATTCATGAGGTCATAGATGATCAAGTCCAAGCAGGAATTGATATTCCCACAGATGGAGAAGTCAGAAGAGAAAATTATATTTACTATCAATGCCGCCGAATTGAAGGAATCGATTTTAAAACAGTGACACACAAGAAAGTGAGATCAGGTGCATTCGAGGCAGATCTACCTACCATTACTGGGCCAGTTTCTCTTCGGTCACCATTATTAGGTCGTGATTATACTACAGCACAGCAGTTTAGCTCCAACCCGGTTAAAATCACTATTCCAGGTCCCATGACCATTACGGATTCGATTGCTGATGATTTTTACAATAATGATAAAAAACTGGGTATGGAACTTGGAAACGCATTGAACGAAGAGATATTGGCATTAGTTGAGTCTGGCTGCAAGCACATTCAGGTTGATGAACCTGTTTTTGCAAGAAAATCTCAGATGGCCCTTGATTACGGTATTGAAAATATTGAAAGATGCTTTGATGGAGTTCCTGATCATGTCACTAGAGCTGTCCATATTTGTTGTGGATACCCCAATGCCTTGGATTCTGAGAACTATTTAAAAGCTCCTAGTAGTGCATACTTTGAGCTTGCTGAAGCCATGGATGAGTCTTCAGTGAATGCTGTATCCATCGAAGATGCCCATCGGCCCAATGATCTTAAGTTACTAGAATTATTTAAAAAAACATCAGTCATCATCGGACTGATTGATGTAGCCAAAAGTAGATTGGAGGAGAGTTCTGAAATTAAACTGAGAATTAATAACTGTTTGGAGCATATTGATCATCACCGCCTGATCGCCGCTCCAGATTGTGGATTGGGATTGTTGAACAGGAAACTTGCGAATGCAAAGTTAAAAAATCTCTGTAACGCAGCACATTCTGTTTGATAAGTTTTAGCTGGTAGATAGAAAAAGAAAATTTAAAACGATAGTAATGATCTAAATTTAATATTTGACCGATCATAAAAGTTTAACTAAATTGTATTTCATTTATTGAATTTTAATTTGATTAACAAATTATGAAATAACGGAATTGTAAAAATTAAAATTACATAATGAATTCAATTAAATGCTCTTTTATAGGTCTGGGTAAGATGGGCCGTGAACTTTGTGCTAGAATTGGAGGAGCGGGGTTCCGTACTTTGGCATATGATATCAGTCCAAAGGCATCAAAGTTTGCCGAAGAAAATTATGAAAATGTAACTTACTCCGAATTGGCATCTGCTGTGAAGAACTCAGATGTAGTGTTCAGCTGCCTTCCTAACTCAAACCTTGTGCGTGAAATAGTGGATACATTACTAAAGCAGAAAGGCACCTTAGTAAATGTACAATACTGGGTTGATACCACTTCCGGGAACCCTGGAGAATCACAAAAAATTGCTTCAGATTTAAAGACACAAGATGTTATTTTTTTTGACTGTGCTGTTTCAGGAGGACCTGCAGGAGCGATTGCAGGAACTCTTACTGCAATGGTTGGAGGAGATAAAGTGGCCTTCAGGGAAGTTGAAAATATAATTTCGTCCTTTGCAAAAAATATTGTTTACCTAGGTCCAAGTGGAGCAGGTCATGCTGTAAAAGCAGTAAATAATACATTGCTTGCTGCAAATATCTGTAGTGTTTCAGAAGGTTTGATTGTTTTGAAAAAATATGGTATTCCACTTGATGTTGCTCTAAAAGCAATTAGTACTTCGTCGGGTCGATCTTGGGTCACTCAGCAAAGAATGCCTGAACACGTTTTGACTAGAGGGTTTGATTATGGATTTTCCCTTGGTTTGCTATCTAAAGATGTAGATACCTGTATGGAAATGTTACTGGAAAAATCAGTAGCAGCACCTTCACTCAAGATTACACGAGAAGTAATTCAGATTGCAAAAAATATTTTGGGAGAAGAGTCGGATCATCTGGAGATAGTAAAAATAATTGAAGATTGGTCTGGAGAAATAATCGAATGAGTTCTAAATACTCACACGAGTTTAAAAGTTTAATTAACTACAATTTCTGATGTAAAAGTCTCAATAGTGTGACTATACGGAAGGAATATAATTGAGGGGTAGCCTATGGAATGAATTTAATATTTAATATAAATCCAAAGTTCAAAATATTTTATGTTTATGAAGCATTTGTCGCAATAGTGTGGCACTGCGGATTAGCTAAACTTTAATGGAGAATTATTATGAATAATTTAATAATAAATCAGTGTTGGAAATTGAATTCAGGAATTAATAAGTTAATCACTGTTTTTAGCATGATTACCATAATTTTGGGTGGGGTAGGTTCACACTTAGCAATGGCTGCGACTTGTGAAAACCCTGAAGCTTTGACTTTCGCTATGGTTCCAACAGAAGAAAGCGTGGCAGAGTTACAGCTATATAAGCCTGTTACTGATCGTATGGAGAAACTTACTGGAAAGAAAATACAGTTCTTTATGCCAACTTCTTATGCATCAGTCGTTGAGGGCCTGCTTAGTAAATTTGTTGATGTAGCAGTTTTAGGTCCGTACTCTTATGTAATAGCTAATTCAAAGGATAAGAGTATCGAAGTATTTGCAACCTATGCTAAACGTCCTGGATATATGCAGGAAGAAGGTCCTGGATATCGTGGTGTCTTAATTTCCAAAAGAGGTTCAAAATTCACGACTATCGACTCTCTTAGAGGTTCATTATTAGGGCTAACAGACCCAGGAAGTACTTCTGGGAATCTCATGCCAAGAGTGGCTTTCACAAAAGTTATCGGCATGGACCTTGAGAAATTTTTTGGCAAAGTTGTTTATACAGGCAGTCATGAGCTGTCAACGGTTGCTGTAGTTAAAGGGAAGGTAGATGCTGCATTTGTAGCTACTCATCGTTTTGACAATGTTGTCAGTAAGGGGGAAGCATCACTTGATGGTGTAAATATCTTGTGGAAATCAGATCCTATTCCTCAGGATCCATTCGTCTACAGGAATACACTTTGTGAAAACATTAAGGCTAAGATTCGTGAAACATTCCTTGACTTAAAGGGACAACCTGGTGCAAAAAAATTCCTTGATAATGTGAAGTCCAATACCTTTGTTAAGATGAGTTCGGATGACTACAATATTATTCGGGATCTCAAAAAAGCAAAGGATGCTCGCAAGAAAAAAAAGGGTTAGTGCATCATTAGTGAGGCTGAGCACAATAGTTGAAAATGACTTTTGTGCTTGGCCGATCTAATTGGAGTAAATTAAATAATTTCTGATTCAACATAATTTAAATAATAGATAAAGAATGTCAGTCCTTGAAGTAAATGAACTTCGTGTTCGTTACAAAGCTGGAAGTCCAGAAATACTAAAAGGTATTAGTTTTGAAGTAGAAGAAAACGATTTTTTTGCGATCATAGGCCCCAGTGGTGCAGGGAAATCGACTTTGATCCGTTGCATAAACAGGTTGGTAGAACCAAATTCTGGAAAGATTTATTTTAAAGGTAATGAGATAACAGGAATGTCAAACCGTCAATTACGTATTGTCAGACGTGATATTGGAATGATTTTTCAGGAATTTAACCTCATCGACCGTATGAGTGTAATGGATAATGTTCTTTCAGGGAGACTTGGATACACGGGTAATCTTAGGTCTTTATTTAAAATATTTCCTCGAAAAGACATAGAAAAAGCATTAAATCTCCTCGATAGGGTTGGTTTGAGTGATCAAGCTGACAAGCGAGCGGATGAACTTTCAGGAGGACAACGCCAGCGGGTTGGTATAGCCCGCGCGTTGATACAAGGTCCAAAATTGCTTCTTGTAGATGAACCCACGTCATCTTTAGATCCTAAGATATCAAGAGAGATCATGGGTCTGATTAAGGAGATGGCTACAGAACTTAATGTACCTTGTCTTTGTAACATTCATGACGTTCAATTGGCAATGGAATTTTGTAATAAAATTATCGGTATTAAAGATGGAGTGAAGATGTTTGATGGAACAACTGAATCACTTAATAAAGAAAAACTTGACGAAATTTATTTAATGGAAGTACTTTGAGTTTAAATCTATGAAATCAGACCGATTATTGACCAAGGCTGTCATCAATGTTGATGACATCCTTGTAAAACGAAATCGTGACAGAGTCTTGCACATCATATATTTTATGGTGGTGATGGCGATGACACTTTGGAGCGTAAATGTAACAATCATTGAGGATACTGATTGGGAGCGCATGGGGAGCTTTAGCGAGGTTCTTGCTTCTGCTGGAAGATTTATTGGGATAGATTTTTACTTAATTCCAAATCTTTTAGAACCTGCCATTGAAACATTCATGATTTCTTGTTTGGGCACTCTTCTTGGTGTAATAATTTGTGTTCCAGCAATTTGGTTCGGTGCCCTGAACATAACCCCATTCAAACCAATTACCTACCCCATTGGTCGTTTCTTGATGACAATTAGCCGCTCTATACACGAGATTGTTTGGGCTCTTTTTTTTGTGGCGGTCTTTGGTTTAGGGGCACTTCCAGGAATTTTTGCTATAGCTGTTCGATCTGTTGGTTTTATTGCGAAGATGTCCGCAGAAGCTATTGAGGACATTGTACTCGGTCCACTTGACGCTATTCGAGCGACAGGTGCCAATCGTTTCCAAGTATTACTTTTTGCAATTATACCCCAGGTTCTTCCACAAGTAATTGGAGTTATTCTCTTCGAGTGGGAAATCAATATTCGTCGTTCTGCTATACTTGGCCTTGTAGGGGCGGGTGGTCTAGGGCTTGTTTTTTTTCGACAAATGAATACTTTCAACTATCATGGCGTAACTACAGTAATAATAGCCATCCTAGGAATTATCATTATTGGAGAGATAGTATCTCATTTTACCCGCAAACGAATGATTTAAATGTTTAAAAATTAAATATGTTAAACGATGGATCCCATTAACAAAATAACATCTCAAATTAAACCTGTTTCTCAAAAGAAATGGAAAAGGTTGAAATATCCTAATTCTTATGTGAGTTACTGTTTATGGCTTTCGATATTGGTTTTTATTGCATTCTCCATCGAATACTTGAACATTCCTTTGAATCGCCTTCTAGGTATGATGGGGCGAATGGGAGACATCATAGCTAATCGCTATTACCCGCCAGACATCCAATACATTATGGATATAGATTATGCCAATAGTGTATTCGAAACTATACAAATGGCCTATCTGGGTGCTTTATTTGGGCTTGTTGCCACAGTTCCTCTGGGTTGGTTTTCATCTTACAACATGACTCCATCCAGACGCTATGTCTATCCAGTAGCGAGACTGATTACAATGTCTTGTCGTGCCGTTCATGAGATGATTTGGGCAATATTATTCGTTTCTATTCTAGGTTTTGGAATGCTTTCCGGAGTCCTTGCACTGACATTTTTTTGTGCTGGTTTTGCGGGTAAACTCTTAGCAGATGAAATTGAAGCGATTAATATGAACCCCGTTGAAGCTATCCGCGCAAGTGGAGCAAACCATTTTCAAGTTATGGTATTTGGTGTTCTTCCACAAATTCGTGTTGCATTGACAGGAATAGCCATTTACACATGGGATGTTTCCTTCCGTGCAGCAACTGTGGTGGGTTTTTTTGGTGCTGGAGGTATGGGGTGGTATTTAAAGCGTAATGTACTACAAATTGAAACCGAACGTGTTACCTCTATTTTGCTTTCAATTCTTGTCTTGGTTTTAATATCAGAAATACTTTCAGCTTTAGCCCGTGATAGAGTAATGCGTATGAAATAAATTATTAATTATAAAGAGTTTGACAATTTATAAATTATAAAAAAATATAAAGCTAACTAAATATTCACTGAATTGATCGTAAATATTTTTAAAATTACTAATCTAAAGGTAAACTGTGGTTTCTGAAAAATTAAAACTTAACGATGTAGAATATGCCTGGCCAAATCGACCTGTCGTAGTTGTTTGTATTGATGGTGGTGATCCCGAATACTTCAACGAAGGCGTTAAAGATGGAATCATTCCAAACATTGAGAGTTTCATGAACAATGGGTTTTATTCTGTAGCACAAGGATCTATGCCAAGTTTTACTTGTCCTAACAATATGTCTATAGTTACTGGTTGTGAGCCTTCTGTTCATGGTATTTCTGGCAATTTTTTCCTAGATAGAGAGACTTCTAAACCGATAGTGATGACTGGACCTGATTTACTTCGTACTCGCTCAGTTATGAGCGAATTTTCCAGGCATGGAGCCAAAGTTGTTTCTATAACTGCGAAAGATAAGTTACGAAAACAACTTCAAAAAGATATGAATCTTTCTAATGGTTCGGTGAGTATGTCATCACAATTCGCCAACGATTGCTCTATGAAGGAAAACGGTATTGAAAATTTTCTTGAATTCGTAGATCTGCCACAACCGGGAATGTACTCTGCGGACCTATCATTATTTGTCCTGCAAGCAGGGGTTAAGTTCCTTGAAGAGAGAAGACCAGATATTCTGTATTTATCGCTAACTGACTTTATTCAGCATACTCATGCACCCGGGACTGATGTAGCTAATCAATTCTATAGTGAAATGGATACTCTCTTCGGGCGTATGGTAGAACTGGGAGCTTTGGTTGCGCTTACTGCAGATCATGGTATGAGTGATAAGGCGGATATTAAGGGGGATCCTAATGTAATATGGTTGCAGGATATCTTGGATGCCGAACTTGGAGAGAATAAATGTACTGTCATTTGCCCGATTACTGATGCATTCGTCGGTCATCACGGTTCACTTGGAGGTTTTGTGAGAATCTATATCACTGGCAAAATAAGGCGTGAAGAGGTAGTTGAAATAGCCCAAGACCAAGCTGGTATCGAGAGGGTATGGTTAGCTGAGGATGTTGCCCGTGAACTTGAACAACCTTTAGATCGTGAAGGTGACGTAGCAGTAATGGGTGACAAGTCCACAGTGATAGGGGGGCGCGAAGTCGATCATGACCTTACGGCATTGAAAGGGAAGAGGTTACGTACTCATGGTAGTTTGTATGAAGCGAATGTACCTTTCGTTATCAGTGAACGATTGAATGATACTTATAAAGAGCGTCAGATAAAAGCAACATTAAGAAGCCATGAGATATTTGACTATGCCTTGAATGGTGTTGATTGAAGTTAAAAACCAGGTTAGAAAATATTTCACTTAAAGCATCCTACATGAATTTTAAAGCCCATTTTATAAACCATGACGGTATTATTAATTAAGCTTGGCCCGATTAATTTCTGTCTGAATAAAGAAGGTGAAGAAGATCCTCAATTAAATTAAAATTTTATCGTGGTTATCATTCAAGATTCAAAGACACTAAGTGGTATTCATAAACACCACTGTTTAAATCTGATTCAAATGCCAGATTCTGGAATGAATAGCATAGATTATTTTACATTTGGTAATACTCCATTCTAAATTTTATTTAGATAAATTTAATGCTGCCTTTGCGAAAGCATCTAAAAAACATAATTTGCCAGCATTTTTAATCATTTAATCAAGTTGTGATATGTTTGAAGGAAACAATAATTCAAGAGAACAATTTGTTACTCCGGAGTTAAGCTTTACTCCAAAAGGACTTTATATAGGTGGTAAATGGTTAGAAAGTGTAAAAGGGAAAAGATTTGAAAGTATTAATCCAGCAAATATGGAAATTTTAGGTGACGTACCTTTAGCTGATGAGCAAGATGTAAATCGTGCAGTTATGGCAGCAAAGGAGGCCTTTATTGACTGGAGAAGAATTCCGATCAAGGAAAGAGCAGGTTATCTGGATGCCCTAGCTAATAAATTACAAGACAATCGAGATGAACTGGGTTTGATAGATTGTTTAGATTCAGGAAATACCATTGCTGGTATGAAAGGTGATGTTGATTGGTCTGCAGATACTTTGAGATATTTTGCGGGGTTGATTTCTGAAATCAAAGGTGAAACCTTTTCGGAAAAACCTGGTCATCTTAATTTTACCCGCAGAGAACCATATGGAGTTGTGGCTAAGATTAATCCATTTAATCATCCACTTCGTTTTTGTGCAGAGAAATCAGCATCGGCACTTGCTGCAGGAAATACAGTTGTAATGAAGGCATCTGAACAAGCACCTTTATCAAGTCTAAGATTTGCTGAAATCTGTCACGAAGTCCTTCCACCTGGTGTCGTAAATGTATTGACTGGTGGAATTACTTGTGGTCAGGCAATGGTCAGACACCCTGATGTGCGACGTGTGGGTGTCGTTGGTTCCGTCTCAACTGGGATATCCATAGCAAAAGATGCAGCAGAAGATCTTACTCATGTTACATTGGAATTGGGGGGTAAAAACCCTGTCATTATTTTTCCTGATGTTGATCCAAAGGAAGCTGCTTCCTTTGCAATTAAAGGTATGAACATGAACCGTCAAGGCCAGTCATGCAGTTCTACTTCACGTGTGTTTGTTCATCAAAATATTCAAAATGAAGTGATTGAGGAACTGAAAGTATTGATTGAAAAGTTGCCAGTTGGATTACCATGGATAGAGAGCAACGAAGTAGGACCGATCGTTTCGCAACTCCAATACGATAAAATTATGGATTTTATCGCTTCAGCAGAGCGAGAAGGCGCAACATTGGTTTCAGGAGGAGGTTCTCCGAATGACGAACTTCTTAGTAAGGGTTTTTTCATTCAGCCAACGATCTTCAGCAATGTCAAACCTGAAATGCGAATTGCAAGGGAAGAAATATTTGGGCCTGTAATGTCTGTATTTAAATGGAATGACTACGAGAATCTTATATCAGAAATAAATGGACTTGAATTTGGACTTACAGCAATGATAGTCACGAATAATATGAAACAGGCAATGGAAACATCGGAGCGGGTTGAAGCGGGGTATATTTGGATAAATACAAACGGGCGTTATCTAGGGGCGCCATATGGCGGATGGAAAGCGAGTGGTATTGGTCAAGAGGAGTGTTTTGATGAACTTCTCAGTTACACAAGAATAAAAAACGTCAATTTGCGTTGGTAATTTCATTCTCCTAATCAAATATTACAAAATTAGTTCTAATTTTTTTATCTTTTCATTATATTGAAATTGCTTATGTTAAACCTTCTATCAATGCAATATTAAGAAATTTATCGAAACAGTTGAAAGACTTTACATAACGGTTGCCATTATACCGTTCTACACATTTTCTGAAGGTGTGCATAGGCAGATGGTCCATCACCTGAGAAAATATATATTCGCCTGAAAACATACTGCTCCTTTTTCGTGTGAAAATGAGTAGCATGACTGACTTAAAGCAGAATGCTCAAGTCGGTAACTGACATAATTCAATGTTATTCTTGTGTTTTCATATAGTTACAAGAATAACTATTTTTTTCTTGGGACTCTAGTGACAAATTTTCAAAGTTCTGTATAAAACTTTACTGTTAAATCAAGAGATAATAATGAAACCTGCTGATCAACCATTCCGCTTTTTTGATAACCGCGAAAAGTATCTGCTATTTGTTACGACTACAAGTGAGAAAGCAGTAACTGCCGAACGTGTTGGCCGCGAATTTGATTCTATAAAACCAACGCCTCCTGCCATCAAAATATTCGATGCTGGAGTTGGGAATGGTACTGTTCTAAGCCGTATCCTGCGTGAAATGCATAGTCGTTTCCCCACCGTTCCTTTCGTTGTTGTGGGCAAAGAAATCAGCTTGGAGGACACACGCCTCTGCCTCGAAACATTGTCCGACCGCTTCAGTGAACATCCGCAAATGGTGGTTGTTCTCACTAACCTTTACTACTCCGAAGCACCTTGGCTTGAACCTGCTCGAAAATCAGCTAGAGAAGAACAAATTTGGTGTGACATCCCTCTTGAAGGTAGCACTGCACACGACTTTAGCAAACAAATTGCTCAACTTGACATGCAACTTCAGCGAGGTTGGCAAACAAAATCCAGCCCTAAAACCGGCAATCCTATCTATGTCAAACCCTCTGTCATGGTTCTCTACCGCCAAGACCAAGCATTTGCACTTGAGAGCATCATTCCGCGCAAAGGGCGATATGAAGGCAACTATGATTTGGTAGTAGCAGCCCAGCCATATCGCAGTCGAATGCCTGCCGATTTCAAGGTAAAAAAAGTACTTGCTCCACTTGCAAAAAGTCTCAATGTTGGAGGCCGAATGGTTGTAATTCAATCAACAGGACACGATCCAGGTATGGAAATAATTCGAAAAATGTGGCCAAAAGAAGAACCGTTTGTGACACCCCGTCATTTGCTCATCAAGGAACTAGAACACGAACTCAATCAAAACAATGAGGACTTTGCTTTTGATGACTTTAACGATGAGCGATCTCTGTTTACTTATCACCTTC
>Ga0208879_1002400_pt1 | contig 16587 bp, 13 predicted proteins | sample Knorr_S15_td_Bot_FD_185605 | JGI IMG/M metagenome (GOLD analysis project Ga0208879, IMG submission 185605) | Marine microbial communities from Southern Atlantic Ocean transect - Knorr_S15_td_Bottom_ad_5009_LV_A (SPAdes) (version 2) | ecosystem: Environmental > Aquatic > Marine > Oceanic | place... | reverse complement strand
ATTATCGTGATTCACGCAGATTTACTGGAGTCCAACAACGGCATGCAGGATATTGCCGCTAGGCGCGGTAGGCCGACATCAGACCTATGAAACACCTTCTGCCCACAATACTCTCTGCCGTGGTGTTGAGCATCACGGTCTCTGCCGCCAAGGTTAAAGACACCAAGTTCAAGTTTGGGCGAGGATTTTTTGATGCCCCATTTAATGAGGTGATCACCACTGAAACATCTGGAGCGACAATCATCTATACCCTCGACGGAAGTGATCCGCGTTATTCAGAAAATACAATTAGTGGCACAAGTCCGCTCGCGGTGGCCATCGACCCGGACAGCATCATAAAACGCCCCAAAACCCCGGGTGTGATCGTGCGCGCCTATGCCCAAAAAGAGGGATGGAAGGAGACGAATGTGGATACCCAAACCTATATTTTTGTTGAAAGTGTCAAGCGTCAAGATTCAGCAAGCCCGGGTGGCGGCTGGCCGGTTGACGCCAGGGTGAATCGGCAGGTAATGATCTATGGAATAAATCAGAGCGTGGTCAACGACGCCCGGTGGAAAGACAAAATGTCTGACGCATTGAAGGCGATACCCAGCATGTCACTGGTAGCATCCCTTGACGACTGGTTTGATCCGTCAGACGGATTATATGCCAATCCGCGTGAACAGGGAAAAAAGACGGAAATTCCAGGTTCCCTTGAACTGATCAATCCGAATGGGACAGAGGGGTTCCAGGTGAACGCCGGCATTCGGATTCGAGGCGGGTATAGTTCGACCTCCAGAAACCCGAAACACTCATATCGGCTTTTCTTCCGGAGTGAGTATGGGGATGCAAAGTTGAAATACCCGTTGTTTGGCAACGAAGGAGTGGATGAATTTGACAAAATCGATTTGCGAACCTCTCAAAACCACTCATGGGCGTTTGAGAACAGCAGGAGGAACACATTTTTGCGGGATATTTTTTGCCGGGATTTACAGGGCAAAAGCGGGCATCATTTTACCAAAAGCCGTTATTACCACATTTACATGAATGGGATGTATTGGGGAATCTTCATGACCCAGGAACGGGCGGAAGGGCGTTTCGGCGCCTCCTATTTTGGTGGCAAACCCGAAGACTATGATGTGATTAAAGCCATGGGGTGGATGAAGCCCACGGAAGTGACTGATGGAACGTTGGATCTGTATCGTGAGTTGTTTGAAAGGACGTTGGATTGGTCGGGCGACAACAAAGACTACTTCGCCCTGCTCGGCCTTAAACCGGATGGCTCCCGGGATCCCTACGGAAAAACCCTGGTTGATGCAGATAACCTGATCGACTACATGCTGGGTATTTTTTACACGGGGAGCAACGATGAAGCGGCGGCTTGGGGAGGACGCTCAACGAACAATTTTTTCTGCATGATAGATCACGACAACCCCGCCGGGTTCAAATTTTTCCGTCACGACGCTGAGCATTCCATGGATGCGGGATGGGAAGACAGGACGGCGCCTGCGAACGACAAAAAGTTCAGGGAACTTCCATGGTTTAATGGGCAAACACTTCACGAGCGCCTTTCGAAGAATGAGGAGTACAGGATGCGTTTTGCGGATCATGTTTATCGTCATTTCTACAATGGCGGTTCGATGACCCCCGGGAATTCAATCGAACTGATGTCAACGCGGGTCAATGAGTTGCAAGCCGCCATCCCCGCTGAGGCGGCCCGCTGGGGAAACACCACGAGTCAGTCTCCGGAAATGTGGCAAAGAAACGTAGACTATTTACTCAGGCGTTGGCTCCCTACGAGAAGAGATAAGGTGGCTCAACAACTCAGGAATCGGGGCTTGTACCCGGATCTCGCCCCTCCCGTCATGAGATCCAACGGCGCCGTTATCGCTCAACGCAAATGGGGAGCGGCACCAGGAACCATGATTACCCTTGAAAACAGTGACAACGAAAGGGGAACGATATTCTATACAACCGACGGTACCGATCCCAGGGCCATCGGCGGAGATATTTCTGGAGATGCCATCGATGGGGGAGACAAGGAGACAGTCGTTGTATCAGGAACTGTAATGAAAGCCCGGGTCAAGGACGGCAGCAACTGGAGCCCGTTGCGTGAGATCCTTTACATACAGAACATCGGAAAATCTTCGCTTAAGATTTCAGAGATTCAATACCATACGTACGGCAATGATTCTGGTCCGGATACATTTGACGCCGGAGAGTATGAATTCCTGGAGATAAGGAATTGCAGCAACAATACGATCCATCTGACAGGCGCGGCCTTTACCAAGGGCATTCACTACGCTTTCCCGGATAATGCGACCATTGGGCCTGGCAGGCATATTGTGCTTTCTGCAAATCCCAAGGCTTTTAGGGAGCGTTACGGTTTTCAACCCTTTGGCAAGTACCTCAGGGGGCTCGATAACAGCGGTGAAACAGTGGTTTTAAGGGATACCCAAGGCAATGTGGTAGACTCCGTCACTTATGACGATAAAGATCCATGGCCGGAAACGGCTGACGGAACCGGTAAATCACTAACAAGAAAAAACCTTGATAATAACACTGACAGCGATGACCCGGGTAATTGGGACGCCTCCTCTCAAAAGGATGGGACTCCCGGTGGAGAGAATAGACTTAAGATGGACGATTCCGGCGATGATGAAACCGCCTCCGCCAACGCGGCGGCTGGACGGGTGAAGAATTGAAAGCTGAAGAGAAATGAAACCACTCCACATCACAACAATCGCAGCCGTGCTGTTGGTGGGCTGTGGGGAGTCACAGCTGTCATCAGTAGTGAAGCCAAGCGAACCGGTTAATCAAGCCATCCAACCGCAGTCTGAAGAAGGTGTCCGTCGCACCATCCAGTTAGCCAATGGCACGAACCTTAGCCTTGAGGAGATTCACAACAACAGGGGGCTGCCGCACGCCTACTTCGATCAAGGTATGGATTCCATTCCCTTGATACATCCACACCATCGAATTCTGGTTAAAAGGAGAAATGGGCGACTTGGTCAAACAAGCTACTCATTGATTGTGTTTCTGGAATCCTCCACGGCTGACGAGGTGGATATCTCTGGGGTTGCGGTTGCAGACAGTAAAGCCTGGGTTTATCACACGAAGACAGACTTGGTTTCAATGACCTCCACGCTGCAATTGGTAAATGAAAAGCTGTCACAATTATCCACACCATGACGTCTAAGTTATCGTAATGAAACAACTACTCATCACAACAATCGCAGCCGCGCTGTTTGGCGTTGGCAACACGACCCGTGCACAGGGCGACGCACCGGAGCCGTTGAAGCGGCACCTGTATGTGGCCGAGCCGGGCATTCGCAACTATACCCAGTACGGGGGGCATGGGGTCATCGTGTTTGACATCGACGACAACTATCGCTTCGTGAAACGGATTCCCACGGGCGGCCTGACCGATGCCGGCAAGCCGCTCAACGTGAAGGGAATCTGCGGCAACGCTGCGACCGGCCGGCTGTATGTCAGCACCATCCGGCACCTGATCTGCATTGACCTGCACACGGACAAGGTGCTTTGGGAACGAACCTATCCGCTTGGCTGCGACCGGATGTCGATGTCGCCGGATGGCAGGATCATTTACCAGCCGTCGTTCGAGAAGGATGTCTGGTATGTGCTCGATGCCGCCAGCGGCGATGAAATCACGCGCGTGACGCCGAAGTCAGGGGCGCACAACACGGTTTACGGCAACGACGGCAAGGAAGCCTATCTTGCCGGGTTGAGATCCAACCTATTGACCGTCACGGAAACCACGACGCACACAGTCAAAAAACGGATCGGACCGTTCAGCAACCGGATTCGACCCTTCACCGTCAATGGCGCGCAGACGCTGTGTTTTGTGAACATCAACGGCTTGCTGGGATTCGAAGTCGGGGACCTTGTAACGGGGAGGAAACTTCACCGTGTTGAGGTGAAGGGGTACAAGATGGGGCTAGTCAAGCGTCACGGCTGTCCGAGCCACGGCATCGCCATGACGCCCGATGAAAAGGAACTCTGGGTGACCGATGGCCACAACGAGTCGCTGCATATTTTCGACGCCACAAAAATGCCGCCGGTGCAGGTGCACAGCATCAAACTCCGTGAGCAACCTGGCTGGATCACTTTCAGCCTGGACGGGAAAATCTGCTGGCCGTCGACCGGCGATGTCATCGACGTCAAGACGCGCAAAATCGTCATGACATTGACGGACGAAAAAGGCCGCATGGTGATGAGCGAAAAACTGCTGGAGGTCGATTTTGCGGGAGACAAGGTCCGCGCAGTGGGTGACCAGTTTGGCAAGGGATACGAAAACTGAACACTTCCAAAACTGAAAACCGCTTGGCCAAGCGGTTGGTTGACAATCTGCGGCAATCCGCCACTTTCGCCGCTGATCGACTGCAATTGCGGCGGGTGAGTTGTTTCATGAGAGTGCTTATATGAAAACGAAACCAAGCCGGGCGTTCACGCTCATTGAACTGTTGGTGGTGATTGCAATCATCGCCATTCTTGCGGGGATGCTGTTGCCGGCCCTGGCCAAGGCCAAGTCCAAGGCACAGATCACCTTCTGCCTGAACAACATGAAGCAACTCCAGTTGGCTTTCACCCTGTACGCCGACGACAACGATGGGCGCTACTTCATCAACGCCTATGGCTGGGGCAACATGGACTGGGTGCGCGGCAGCGTGAATTTCGACGGTAACAACCGCAACAATTGGGACCCGCAGACGCTGCTCGACCCGAGGATGGCGGTGCTCGGCCCGTACACGCAGAGCATCGGCATCTACAAATGCCCGGCCGACAAGAGCACGGTGAAGAAGCCAAAGACGAAGGACTCGCCGGCCGGGGTGGTGCCGCGCATTCGCAGCGTGGCGGCCAGCCAGGCAGTCGGCACTTGGCACGACGGCGTACACCCGACCAAGGGCTACTGGCTCGACGCCGCAATGCAGGGCGGGTCGCTGAAAAATCCCGGCGGCAAGTGGCGTGTTTACGCGAAGGACTCCGACTGCAACCGGCCGGGGCCGTCACAGATCTGGGTGTTCACCACCGAGCATCCCGCCACCATCAACGACGGCGGCTTTGGCTTCCGGATGCCGGACACGCCGCAGGCCACGGCGGGCGTGGGGTGGATTGATTTCCCGGCGGCGTTTCACAACGGCGCGTTGAGCCTCTCATTCATCGACGGGCACTCGGAGAACCACAAATGGGTCGAGCCGACCACCCTGCAAAACGGTGACTCGATGAACTGGCGCTCGCTCAACCGGGGCAAAAAAGCCGCCAACCGGGACATCCTCTGGATGGCGGAGCGAACCTCCGCTCGGGATTAACCGCGCCCCTTGGCCAAGCGCGGAGTTGCTTGAAACTTGAAATGAACATGGATGAGCAGGATGAACAGGATTGAAGAACTGAAAATTTTTTGAACCACGAAAAACACAAACAAACACGAAAAGAGAACAACCGGGATCCCTGCCCATTTTATCTGCTTACCGCTCACCAATCTCCCCTCTGCGGCCCTCCGCGTCTCTGTGGCCTCTGCGTTTATTTTTGCTGAAAAGTTGAAACTTCGCCGAAGCGGGCGCTTGCGAACGGTTGGCCGCCGGGTACAATCGCCGTGCCGCAAGTCGGCAACCGCCAACAAAAGTTCTTCAACGACGCCGGTGTGGTGGAATTGGTAGACACGAGGGATTTAAAAAAGCGCCGGGAGCGATTTCATCGCCTTTCAAACCCGTTCATCACGACACGCTAAATTTCTCTTTCTAAGGTAGTTGAGTAACAAACATATCAATTACTTAATGTTTTTATTACTTTCAGGATCACGTCATAGATCGGGAGCAACCTTAGCAAAAACCTTAGCACACTTTTTGACGTTTTAATGGAGGGGGAGGGGGTTCAGGCTCATAACCTGAAGGTCGGCGGCCATCACGTCAGGGTCTACATTGACGAGTTGACGCATACCAGCAAAGCAAAGACTGGAAATTGACGGGTCTCACGACTCACGGGTCAATGGTGATTTTTCCGGAACCGGGGTTTGCCTGATTATTTATCAGACCAATCATGGCGTTGGCAAATGAGTCACCCAGACGGACGAAGAACTTGCCGCTACCCAGGTAATGATAAGGCCGGTCGCTGCCCACAACACACCATTCGGCGAAATGCTTGGCCCAGCCACTATCATAGACTTTCCGTGCCTCCAAATCATAGACTTTGTAGCTTTCGACTGAGGCGACGTTGCCCTTGAATTCCTGAGCGGCTGCTGCTTCCCGTTGAGCCACCGAGACAGCGTTCTTGTCGACGCCCTCTTTGCTCATGTTGGTTCCCAGTACCCCAATCACAAAGGGCATCTTGGGTGTTGTATATTCTTTGCGCACGTCCTTCACAAAATGGACCATGTTATCCCTGTAGTTGTTACGGAACTCGTCGGAAAACTGATCGTTGAAGCCCTGGAACCAGACAAAGCCCGCAATGTCATAGCCGACCTTGGCATCATACGCCGGGTGATGTGTTTTCAGGTCCTTGAGTACATTGTGGACGGCTTCATTCATCATCCTCCAGTTGAGGCTTGCATTCTTACTGATGTCTGCGGCGTTCTTTGCGGTCTGTTCCTTTTCGTTCAGCTTGTAAGGCCCGGCTGACGGTGGCCGGAAATTATAATTCAAGGACTTGCCGCCCCAGGAGGTCTTGATGATCAGGATGGGGGCATCCAGTTTTTGCGCCAGTGAAAGTCCAAAACCAAATTCGGGTCCGATTTTGTCACAGTTGCCACCGTAACCCACTGTCAAAGGTCCGGAACCTCGATTGCCGTCGGCAATGGAAGTGATATAAACCTGTTTGGAGACGACAAAGGTGTCCTTGATTTTTTGCATCTTGGCATCGCACTGCGCCTGCAGTTTTTTTACCTCCCCCTGAGCGGTTGCTATCTTGTCCGCGCCTTCAATCTTCTTGGCGCGCAGACTCTTGTTGATCTCATCGCGCTTCATGCGGGTTGCAATCAGGTCCTCCACGACGGCTCGGGAAATCTTTGCGTCCTTTTTAAATACCAGATTCGCCAGTTCCCTTACTTCCGGTTCCTTTGCCGTAAGTAAGGTTGGGATGGTAATATAATAGGAATGCCCGACCATGTTCGATTGGCCGGCTAGAATGAAGATCTGTAGCTTCTTCTTGGCGGGTTCGGCCACCACGCCACGCACCACGCTCAGGACAAAAAGGAACGCAACGCACATCTTCAAAAATATCGCTCGATTTTTCATAAGATTCTCCATTGTATGGAAAGATGATGCACTGAGTGCGAGGCTACGGCAACAGTTAAAACACCTTGAAAACTGCGCTCCAGCGGCTTGCCGACAGTTCAAGGTAGGCAACGCCGAAATGGAACCCTACGGCCGCCTGAAGCGCCGCATCCGCTACTCCACGCCCGGCGCCGCCCTGCGCCTCCACATCAAACGGCCCCACGCCTACCGCCCCATCCCGCACCTTGACCCAGCGCTCCGCGCCCGCCTACAATCGGCCCTGCAACGACCCGACCTAAAGCCCGCTACCCGGGCCAAAATCGAGGCAGCCCTCCAACAATGATGAAACACATACTAATCACAACAATCGCAGGTGTCCTCGTCCATCAGTCTGCGGGGCCGTTCCTGGATCTGAAGAACAAGCGCTATCAACAAGTGAACGAGCTGTTCCCGATAAGGAATTAACTAGCTATGAAACGAAACAACCTGATCCTCATCACCACGCTCACGCTGGCGGGTGTGACCTGTCCAACGATGGCCGCAAGCAGTTCGTTGGAGAAACAAATCCTTAAGCTGCAACCCCAAGCTGATAAGAATGGAGACGGCAAGTTGTCCAAGGCGGAGGAAGCGGCCCTAGATCGGATGATCCTGAAACGCTTCCCCCAAGCCGACGCAGATGGCGACGGCGTTCTGTCCATCAAGGAACAGCAGAACCTCATCCGCCAAGCGATTGCCCGGGCCGAACGACAAGGCGGACAGAATTCGGACGCGGGAACCGACCAAACGAAAGGACGAAAGCCACCGACTCATGCCAATGTGAAATACGGCAAACACGAGCGAAATGTCTTCGACATTTGGCTCGCCGACAGTCCTAAATCCACGCCCCTGGCAATCTACATTCATGGCGGGGGCTTCAGAGCAGGCAGCAAGGAAAAGCTGAACCAGAACGTTCTCAACGAGCTCCTGAAAGCCGGCATCTCCGTTGCCTCGATCAACTACCGGTATATGTCCGCCACCACCCCGTTGCCCACTCCCCACCACGACGCACGACGAGCCTTACAACTTATGCGCTCCAATGCGAAGGAATGGAACATCGACAAAGAGCGAGTTGCCGCCTTCGGCGGTTCGGCCGGCGCGCAGATCTGCATGTGGCTGGCCTTCTCAGACGAGATGGCCAAACCCGACAGCAAGGATCCCATCGAGCGTGAATCCACGCGTTTGACCTGCGTGGCTACCGCTGGCGGTCAAACCACGAACGATATCGAATTCTGGCAAAACAAGATCGCCACCCTGCTGGGACCCAACACCGACGTCAAAACCCTCTCCCGACCATTGGGCAATATAAGAGATCCGGAGAAAGCTCATCTTGCCAAGTGGGGGGCGAAGACGCCGGACGAAGCCAAAGAGATCGCCCGCCGTCACTCCGCTGTCTCGATCGTTTCCGCCGACGATCCACCGATCTTCATGAGCTACGGCATGACGCCGACCGCCAAACCACCCACCGACAGAGGGCGAATTCGCGGCTGGCTCATCCACCACGTCAACCTCGGCATCGCTCTCAAGGAAAAGACCGATGCCCTCAAACTCGAAGCCCACCTCAAATACCCCGGCGCAGAAATCAAATACCAATCCCAAGTCGAGTTCTTCGTGGACAAGCTTTTGAAGAAATAGCACTGAAACGCTGAATCCTGTACGGATGTAAATGAGAAGGTTCAACATGGATGGACCCCTTTGCATGAGGCTGCTGTGTTTGGTCACGCGAAAGTCGCTAAACTACTGATCGCAAACGGCGCGGATGTAAATGCGTGGGATGGTTATGAAACACCGCTAGATGTCAGTGATGATGAATCCGAATTCGCTACACTCCTCCGCAAACACGGCGGCAAGACGGGTGCAGAATTGAAAGCTGAAGGCAAATGAAACAATGAACCTCTCAAAAATCATACCCAGCACATGAACCCCCTTATCATTACTGCGGTTTTAAGTCTTCTTATTTTGGCCAACCCGGTCTTTGGGCAAAAGGCAAAGGCTGAACCTAATACCGTTGATCACGCCGGGATCCTTGGGCAACTGGGTCCCAAGAATTTCGCTAAAGGTCAGGCTATTTATAACAACCTCTGCATCAACTGCCATGGTAGTGATGGCAAGACTCCGACCCTGCCCATAGCGCGTGCCTTTGGCACGGGCGAACTCAAGTTCGGGGTTGATCCCTATTCGATGTTCCAGACGCTTACCAAGGGTAATGGACTCATGGGACCGCAGACGTGGATGACTCCGCAGGAGCGTTACAATGCCATCCATTATATACGCGAAAAATTCATGAAGCCCATGCACCCGAATTATCAGGCCTTGACGCCCCAGTACCTGGCGGGTTTACCCAAGGTGAATGCGGTTGCCGCTATCTCCGAGCGAGTGGAGCGCGACTTTGGACCAGCCTTGGCATCGCAGCTGGGTCGCAAGATTTCCAGTGTGCTTACCGTGAAGCTCGGGGGCAATCACACCATCAGCTACAACCTGCACTCGATGGATCAGGCGGGCCTTTGGCGTGGAGGATTTCTGAATTTGCGCAGTACACAGCATTACCGCGAACGTGGTGAGGGTGTGCCGGAAATTCAGGGTGAACGTATTACCGGCCTGCAATCCTGGCAATGGGCGCATGAAGGCACCTTTGATTACCCGAAAGAAAACCTCCTTCCCCGCGGCCCCATTCCGGCCAAGTGGATGGAATACCGCGGCCACTATCTTCACGAGGATAACCTTGTGATCTCCTATTCCATCAATGGCCGTGGCATTATGGAGATGCCTGCCAAGGCGCAAGGCTTCGGGGCCATCGTCCATACCCTGCGTGTTGCTGCGGGCAGCCAACCGCTGCAACTCAGCGTGGGGCAGTTGGAAATGCCAGGCATTCGCAAGGGCTTTCTGGATTCCAGAGCGCCAACGGTAAAACTCGTTAAAGCTGCGGACAACCCATCCGACCAAATCATTGTGAGTGGCTTGCCGATCAAGCAGGGGCTTGGCCAGTTCACCGCCGCGGCCACCTTCGGCCAGACCGATGACCTGCAGTGGAGCTTTGATGAACGCAACCGGATGGTGCTCACCATTCCTGCCTCCAGACAAGGCCGCCTCTTTCAGGTCATCCGCTACAGCGGCCAGAGCGATGCGCAGCTGTTATCCTTGGCCGGTTACCTTGGGCTTCTGAAGCTGAAGAATGAATTGCCTGACCCGGCCCAGCGCCTCAAGGGCGGTAAACAACGTTGGCCTGAGGTCATCACCACCAAGGGCACGATTGGTTCAAATGATGAGGCTTACACGCTTGATACCCTTACCTTACCTGGAAAGGTGCCCGGCAGCGTGTGGCTTCGCACTTCAGCCCTCGCCTTTTTCCCTGATGGCCGCATGGCAGTATGCACCCATGGCGGCGATGTGTGGATTGTTTCTGGGATCGACAAGTCACTGGCAAACCTCAAGTGGAAGCGCTTTGCTGCGGGCATGTACGAGCCCTTCGGTCTGCAGGTGATCGGGGGCAAGGTGTATGTCACCTGCAAGGATCGCCTCACGCGCCTGCATGATTTCAATAATGATGGCGAAGCGGATTTCTACGAGAGCTTCAGCGCCGATACCGACGTCTCCACTTTTTTCCATGCGTTTAATTTTGATCTGCAACGGGATGCGGCCGGTAATCTCTATTACGTGAAGGCTGGCCAATACACCTCTCACGCCTTGCCCGGTGCGGTGATCAAGGTTTCGCCCGATGGCAAACGGCGCGAGGTTTACTGCACGGGCTTCCGCACACCCAACGGCATGGGAATCCTGCCTGACGGGCGACTAACTGCCAGCGACAATCAGGGTAGCTGGATGCCCGCCTCCAAGGTCAGCCTGCTTAGGCCCGGCGGTTTTTATGGCTACGTGCAGACCCACACGCACAAGGGTGGCCTGTGGGCTCCCGATGGCGGCCGCATTGATCACCGCAAGGTCGTGCCGCCCAAGAGCTTCGATCAGCCCCTCATCTGGATGCCGCAGAATTTTGACAACTCCTCAGGCGGCCAGCTCTGGGTGGATGACCCGCGCTGGGGGCCACTTTCGGGGCGACTGCTCCACACCAGCTTCGGCAAAGGCTGGCTCTACTACATGATGCTGCAGGAAGTGGAGGGGCAGAGTCAGGCTGCCATCGTGCGGCTTAAACTGGATGCCTTAACTGGCATCCACCGCGCGCGTGTGAATCCGTCCGATGGACAAGTGTATGCCACCGGTCTCAATGGCTGGAACGGACATGGGCGCAAGGGACTTTCGCAGGGCCACATCCACCGCTTCCGCTACACCGGCAAGCCCGCACGGCTTTTGACTGATACACAAGTGCGGCACAATGGCATTGAACTGAAATTTAATTTCCAGCTCGATCCCAAGAGCGCCAAGAATCCTGCGAGCTATCAGCTCAAACAGTGGAACTACAAATGGGCTGCCAGCTATGGCTCCAAGCAATACTCACCCAACAGTGGCAAGGTTGGGCAGGACACCATGAAAATTAGTAACGTGAAACTTGCGAAAGATGGCCGCTCTGTGTTCCTGCAAATCCCGGATATCAAGCCGGCGAACCAGGTGAAGATGAACATGAACCTGCAATCGGCCGATGCAGAGGCTTTCAATGAACTGGTTTACCTCACCATCAACAAAGTGCCTAAAAAATAAAATATGATTTCTTTTCCTTATTGCTCCGTGCTCGTTTCTATTCGCTGCTGATGCTGCGCCAACTACAAAAAGGAGCAAAAAACTAACGCAACCTTGGCAAACACGGCGGCAAGACGGGTGAAGAATTGAAATGAAACACATACTAATCACAACAATCGCAGCCGTGGTGCTGGTGGGGTGTGGGCCAAGCGCGTGAGCTGATTAAAGCGGCGGTGATTAAGCGATAACATTCTCGGAATCTAAAAACATGAGCATTATGAAACAATACATTCTTGGCCTGACTATTGTCCTGTTTCTATTTTGTTTTGGTACTTACGCCGCGGAGTACTCGGATGGTAAGCTTGGCAAGGCGCTGATCCTCGACGGAAGCTCGCATACCGTCAAGATACCGCACTACGCCGGACTCAAGCCGGCCAAGGCGATCACGATCTCCGCGTGGATCAAGCCGGAAAGAGTCGGCAAGGGCGGGTGGTCGTGGCAGGAGATCTACAGAAAAGAAGATGGGAATGCCCGTACCCTGCTGGCGATCGGTGAGTATGAAAAGAAACACAGTCTCTGTTTTTGCCTGGGGATTGGCGGGAAGTACGTCGAACATGGCGTTCCGCTTGAGCCGGCCAAACTGCTCGACGGGAAATGGCATCTGGTCTGCGCGACGTACGATGGCAAGACGATGCGGTTCTATGCCGACGGCAAGGAAATCGGCGCCACGACCAAAGCCAGCGGAGCGATTGATACAGGCGGCGAGGCCCCGGCGTATATCGGCTCGTACATAGGGAACGGTGAGTTTTTCAAGGGCGGGATCGACGATGTACGGCTCTACAACCGCGCCCTGCCCACCGACGAAATCAAGACGATGGCCCTGGGTGATGGAAAGGCCGCTGTCAGCGGAATCGTGGGCTGGTGGAAGCTCGATGGTGATCTTAAGAACAGCGCCGCCAAGACGGCCACCGGATCGGTGGCACAGTTTCGCGGTGTCGACAGGAAGTGGAAGGCGACGCCCTTGAGCCTCGGCGGGTCGCAGCTCGATATTCGCGCCGCTGGTGAAGCGGCGGTTCGCGTCACGATTCGACCGATCGATTCTAAACAGGAGTTTCCTTACACGCCTGCTTTGATTCAGCGGGAATATCCCAAGCCGGTCATCACGCTACGGAAACTCGATTCGACCTTTAAACCACTCAAAGCAAAGGTGGGCCATTTAACCGTCGAGGTGACAGCCAAGCCACTCACCGTGCTGGTCACCACGTCGGACAACAAGCCTGTGCAGAAGATCACCTTTACGCCCGATGGGAAAATGTCCTTCGTCCTGGACGGCCATCCGGTTCTGGGTCTGGGTGAAGGCGGCCCGAAGCAAAGCGATAAGTGGCAGGACGACAAGGTTGAGTTCGATCGACGCGGTCGGGCGCACATTCTGCAACCGCGCTATGACACCAAGGCGTATGGCTCACGAAGTCCCGTGGCGCTGCTCGCCGGCACTGGCGGCTGGGGGTTGTTTGTTGCCACGCCGTGGGGCGACATTGATCTGACTTCCAAAGAAACCGGAACCTTTACACCCGCCGTCCCCATTGAACCGGGCACCGTGGTTTCTCGTCGGCAGCAGCGGCGCGGTCGCATCGGCTTGCCCCCACCCGGTTGGAAAACGGACGTCTACGACGTGTTTGTCTTTGATGCACATGAACCGGCCAAGTTCATGAAAGACGTTTCAACGATCTCGGGACCGGCCGTTTTGCCACCCCGTTGGGCGATGGGTTACATGCAGTCGCATCGGACGCTGGAGAATGACGCGCAGATCGTCAGCATCGTCGACACCTTTCGCAAAAAACAGATCCCGCTCGACACCGTCATCTACCTCGGCACGGGCTTCACGCCACGCGGCTGGAATACAAATCAGCCCTCGTTCAAATTCAATCGAAGTGTTTTCAAGCGCGAACCCAAGGAAGTGCTCTCCGATCTGCACGCACGCCACGTCAAAGTCGTCGTCCACATGATCCCATGGGATCGCGGCCGCCTGGAAACACTGCACGGATCCATTCCGCCTAAATCCGGCGAGACGGTCGACAGCCACCACATCGCTTCTTATTGGAAAGAGCACAACGCGCTGGTCGACACCGGCGTCGATGCGTGGTGGCCCGACGAGGGCGACTGGTTCAGCTTCCACGAGCGCATGAAGCGCCATCAGCTCTATTACGAAGGCCCCCTCTCCAAAACACCGAACGTTCGACCCTGGTCTCTGCATCGCAACGGCCATCTGGGCGTGGCGCGTTACGGCGGGTGGATCTGGTCGGGCGATACGCACGCTTCGTTCAAAACCCTCGAAGCGCAGATCGCCGTGGGCATCAACCACTCGCTGAGCCTTTCACCCTTCTGGGGTTCAGACATCGGCGGCTTCTATCCCACGCAGGATCTGACGGGTGAGCTCTACGCCCGTTGGTTTCAGTTCGCTGCCTTTACCTCATCGTTCCGCGGACACGGCCGAACCTGGCAGATGCGACTGCCTTGGGGCTGGGGCCTTTCAAAGATGGGCCCAAAAGAGAGTGGCACTCCCCCACTCGACTCGGAACTGAACAATCCTAAGATCGAACCAATTGCCAAGAAGTACGCCGAACTGCGCTACCAACTGCTGAGCTACAACTACACGCTGGCTTGGGAAGCGCGGACGGCGGGGATGCCCATGATGCGATCGATGTGGCTGCACCACCCCACCGATCCCAAGGTTCGAAGCATCGGCGATCAATACCTCTGGGGCCGCGACCTGCTCATCGCACCGGTGTACAAGAAAGGCGCGACGACCCGAGACGTCTATCTTCCCGCAGGCAAATGGTACGACTGGTGGACCGGCAAGCTCGAGACCGGCGGCCACACCGTGCAGCGTGCCGTGGATCTGGCCACGATGCCGATCTATGTTCGCGCCGGCGCGATCGTGCCGTTCGACCCCATCCGTCAATACACCGGACAAAAGGTCGACGAGCCCATGACGCTCAAGATCTACCGAGGCGCCAACGGCAAATACACGCTGTACGACGACGACGGCATCAGCCTCGATTACCTGAAGGGCTCTTTTGTTGAAATTCGTATTCAATGGGACGATGTCGCCAAACGCTTGACCATTGAGCCACAAGCAAAGGGCAGTCCTAAGCGGACATTCAAAATTGAACTCATTCCGGACGGCAGAACCAAAGAGATACGATATGCCGGCCAGCGATTAGAGGTTAGTCTGTAGGAAATATGGAAGTACACGCATTACTTCGACGAACGCCCATCCTGCTCGCCGAGCAGATGCTCAACGAAGAGATGCATGACGGGCAGCGCCGCAAACACGACGGCAAGACCAAGAAGGAACTGAAAGCTGAAGCAAAGAAATGAAACACCTCCTACTCACAACAATCGCAGCTGTGCTGTTGATTCATTCTGTATGCCTTGCTACTGTTTGGCCGCTATCAGACCTATGAAACAACTAATCACAACAACAATCGCAGCCGTGCTGTTGGTGGGGTGTGGGGAGTCGCAGCAAAATCCTATTCACGACACCGATGAAGTGAAACTTGTTGAACCAGTAGTTGATGACGCAATACTGAAACCGCCAGCAACCATGGTAACACCGGCACAAGCACAGCCCTCTCCGCCGGTTGCCGAAATGCCAGTGCAGCAACCATTTCCAACCGCAGAGGCAAATCGCACTAAACCCGTTGTCGAACCGGTACCACCCACGAAGATTGGTAAAGAATTAAACCCGGAAACAGATCGTGCGTTGCGTGATGCCATTGCAAAAGGGGATATTGAATCGCTCAAACGGCAGTTGGCCGCTGGTGTAGATGTGAATTTGAAGGCTGCCCGAGGGTGGACTCCCTTGCATAATTCGGTTGATTCTGATGATAAGGAAATCGTTGAATTACTTATCAAGAATGGCGCGGACGTAAATGCAACACATAATGGAGGAGGGACTCCTTTGCATTGGGCTGCCAGAAAAGGTCAAAAAGAAATTGTCGAACTGCTTATCTCCAATGGTGCAAACGTGAATGCACAGGATGAAGATGGAGGAACTCCTCTGTTTTATGCATCGAACCCAGAAATCGTCGACCTCCTCCGCAAACACGGCGGCAAGACTGCTGAAGCATTGAAAGCTGAAGGCAAATGAAACACATACTATTCACAACAATCGCAGCCGTGCTTCTGGTGGGGTGTGGGAAGTCAGCGCAGGAGTCGTCAACCAAAGTCAAAGCACCAGACATCTCAATTCACGAAGTTGCCATGAAGGGAAACATCGAAGCCGTCAAACAACACTTGGCTGCTGGCACTGATGTGAATGTGAAGGATAATATTGGATTGACTCCATTGCATATGGCGGCTGGAGACGGTCGCAAGGAAGTTGCCGAACTGCTGATTGCTAAAGGTGCGGAAGTAAATATGAAGAATAAATATAGCAAAACACCGCTAGATTGGGCCATCGATTTCAAACACACCGAAATCGCCGACCTCCTCCGCAAACACGGCGGCAAGACGGGTAAAAAATTAGAAACTGAAGGGAAATGAAAACGAAACCAAACCGCGCGTTTACCCTAATTGAACTATTGGTGGTGGTTGCGATTATTGCCATCCTAGCCTCGTTACTTCTTCCTGCACTCGGAAAAGCCAAGGAAGCGGGGAAAGCGGCTCATTGTAGAGGTAATGAAAAGAACCTGATCCTAGCTTGGATGAT
>Ga0208879_1002399_pt1 | contig 16598 bp, 6 predicted proteins | sample Knorr_S15_td_Bot_FD_185605 | JGI IMG/M metagenome (GOLD analysis project Ga0208879, IMG submission 185605) | Marine microbial communities from Southern Atlantic Ocean transect - Knorr_S15_td_Bottom_ad_5009_LV_A (SPAdes) (version 2) | ecosystem: Environmental > Aquatic > Marine > Oceanic | place... | reverse complement strand
AGGATGAAGCCGTCTAATCCCCCTATACTGTTCAGGGTCAGGGTGTTGGCATCATCTCTTGAGCTGCCGCTGAAATACCCGCCAAAAGCGTATGTGCCGTTCCGAACTGCGACTGCGTAGCCGTATTCTCCCCCAGTACCACCAAAGTGGTGAATCGTGTCCCAAATGTAAGCAGAGGGATTCTGTGGGTCGGGGGTCAGTGTGGCAAAGAACGCGTCGGTTCCACCGTTGCTGACGATGTAGGAGTTGCCGAACCATGCGGTATTCTGGTACATCCCTGCAATGGAAATGTTGCCAGTCGACTTGTCCATGTCTAGAGCGTAGCAATAGTCTGTGCTGCTTCCTCCGATTACCTGCGCCCAAAGATGATTGCCGCTTGAACTCCACTTTGCAACCAAACAATCCCAGTTGTTGCCATTCTGATATGCGAAGATTCTGTTCGCTCCGTTGGAATGGAAGTCCACCAAATACTGGAATCTTGCCACAACTGCAACTTCGCCATTGTTGTCAATCGCGACATCTTCACCATACGAACTGTAAGATGACTGCAAATAGCCCGCCATTCGAGCCCACAGGCAGTTCCCGCTGGAGGTGTATCTGGCAACGAAGATTCGATAGTAACTGGTTGAAGCATAACTAGGGTTCAGGCTACCGCAACTGCCTCCCATGTTGATTCGATAACTGAATTCCCCGGTGACTGCAATCTCTCCGTTGTCGTTGACATCAATCCCCCGACCTCTCTGGTAGCCACTTTCATACATTCGATTTGCCCAAATGAACTGCCCACCAGGAGTGAGTGCGGCGACATACGCCTCGTGGGTAGAATAACTTGACAGGGTGAATTGACCGAAGGTGCCGGTGGTGTAGTAGTAGCCGGTGATGTATACATTTCCGCTATTGTCCATCGCCACACCGTGGCCCTGGTCGTCGTTAGAGCCACCTGCCCGGACCGCCCACTGCCAAGTGCCGTTAGTGTCCAACTTCGCCACGAAAATGTCGTAACTGCCTTGACTCGAAAGGTAGGTGTTCCCGAAAGTTGCGGTGCTGTAGAAATATCCGGTGATGGAGATGTTGCCCCCGTCGTCGACATCGATATCCCTGCACTGGTCAGAACTGGTGCCGCCCATCTTCTCGACCCAGAGCCAGATGCCTGAGGGGCTGATCTTCCCAACGAACCCGTCTTGGCCCTGTCCTGACAGCGTGATCGAACCGAAGGTGGTGGTGCCGTAGAAGTAGCCGCAGACATAGGTGTTACCGTAAGCATCCAAGTCGAGCGCTTCAACGCTGTCCGTGCTCTGGCTACCAGAGATGCGCTGACCCCACAGTAGTGACTCCTGCCCAGCCGAAAAACTAGGTGAAATCTCATCAGTCAATTCGGTTGGCGTGTTGAAGCCTGTCAGCATCACGACCAGCATCAATAATGTCAGCATCAAGGCCGGCAGGCTTAGGTTCCGGGAAGATTGTAGTCCGTCAGTCATGGGTATCCCTCACGCGCACGCGGAGTTTGCTCAATTGTAGGTTTCGCCGCCGTGGCGCTGCTCTCATTGGTAAGGATGGGAGGATTCGTAGGCGTTGAGACGGCTCAAGAGACGCTCATCTCCATGATTTTCTATCATCGCTCTGACAGCCTCTTCCACGAGTGCGTGTTCATCAGGTTGGAGACTCATGGCCCGCCGGAGGCAGTCCAGAATCGCCATCTCATCATCGGTGATGACCTCGTCATCAAGAGCCGCGATGAGTGTTGATTGGTAGCAGGTTGCGTCCCCGATGTGGCGGCTGGACCACTCCGCCTCATCAACCGAGTTGATCGGTGAGCGAATCTCTCCACGGGTGATGGCGAGGGCCTCCCCCTGAGTCTTCTCGGGAAGCCCCAGACAGCGAGCGAGAATGTTGAGAATGACCATCTCGTCGGCGGTGATTCGGTCGTCTTCGAGAGCGGTCTCAAGAGTCTTCAGATAGAGCATCAAGCCTCGCGTCGACTGTAGCGGCATGGCACCGCCATCGAGCCGGAATATATGACCGTCACCTTTGGCAGTCCCGCGGCCGCGGCCCAATTGAGTCACGATGGAATGGTCTGGCGCCTCTCCCACCAGACTCGTTCAAGCGTCCAGTTATACCATTAATTTGTTCGCAGTACAGCGTTCATGATGCAGAGGGCAGGATTTGAACCTGCGAACCACTGAGGACTGCGATCTGAACGCAGCGCCGTTGACCAAGCTTGGCGACCCCTGCTTGAATGACATTCCAGCGTAACATGGCCTTGAAGGCAACGGCGGGTGAGGGTCAGTCGTAGTTCAATCGAATTTCTCCCGCCGTCAGCCGCCCAGGGTGCCCACTAAAACCACCCCGAACCACCCTCATTTCAACGAGTACATTTCACCTGCAGAGTCCAGTCTGGTGAGTTCGTAAAGTAGTGGGCCAATCCACAACCGCAGATGGCGATGAGAGTGGATTCGCGGGGAATCCATATAGCATCGACGACAGTAGGAGTTCGTTATCGGGTGGGAAAGTGGCTGCAAATATTCCGACGGATGCGCTCACTCTGAACGGCTATTCAAAGACTGTGGCGGCTGTTGTCTCCGCTCTCTCCGCTGAGGCGCCTTTGACACTTCGCCAAATATCCCGGCGTACAAACCTCTCAAACACCCAAATCTCAAGTGGTCTACGGCAGTGTAGATTCCACGGTTGGGTAACCTCATCCCAAGGTAAGGGAGCTGGTCGTGGAAGGCCCGCACATTTGTGGAAGTTGACACTTCACCCCATTGAGTTGATTCGGGGGATTGATTCGGAGGTCAGACGAGAACACACTCTTCTCTCTGATGCGATGACTAATCTTTCTCGCGTGCGCGAGCGCGCAGAAGCCGAGGGGGAATACTGGATTGATGACAATCAAAGAGAGAATTGAAACACTGAAAGGATGGAAGTTCGGAATTGCTAGTGGCGGGGTCTTCGCCTTGGCTTATTGGGTGTTCATGGAATCCTCACTACCGCCGCTGGCAAACTGCTCCTACCTTGCGAGTCCTGGGACTGACTTTCTGGCTGTCCTCGGCGCCAGCCTTTGCATCTGGAGGGGAAGAACCCACGACGACTTGGTAGTCTCTGGCTTCGGCGCCTGCGTGATCGTCATTCACGCACTCCAATTCTTGGTTGGTAAAACCGGCCTCTTCTAGATTGCCAGCAAGAGCGGGCGATTCGGCCAACGGTCTGAAGTTGACCTAAGGCAGCTGAAGGTGAAGAAGTGGATGCGAGCGTCTCGATGATTGGTCGGCATCGGATTAACCCGAATTCTGAGATTCTTACCAATTCGTCTTGACAATCGTTATACCAAACCACAATGGTTGCGGCCTAGATTGTATGACAATGAATTACAAGTGTCACTCAAGATTAATATACTGACACTCCAACCGGAAAATGAGGAGAAAGGATGTCGGGTCCGAGTAAAATGGTGTCGCTGCGACTGACCGAGGAGGAGATTCTCGAGTTGGACCGGCGCATCGGATTCGATGGCATGCGCAACCGTTCAGATGTTCTCAGGCGAGGACTCCACAAGTTACTCGACGAAACCGCATCACCAGATGCCGGGCGCCGAATCACCATCCGCGTTGGATCAGTCGTCGCTCAGCAACTACAGGTGTTGGAGCGAATGGCAGAAATCGATGCCAGTTCAGCTGCCGGACTCGGAATTGCACTTCTGCTAGAGCAAAAGAGCGCTGAGATGCGCGCCTCATTGGACGCCGGCATAGAGTTGCTCGAAGAGGTTGAGCAGCGGGGCCAACATCAGGATCATATCGAATAAACAAGGGTGAGAAAAGTGAGCGATGGGATGCACACGAAGAACACAGGGGGGGGTCGAAAGGCCCCTCCCACCCCTACCCTAGGCTTGTTCAACATTCGACAGCGGGCGAGACTCGCGGTCCTTTCGAATCCAAACACCCCCGTCCCTGCGTATGCGGGGACCCCCATCACTGATGATCTCTGAATCGTCATTACCCCCGCCCCCTTCGGGGGGCACCCCCGAATCGTTCTGGCCGACAGGCTGAATCCCCTCCGAGACCCAACCTTATTGGAGGGTCGCTCGACAGGCGGCTTTCCGTGACCGATGCTGACTTCGTTAGGGTTCCTAACTTTCTTGCCCACGATGAGTTGAGGCCGGGCCAAGACGAGATGATTGAGGCCGCTCACGAAGCCTTCGCCGGCTCTGGTAGCCACCTTGCCGCGGCCCCGACTGGAATCGGTAAGACCGCAGCCGCACTATCTGCCGCGTTGGATGTCGCCGCGATGTCACATAACAGGAGAATCATCTTCTTTCTGACAGGACGGCAATCGCAGCATCGCATAGTTGTCGAGACCGTTCGAGAAATCAATTCTCGTCGCCCTTCTGGGCAGCGAAAGATCGGTCTTGTCGACCTCGTTGGCCAACAATCGATGTGCATCGATGAAATCCGCTTCGAATTCTCCTCCCTCTTCTCTCGCCTATGCGCTGAAAAGCGCTCCAACAGAAAATGCATCCCCTACCTACAGGAGTCTGATGGTCTGCAGCTCAAAGTCCTGGAGGACCCTCTCCATGTGAGTGAACTGGTCGAAGTAGCCCGAAAGTACACCCAAGACGGTCGCGCCAAACCGACCTGTCCATGGAAGGTCGCCCGCGATGCAGCGAGTTCGGCGGACATCGTGGTCTGCGACTACAACCACCTGTTCCACGACCGTGTGAGGGAGGCTTCACTGAAGGCTATGGGAATTGACTTGGGAGAGGTCATTCTCGTTGTTGACGAGGCACACAATCTACCAAATCGAATTACTCAGGGAATGAAGCGTGTACTTACCAGCGACCTGATTCTATCCTCCCGTTTGGAATTGGAGGAATATGTAGAGACTCTGGAAGAGGCTTCGGATGACGCCGCAAACTTAGGCACTCACCGAATGCGGCGCACCCTCGCCGCCCTCGAGAGAATTCGCACCGACATCCTCGCTTGGATGAGAGTTCAGTCTCAAGCCTTGGTCAAAGAGGACTCCGATGAGTCCAGAGTACCCAACTCGGACCTCCTGGAGGTACTGAATTCGGCCCTTCAGGCGGACTTGGAGGCGACTCCTCTCCGCCTCGATGAAATCGCAGCAATCCTCTCTGAAGTCAGGATAGAGATTGATCCCGACTTGGACGAAGATAAGGATAGTGCCTCTGAAAGGCTCAGTGAACTTCTCAATCTGTTACAACGGCTGGGTGAAAGTTCTGCCCTCGCACTCGTCTTCTCTCACGGAGTAGGGGACAGCCCCAAAGTGACGACCCATCTTCTCGACCCGGGTATAGTCTCAGGCCCGATATTCGATGCAGTTGCGGGCTCGCTCCTCATGTCTGGGACTCTCACACCCCCCGAGATGTACGGTGAACTGCTAGCCCTTCCAAAGGAGAGACATCTCACGATGAGAGAATATCCTTCGCCCTTCCTATCAGACAAGCGCCCCGTCGCAGCCGCTGCGGGAGTGACCAGCCAGTACAACCGGAGAGGGGCCCAGAACACCAAGAAGATCAGAGACCACATTCACATCATTCTCCAAGAAACTCCTGGGCACGTAGCGGTCTTCGCTCCATCGTACGCCCTTCTGAATGAAATCGTCGGTGAGGAGGTTTGGCACGGCCGGAGAGTCCTCATGGAAGAGCCCGGCTGGAGCAAGAATCGAATTGACGCTCTGTTGCGTGACCTTGAGATGGCGCGCAGCGCTGGCGAGCGGATTCTGTTGGCCGGAGTGTATGCCGCGAAGTTGGCAGAAGGCATCGATTACCAACGAAACCTACTGGATGCCGTGGTCTGCATCGGCCTGCCACTCGCTCCGCCCTCCGAGGAGTTGAACGCTCGCAAGGAGTACTACGAGGACCGGTTCGGGCGTGAGCGTTCCTACAGGTGGGCTGTACAGCAACCTGCAGTGAACTCCGTGATGCAGGCGATGGGGAGACCGATTCGCAAGATGGGTGACCGCGCCTTCATTCTCCTGTTGGAGGATAGATTGCTTCAGCCACGCTTCCGGCGGCTTTTGCCAGAGAATCTCAATCTGCTCACCTGCCCAGACATCGATACCACCCGCAGGCACGTCAAGCGGTTCTTCAAGCGGCATCCAAATCCTGCTGTCGGGACGGAATGAGTGCGCGAAGCCTTCAATGGGGTCGGATGGAACGGCAGGGGTGGGTGAAGAGCATGGAGTGGCATCGGTTTGAGGTCGAGGCGGATGAGGACTCCGCAGGCGAGAGGGTGGAACCCATACCTCACATCGGGCTCAGTGCAAGCCCTGAGATGCTGCACGACCGATTCCTCTCCGACCTTGGGCACCTTCAGGACATTCACGATAAGCATCAACATTGGCTCGGGGGGAACTTCGCTGCAGTAGAACAGAATTTCGACAAATCCGCCCGAGTGTTGCGTACCGAAGCGATGCTAGACCGGTTCGAAGGCCGTTATGAAGACGGCGTTCTGATACTGCCCCTACACGGCTGCGAGTTGTCTGGAGTCAATGTCGAAATCGGTGAAATTGATGGCCATACCATCATCAAACTAAATCTGGAGGGACGCGAGGGTCTCGAATTGGAGCAGGCGTTCGCCCTACCTCTCGGCAGCGGACTTGAGTCAGCCATCTGGTCGGCAGGCGAGCTGCACCTTCACCTCCGTTGAACCGCTGGCCGTCAGGCCAACTCAACACACTGAGCCTTGGTTACTCTGTTCCAGAGTGCCCGTTGTCGGTGTGAACTCACCGGATTGGGATGTCCTGCATCACTTCAATCTCGTTGAGAATGCGAGCAAGTGCCTCTTGTGCCTGACTCTTGTGAGCCTCTCCCATCTCGTGCCGTGAATACCTCGCCTCCTCGAAGACGCTGTCAAGCGCGACGAGCGACTCCTCGTTGATTGGTAGTGCCTTGCGAATTGCCATCTCGAATTCCCGGACAGTCTCGAAGTCACGCCGTAGGAAGCGGTGCTTCATGAGAATCGCACAGAGGCTCTCGTAACAGTTGAAGATGGCCTCTCGGAACTCATCTCCTGCTGCCAGCAACTCTGCGGTGTAAGCGAATATGTCAGCCAGTTCAGAAAGAGCCGATTGCTTGCGGCGGCGCCAGTAGACGGCGAACACCACGAGTCCGAGGATTGCGGCGGCTACACCACCGTAAATCCAGGCCATCTTGCCCTCCTCCACGATTGATGCGGAGAGGATGGTCACTGCGATGGTCGTCTCTAACCGTATCCTGTCATCCTCTGCCACCTTTTCGTCGGTTGAGTTGATCTGCACCCAGAGTTCACCATAGGTGGCCTTGTCGCCGTAGGGCGCCATCGGAGGCACCGAGACGAACTCGAACCAGAATGAACCGTTGGCCGAGGTCCGACCGGTCAGGGTTCTGCTTAGTTCAAACGAGTCGTTGTACAGCATCGCTGTCACGGTGATGTCCTCGACCGGCAGCTCGGTGTCGCGTGCCGTCGCCTTGACCCACGCTATCACTCGGTCGCCCTGGTAGGGTACTATCTCGACGCCGGTTTCGAAGTCGACCGGGATGACCACGAAGATGCTGATGTTGGTCTGCCCGCTGTTGAAGAATCTGCTGCCGTTCTCTGCCGCGAACAGTCGCAGGATGTTGTCACCCGCCGGCATGATTTGAGGGGCGGTCAACTCGATTCTGAAGTTGCCATCGCCGGTCCAAATCACTCGATCGCTGATTCCCAAGTCGGTCTGGTTCCAATACAGGACCAAGTCAAGGTTCTCGACCGGGTTTCCAGAGCCACCCACCTCTAGGATTCTGCCCTCAATGATGATTGGATGCAGCGACTGCGAGCGGATGATAGTGTTGCCACCATCGACCAGCTGCCATGAGATGTCCGACCAAGTCGTCAGGGTTACCGTCTGGTTGGATGCGAGCCAGGATGACTCTCCAGCGAAGTGAGCGCTCAGCGTGTGGTCGCCGCGAGCGGAGACCATGTCGATTGGAACGAGCAACACAAACTCGCCATTTTGGTCGGTCGTCACCGTGTCGAGGAAAACGCCGTCAAGCAGAATGTCAACGCTGCGAGCGTCAATCCCCGGCAATCCGAGCGCATCTGAGTCATACAGACGCCCACTCACATTCCAGAACATGCCGCGTGTCGACTGCCCATTGTCCTCCGCCACCAGCAATATCGCCGAGTGGTGGGCGACCCAGAAGGTGCCGTTGGCGCTACCATCTCTGTACCAGCCCTGCGCGGGAGCGTAGATCTCGATGTCATGCGAGCCGAGAGAGGTCTCGCCGGGAACTGTCCAGGTAATCACCCAGACGCCGTCGACGTCGGAGTAGGTCGGACTTCCAAGGATTGGTATCCCATCGATTCTCACCTCGATGCTGTGGTTGTTAATCCAACCATCTGGCAAGTTGTCACGAATCGTGCCCTGAATCACCAAATCGTCGTTGATTGCAATCTCGGTTGGAATCGCCAGTGCGATGTTAATCTGGCTGTAGACATTCCACGAGGTGTTAGTCTGGGAGGGCAGGTAGAAGGTAGTGCCGGCGAAGCGGACCTCCATGCTTTGCGGACCGAGAGGCGAGTCCTGCGGTACCGGGTAGAATATTTGGAAGTGGCCTTGGTCGTCCGAAGTCACATTGGTGAGCCATTGGTTGTCGAACCACACTTCGAGTGTCTGATTCACCAGCGGATTGTCGACGATGTCGTAAAGATTACCGTCAAGCATCAGTTGACCCTCTCTGTCAATGTCGCCGCCTCCACCGCTCAAGATGATGTAGGTGGGCACACTCACGTTCACGAACTGGTCAACCGAACTGTTGAGGTAATACTCCGGGTTGGTAGCGTCTCCTTGGCCTATCGGGTCGACCCACATGAAGCCGCCTCGGAAGATGATGGTCACGAGGTGGGCTCCAGCAGCGGTATCCTCTGGCAGAGTGTACATCATGCTGTAAGTCCCGGTCGTGGCGTTTGTCTCGATGTAGGCGCCGGTGTCCTCTCCATCCACTGAGAGGTGTAGCACACCCGCCTTGTCGAGTCCCGATTCCTGCAAGACTTGGCCCCACTCATCTAGTAGAGTCCCGTTGACATAGATGGTCTTGCCAGCGATGAACTCGCCTTCGACTGAATCGATGGTGATGACTGTTGGCGCTAGTATGACGACATATGCTGAGTCTGCATCACCGAGAACTCCGGTGGGTCCTGCCAAACCACCGTAAGAGGCGTTCAGGAGAAGTGGGCCCGGTGAAGTTGAGGCTGGAACATTGAGCAGAGCCCATGCAGATCCGTTGGGGTCCGTGACCACCGTGGTCGAGATGTTCAATGACGCGAACTCGATGATGATGGTTGCGTTTGCAATCGGCGCGAGAGTGTTGTCCTGCAACGTCACCCGTATGCTCACATTGTCACCTCTGACTGTACGATAGTCGGGATCGAGACTTATCGGTTCGGAAATCTGCAAGACTGAGAAGCCGCGGCTGTCGAAGGTATTGTTTCCACTTGAGCCGAGGTAGTAGTTCACAGTCGGCGTGTATGAGGTGGTCAGCGTGTGGTTACCGCGTGGGAAGTCGGTCGAGAGGGTCACGACAGCAGTCCACGAACCATCGGCCTGCGCAATCGCGTTGCTGACTGAGAAGGTGGTGCTGAATCCGTCAATGTTCAACTGAACCTGAGGTAGCAATCCGGTGCCGTCCCTAGAGATTATTCCAGAGCCGTTGTCAGAGACCAGCGAGCCGGTCACATTGAATGTGCCACCAGCGATCGGATTAGCTTGAATCGGGTCGACGACCATGAATGTGATCGAACGTACGCTGATGGTGTTGATTGAGTGAATCGTCGGGTGCATCACATACGAACCGTTGTAGAACAGTGTCACGGTAATCTGTCCGAGAGGTTGAGTGTTTGGCACCTGATAGGTGAAGCGAACCGTGCCGTTGACGTCAGTCATTCCTTGCGGCATCCAAGCGTCGTGGAACTGAGCGGATACTGTAGTGTTGGTCAACAATCGGTAGTTGTCGGACGCTTCCACCAAAGTCGCACCGAAGGTGATGTTCTCTCCACGGGTCACAACCTCGGGTATGAGTGGCATCTGTGACTCAAAGTCAGTGACCCCAATCACGAGAATGCCCCGCTGAGCACTACCGGTCAGATAGAACGGATTGCTTCCATCGAGGATAGAGACCACGACGGTCTTGTTGCCGTTGGTCACGCCGTCACCGAACGGGTCGGTGGGTACGGTCAGATTGAACGAACCGTTGACGGCTGTAGCCTGACTCGCGATCAAAACTTCGCTCGTATCGTTGAAGAAGAAGACCTCCACGGCGATGGGGCCGTCAAACGGCCTACTGGCATTGTTGCCATCCGCCACGGTTCCTGTGATGACGAAACTCTGTCCTGCGGTGACGTTGAGAGGCATCGTTGCGATGCTGACGTTGCTAGGCACCTGAACCGTGATGTTGAGGAAGGTTTCGTTGCCCCACCAACGAGTTGCTCCGTTGACCAAGGGGTCGCTAGTATCGTTGTCCATCCAGACCCTAACATCGTAGTATCCGGGTGCCATGTCGAGTGGAACAGGCCAGTTGAAGCTGGTGATTCCGTTAGCGCCCGAGACCCCGGGTCCAATGGAAACATTCCCACCACCCCAGTCCCAAGTGAAGTTCACAGTCTCCCCTTGAATCCCAGAACCATCACCTACATCGGTCACGGTGATGTTGTATTCGAGAGTGTCTCCAGCCTCCACGATGATGGCTGTCCTATTGCTTGTCAGTACCAACTCAGACTCAAGGCCGATCAATGCTGGAGGCGAGTCGTACATCACGTAGTACTGGCCAACTCCAACGGCGAATGAGGCAAAGTCGAGTTGTGCAGTCAGGTTCAGCGCTGCTGAAGCCAAGCTGTTTGGAAGAATCACATTGACTGAATAGGTCCCATTCACCGGATCGCTCCAACTGTTGCCGAGTGGGATGATTATCGGGGGCGGGGGCTCACCCATTGGACCAGACCCCTGTCCAGGTAGATACACCTCAAATATGACATCGGTTTGGTTCCACAGGATGGTCGTTCCGAGGACATCGTCAGTAATCAATCCAGTAATCGTGTTCGAACCACCGAGGTGAGTCCAATCATTGGCGAGGTTGATTGAGAGTGTTGCTGTCCCTTGAACCCTCAACAAGCCGCTGGCATTGCCCGGTTTGTACCATTCTGAACCGGCTAAGCCGCTGAGATATCCATCGTAAGATATGTTCCACCAGTAATCACCGGCGGCCATGTCTGCGGCTGGGGTGAAGAAGCTGATATACCAATTTTCAGGGTTTGTCGTCGCATTGACTTGTGTACCGTTGAAGGTCATCGTGAAGGTACCATTGAACGGCATGTCACTGCCACCCGTATGATCGAGGAAATAGACAAACACCTGAGTGAGGTCACCTCTCAGAGTTGTGCCCAAGTTGAAGTCCATAGAAACCTCGCTTCTAAGCCCATATCCAGTCAAATTATTGTCATCTGTCGCGCCGGGCACCGCCTGGCTGAATTGCAGGATGACATCGAGAGGTCCGGGGCCAACCTGAACGCTGCCGGCGTTCATGTTCCAACTGATGTTGAAGGCGCCATTCGTCACATTCCACACGGTGATGTTCACATGACCACTCAAACTGCCGCTACGCCTCATCAGAAGTGTCAGGTAGCCACTCATCGGCTGAGGCGAGGGGTCGCGGCTGACCACCGTTCCGTTGACATAGATGTTCTCGCCTATCACCAGCATGGAGCTGTTTAGCGCATCAGGTCCTTCCAAAGTAGCAGTCAGGTTGGGTGCCATAGTGACGTTCAACTGAATGGTCAGGTTGAGCGGCCGGGCGTGGTAGACCGGAGATGCACCCTGATCCAGATTACCCTCATGCCACCCTCTGAACTCGATGACTGCGGTCCTCCAACCAGGCGCCTCCTGCTCTGACAGATTCAAATCGAAGGAGAAGAAACCACCACCCCAAACAGGTGCTGAAATCGTCACGCTCTGACTGGTCACACTCGACGGATAGGTCAGATGGACCGACAGATTCACCTTCTGAGATGGATCCATCCGTGGGTCCGAATCCCACAACATCGTACCGGTTATGGTCGTCGTGGTTCCGGCACCTACAATCGGTACTCCGATGGGTGTCGGAGAATCTTGAGAGAGGTTCACATCGTCAGTGATATTGAGTCTCACCGCGTACACATGCGTTGAATACGGTACATACCCGCCTTGCCGGGTCTCGACTACAATCTTGGCGTAGCCGGGAGCGACCATTGCGAATGGTGTCCCGTTAATCGAGAAGTTTCCGTTTGAGTCGGTGAGGACGGCGCGGATGTCGTTGTCCGGAGTCAGTGCAGTAGGGGTGAGCGGGTTGGTCAGGTTCTCCTCGACCAGATATGCGTGCACGAGGGCGTTGGAAGCTCCCGTACTGTTGTTAGAGAACTGTAAGGTGCCATTTACGAAGATTGACCCTGTGGAGAGGTCTCTCTCGATTGTAAGCGGGCTGACACTCTCGTTGACAACTTGCACCTGCTCTGAAGGTGGGCAAGGATAGATTGGAATCCAACCCATGTCAAGTCCAGTCGAACTCTGCTCAAAGTGAACCTCAGCCCATGTTGACCAATCGTTGCCCATGATTGTGTATCCACTGCCATGCCAAGTGCCACCACTGTATCCAGTAACCACACGAGCCGGAATACCTGCGATTCGAGCCATTGTCGTGAAGACGGTGACGAACTCAGAGCAGGAACCCTCCCTTGCATCTTGGAGGATGAAACGGGTGATGTCTTCCACAATCGGGACGCCTGAGCCGTCGAAATTGAGTTTGAAGTCGGGATCGGAGGTATTGGTATCCTCTTCGGCTAGATACTGCCGTAGAGCCTCGACCTTGTCCCACGCTGTAACCGCACTCGAATCGGTAATCACCCCTTCCGTAACATCCCGGACATAGGACTCTGGAAGAGAACTCTCCATGAAGTAACTCGGTAGTTCTGTGCCGTAGGAAGTGCTCGTGAAAGGTAACCCTTGACCCAATTCAGCTTGGCTGTAAAAAATCTCTGGGGCATCCGCGATGAGCACCATCACGCCCGCCTGACTGACGCGGATGTCATGAGTGTAATTTGACTGATTTAATTCAGCCATCGTATCAACCCACATCATGTATTCAACGGCGTAGGCCGGTTGTGGCAATTGTGAGCCGGGGTTCACTCCTCGCAAGTAGTCCATCTGCCAAGTTTCGGTGGAATTCCAAAAGGTGTTGTTAGCGACCCAGAAGGTGTATCGGTGACCTTGTGTCATCTGTGTCTCGATGACTGTAGAGGTGTTTGTCCCGTAAGCGCCGCCAGTGTAATAGTCATAGGTCCGAACTCTCCAGCGATGGATCTGGTTGACGTCAGCGCCGCCGCCGGTGCTCGCCGTGTCGTTGGCATAGAAGTAGACCTCATTCGGAGAGATATCATCGGTAGGGTCCCATGGATTCTGAGGGCTCATCCGACAATCCTGCCAAAATTGGGGTGGACACTCTTCGTAGTCGCTCATACCGCCACCGTCGGTGTCGGGGTTGCGCCAGTCGGTACCAGTCTGATTCTCGATATTGTCTGGAATTCCATCGCCATCGGTGTCAGCTGGATTCAAATCATCTGAGGGATCATTCTGGGGGTTGGTCCCGTCGAGATACTCCTGACTGTCAGGAACTCCGCCGTGGTCGGTGTCGATCTCGAGATAGTCTGTGATGTAAGTGTCCATCGAGCCATTGCCACCACCCATTCCGGGCACATACATCAAGTCGCAGCCGGTTGTGTTTTCAAAGTAGTCATTGAGAAGATCTCCGTCAGAGTCGAGCCGGTTGTCGCAGGGCTCCATCGGGTCCGTTCCGTTGAGAATCTCATCGAGGTCGCTCTGACCATCTCCGTCAGAGTCCCAGAGGGTGTATATGGAAAACCATCCCCAAATAGAGAGGGTCTCCTCCCAATTGGCCAGTCCGTCACCATCCGTGTCTTCGTAATCGTCATCGCAGTGGGCGTGAGTGCTCCCAAGAGTGCCGAGTTGAGTTCCGTCGTAATGGCACCAACTGCCGTTCTTTGAAATGACCTCCACAGTCCCGACAGGTGGGGCCACGGTGACGCCCAGCAGAACATCGTTCACTACGCCAGTGTAGGTGAAAGAGGTCAATTGACCTCCGGTGTCGTTGTAGTAGCCAACCGCTGCGACCAGGGTTCTCCAATCGACTGGAGTCGGGTCGAATCCGGTGGCGTCAGTGAGGTAGAGACGCTGTTGTGAAGAGGAGTAACCACCCGGTTGTGAGGAAGTGTCGAGAGTGGTGCTGAAGTCGAGTAGCGACATGCACGGATCTGTGCTGTGAGAGAGATTCTGCTCATCTCCGTCCCCAACACCACCAAAGTCGGTGTCGTACACATTCCAAAGTGTGCATGAGAGATTCTCAAGCCAGTTGTCGATTCCGTCGTTGTCGTAGTCACCAGCATCTTCCCGACGCGTTGGGTCGGTTTCACCGGCGTCAACCTGTCCGTTGCCGTTGATGTCCTCGGCGCCATCGTCGAACTGGTCTCCGTCGGTGTTGTTGTTTCGCGGGTCGCTGTGTTGAGGGGGGTTGCCGTAAGTGCTGAAATTCGCTTCAACGCCATCATCGATTCCATCTCCATCAGTGTCCGCAGAAGTCGGGTCAGTCAGGATGACGAGTGCTTCCCAGCCATCTTCGAGGCCATCACCATCGGTGTCGTTGTTGAGAGGATCCGTATCCATGTCCTGGTCTACGGAAGCGGTTTGAGTCAAGCAGCCGAATAGCGGGTTGCAGGGGTTGACATTCTCAGTCGCTTGCTCGGTCTGGGGATTTCCTGATTGGAAAACGGAGGTGGTCCATGAGGGGTTGATATATTCCAGAATGTTCACGAGTCCGTCATTATCCGGATCACCCATCATTCCATCATCGCCATTCGGATTTGTCGCGTTCAAACCGTTCGAGACCTCCCACCCGTCAGGCATCCCGTCACCGTCGGTGTCCCAACCATCAGGGTCCTCATCCGCCACGCCATCGCCGTCGTCATCGTCAGAACCGCACACTTGGTCACCGTCACGGTCTGGGTCCTGCATGTCGACCAAGCCATCCTTGTCGTTGTCAATACCGTCGTTGCATATGTCACCGACGGGGTCTTCGTCACAGAGAATCACACTCGAACCATTACCATCGGAACCGGGATCACCGCAGCCGGGTTGGTTGACCTGCATCGCATCCTCTTCGTTCCAGTTGCGCACCGGGACGGTGCCATTCCACCAAACTCCGTTGTCGAGCACATTGGCAGTGCTGGAGGAATCCCAGCCAAGAGGCATGAGGTAGTTGTACTCCTGCAAATTAGAAAATGAATCGCCGTCCGGGTCGCCCGAGGCGCCGTTGTGGGTCAGCGAGGAACCGTCATTCGGATTGAGGCCATACTTCCATTCCCAGCCATCGGGAAGGCCGTCGTTGTCAGAGTCCCAATCCTGACATTGAGTCTGTAGCAGAAACTCCATCCCACAGGTCAGCCCGTCGCCATCTTGGTCAGTCGTCGCGGAGGCCTCGTAGGCGGCAAATTCCAGAGCCGCGATGCTTGAAACAAACATCAGAAAAACAAGTGACAGCGCCTTTGCCCTCACTCTAAACTCAACCTTCTTATTGGCCATCGAATCGGATTGCACCTGCAGCGACATCTCTGAACCCATGCCTTAACCCCCTCGTCTAGCACTTAAGACAGTTGGAGCACAGTTCATACGCGGCTGAGTCCCAATCTCGCTCCTATGGGAGCGTATGGGGTCGAGTTGGAAACTGCTTCCGGAGGCAGAGCGGATCTAGACGATGAGAACCTATTCGTCGAGAATTTCGATGTCATCATCATCGATCTCATCATCGGCCAACTCAATCTCGTCATCATCGTCAACTGACTCGTCGACAGGCTCAGGGATGTCGAACTCCTCTTCTTCATCATCATCCTCGTAGTAATCGTCCTCAGCCCACTCATCGGTTGCTCGCCGGCGGCCAGCGATTGCAGCTACAGCGAGAATGACGAATCCGGCGATGAGCAACTTGGTCTCAGTCCGCATATTGATGATTTCATTCGTCAGCCGGGAGAATGGCTCATCAATCTCAACCCTGATGTCGACTGACTTCTGAGTGTTGTGAGAGTCGAGGAAGGATTGGCCATCCATGGTGTAAGGCTCACCCTCAATTTCGATGCTGTGTATGTCACCATGGCGGGCGGTTGAAGGGGCGGTGACGCGCAAGCGGAAGGTAACCTCGTCGAAGGCTGGAACGGTGACCATCCGGGAGCCAGTAGTAGGGTCCTCGGCAGTCGCGGACCAATCACTCGGTGCTTTTGCCGAGAGGAGCACGCGCATGTCCGTGTTTCCTTCATTCTTCAGCAACATGGTGTAATTCGCAGTTCCCTCAGGTCCAATCGGTTGGTTTGCCGAGACTTGCACTATCTTGAGTGATGGGTCTCCAGCTCCGACCTCGATGCTGAATGGCATGTCAAAGAATCGCTCGGGATCATCGCCGTCAGTCGTCTCCTCGATTCGAAGATAGATTGTGTGGTTTCCAGAGAGAACCTGAGAAGTCAAGTGAACTTCAAGTTCAA
>Ga0208879_1002397_pt1 | contig 16604 bp, 14 predicted proteins | sample Knorr_S15_td_Bot_FD_185605 | JGI IMG/M metagenome (GOLD analysis project Ga0208879, IMG submission 185605) | Marine microbial communities from Southern Atlantic Ocean transect - Knorr_S15_td_Bottom_ad_5009_LV_A (SPAdes) (version 2) | ecosystem: Environmental > Aquatic > Marine > Oceanic | place... | reverse complement strand
TGACCGCTTAAATATTGATATTTCATTGCTAGATGGTGAAAAATATTAGCCCAATATTTTATTGAAATCTTGGGGTGGCCTTCCAATAATTACCTGATTTCCATCATCTAATAGCGGTCTTTGCATTAGTTGTGGCAATTCGAGTAGAATAGTCAGTACATTATTTTCATCGGTTAAATCCAAAGTGGAATATTGCGATTGCTTGAATGCGTCATCGCCATTCCTAATCAGTGCAGAAACGCAGCCATGAAGTCTTGAAATAATCCCCTCTAATTCACTTTTTGTTAAATTTGTTTTTAGATAGTGAACTACTTTGACTTTAACTTTGGAGTCATCGCATAATTCAAGTCCTTGCCGGGATTTTGAGCACCTAGGATTATGATAGAGAGTTGCCATGGCATTTGCTCTAAATCTCAGTTAATGATATGTCGGTTCAATCGGGTTGCCAAACCAGTCTGAATCCAATTCCATCCTTGGCGACATTTCTCTGTGAAGAACCCCTGGCTGAGCAGCGTGTTGAATCACTTTCTGTGAACCAATTACCACCCCTATGCACCTTCCTATTTTCTGCCTTATTAATCATCGCAGTTTGGTTATCGGGCGCATCATCATAATTGTCACACCAGTCATCACTACACCATTCGCTTACATTTCCATGAAGGTCATGTAAACCCCATGGATTTGCTTTTTTCTGACCCACTTCTCTGGTCGATGCGCCAGAATTTCCAGCGTGCCACCCGTGTTCATCTAAGTCTGAATCTTTATCACCAAAAGACCAACGATTGGAGGTCCCTGCACGCGCAGCATATTCCCATTCCGACTCACTCGGTAATCTCCAAACACCATGCAATCCCAATCTTGGAGAATTATTGTGTTCATTATTTAGCCTAGCGATAAAGATCTGCACGTCATCCCATGAAACACTTTCAACTGGACGTAATCCTGCCGACCACCCATCACTAAATTTTGCTGGATTATCTCCCATCACAGAATGCCAATGGATTTGAGTTACCTGCATTTTGCCTAGGAAAAATGGCTGCTCAATATTTACTTGGTGATTTGGTAATTCTCTACGGGGTGAATTAGGTGAAGAATTCCCCATATAATATGTGCCTGGTGAGACCAATATATATGTGGAGCCAAATTCATCATCAAAGCGCGGAGTTTCTTTGGACATTTCTAACACCGGTATTCTTCTCAATCTACCCTAATGAACTAGAGTTAATGTCATTTTCCACAATAATTTTGATTTTACAACAAATATTTTAGACCCAAATAGAAGGAACTCTTATCCGCTTTAGGTCGTCCCTTGTGAATGGTGACTGTTATGGCAGAGGGCGATGCGGATGATTTGGTTCTAACTAATACTACTCAATCTAATACTGATGTCACAGATTCTGTGATGTCTTCTATGGCCTCAGCAATGCGTTCTGCTGGTCTAGGAAGTATGCTTGAAGAAACACCTGTTGCCATAGAAGAGGGGGATAATGTTAGTGCTGATGTAAAATCTAATGAAACTAATGCCACAGAATATAGTTCTTCCAAGCCTGCGGACATTTTTCCGGAATTAGACGATGTTGACGACGCTGAAGAAATGGTTAGTGTTTTGCTCAATGTAGGTGAAGAGCGTTCTAGGAAATCTGATGCAAAAGGTGCACTTGCAGCTTTTAATAAGGCAATTGCACTTGACCCCTCATCCGATATGGCATGGTTTAACCGTGGAGTTCTATTAGAGGCACAGAAAGATGCCAGGGGGGCAAAACAAGCATTCCAAATTTGTCTTGATCTAAATCCAGACCATGCTCCTGCCACCGCTAATTTGGCCAGTATTTTAGAGAGAATGGGTGATTTGATTTCCGCATATGAAGTATCTCAAAGAGCACTTGTTTTCTATCCTGAACATCCAGCCTTAGTAGAGATTGCTGATAGGTGTAAAAATGCAGAAGTAAATATCCCTATTGCAGAAGTACCTAGAATTGTAGCATCAACTCATTCCTATGATGAATCAACTGTGGTAGCCGCAATGGATGAAGTCGGCGTTAATGACATGGAGGCAGTGCTACAAGAGGCTGTTTATCACGACCACGATGGTGATTCCCATCTAGACTATTCTGAATTGAAATCTGCTGCAACTGTTGTGGCAGCAACCGAAGAGGTATTGGTGAGGTTGGAAGCAAAGCCAATCGTTTCCGCACAACCTGTTGAAGTAATTGCTGAGCCTCAAGAGGAGATAGTCACGGAAGAATTGGCTCAACAACCTATAGTCGAAGAAGTTGTTTCACAACCTGTGGTTGATATTGATTCACTTGTTGAAGAGTCTACCGCATTAATTCGTTCGGGAGATGCAGCTGCTGGTTTGGCGTTACTGAAACCTCATCTTAAGACAACTGCATCTAAACATGCAAACGCATGGAGAGTTGCTGGTGGAGCAATGGCCAGACTTGACTTGGATGCTCATGCCATTGCGGCAATTACCCACGCACAATCACTTGACCCATCCAACTCAAGCGGCTGGTTCAATTTGGGTTCGATATATCAGCGTGGAGAACACTTTACTGAGGCAAAATCATGCTATTACAAAGCACTTGAAGCACAGCCCGATTATCTAAAAGCGGCAAGTAAACTTAGTGATTTATCAAAACAGTTGAGTGATGTGGAAGCATATTTATTTGCGACCCGAATTGTTGCAAATATTGATTCTACGGATGCGAGAGTAGCAGAAATGGCTGAGGTATTAATCGAAATCGCAGAAGGTGAGGCAAATGTACTAAATTCCACACAAGGTTTGCCACCAACACTACCTGTTGGACCTGAACTTGCACAAGAGGCTCTGGGACTTATTGGAGATGGTTCTTCAACATTACATGCTAGAGCATACACGGCTATTTCCGATCACCATAAGTCTGTGATAACTTGGAAGGCATTAATTCAAAACGATGGGGAAAATCCAGTAAATTGGAGAGGTTTAGCGCGCTCTTTAGAAGAAGCAGGTGATATTACAACTGCGCAAAAATGTCACGCTAAGGCAAATAAAATTGAAAATGGAACTGAACCTGCTATTGTTGAACATACTCCAATTGTAGCAGAGCAGGTTGAAGTCGTTGCAGAGAGCCCTCAAGCAATTGAACCGCAGATAGAAGCAGTTGATGATGGCCCTGCTAATATTTTACTTGCCCCTGTCACTCCACAAATTATCGCAGAGCCTGCTCTTGACGAAAATACACATCAGGCAAATGACTTACTGATGTCTCCGATTGAGCCAAGACCAGTTAATACGGTAGCAGAGGAAAATCCTCATGTCGATTTGGCAAAGGCTGCTCTAGATGCTACACATGCAGCATCACTCAATATCATTGGAGAAACTATGTCGAAATCTGTCGCAAATCAAGATATTGCTTGGTACAATAAGGGTGTTCAATTAATTGATGATTGTAAATATAGAGAAGCATTAACGTGCTTTGATAGAGCATTGCCATCTTTCATGGATGATGATGAGATGGTAATTAGAATTCTCAATGGTCGTGGAAACTCATTCTACTACATGGAGGAATACCCGAAATGTGTGGAAGCATATCACCAAGCAATGCTAATTCGTCCAACCGAAGTAAGGGGCCAAACGCTGTACAACATGGGCACTGCCTATGCTGAAATGGAAAGATATCCGGATGCAATCAAATGTTTTGAACAATCAATCCCACGCGGATTGTCTACTACTGAAGCTAAGAGGGCTAAAGATCAAATTAGACGCTGTACTATCCTAAACAAGGAACGTTTGAGGAAAATTAAGAAGAAATCTTGAATTATTCATTGAATGGGTTGAAAAACTAGGAGTGTAGAGCAACTATCATGTCCGGTGACGACATGTCGTCCATTATGCTACGCCTTGAGGAGTCAGGCTTGGAATTTAAGCAAGCACAAATTGTCGTTGATTTAGCCTCCAATCCCCCTTCTAAGGCTAGTGAAGTGGGTAAGAGAATTGGGCTATCAAGGATGGATGCGTACAATTCCCTTCGCAAATTACAGGAAATGGGTTTGATTAAAGCAACACTAGACAAACCGATGAGATTTGCTGGAAATACAATAAGTGAAGTTTTCAAGTTACTAATACATAAGCACAAAATTGACTTGCAGCGTATGGAAGAGCATCTTGAAGAATTAACTACTGGACCTGCTATGGCACTGATGTCAATAGAAAATCATGTCAATGAGGCAACCTTCTCAGTAATCAAAGATAGACATCAAATAATGGCAAACTTTGAATCACTTCTCGCTGAGGCGGAATCCAATGTTTGGCTATTACTCGGAAGATGGGGAATATTGCATTTCCTAAGAGTTGGAGGTAAGAAAGTTCTAGATGAAGCACTCGAGCGTGGTGTAGAAATAAGAATTGTAGCATGCGTCGATAAAAAGACGGTTAGATATTTTGATGATTTATCACCTCTAATTGAAATCAGGCATCACGAGCAATTATCATTACAAGGCGCCTTTGTCGATGATGAATTTGGAATTCAATTCGTTTACAGTGAAGAAAACCCTACGGGAAGAGGGAAGGAAGATACGGCTCTATTAATTGAAAGTTCAGAGTTTTTGAAGGCTCATAATGAATTATTGCAAATTCAATGGGCGGCTGCCTCCTCATACTCTGTTGCACGTGCAAGAATTATTGATGGGGAAATGACCGAACCACTGCAATATTCACTGGGCGAGGGTTCGTTTTATGCAAAACTAAAGGATAGTTTGGCTAAAGGACTAAATGGTGATATTAATTCAAATAATTCACCTGTTGAACTTAGAAAAGATGGTATAAGCCTTATTTCTCAAGGCAATTCGGAAACACAAGCATTGTCTATGTTAGGAATTGATGTTGGAGATTTACTACAGTCAGTCGGAAAAAGAATCGGGCGCGAATTGGCGATGAAAATCAATGATATTGAAGATGATAACGAGTTTTGGAGCCGCTTAGCTAAACAGTGGAAGGGTTTGGGTATGGGCGAACTAATTATTTCAGATAGTGATGCCTCAAAAATCACAGTACGTAATGGCAATGCCTGTGGAGGAAATCCGCAACAAAACGGAATTTTATGTTTGCTTGACGAGGGTATTATTCATGGTATAATGCAAGAGCGACATGGAATTACTGTTGTTTCTAACCATAGAGTCTGTTCTGACTGCTTAGAAACAGATTGTTATTATGAAATTGACTGCAATATTGCTAATAAAGCATAGTTCTGCAAAGCGCAGGTTCATAGAGATGGGATGTAAGGCACTAACATGGATTGCGGAACTTGTGACAGTGCTGACCCCGTACAAATGGTCAAACCTGAAGTCATTAATGTGAATTTAACCATCTCTGAGATGGCCAAAAACATGCTATCAGATGCATTTGGTGATGACCGTTCTCATGCTTTACTTGTTGGAGTTTTGAGTGGCGGATGTTCAGGATATATGTACGACCTACAAATTGTCGAATCCACAGATCTAGATTGTCAAGAGTTATCCATAGATGGTTTTAGAGTGCTTATACCAAAAGCCTCTTCACATTTGCTTGATGGAATTGAAATTGATTATGTTGAAAAATTAATGGGTGGAGGATTCAAAATCATTAACCCAAATGCCGAATCTTCCTGCGGTTGTGGGGAGTCTTTTTCCTGAGGTGACATCATTGCCCATAGTGGCCTTATTAGATGCCTCTCTCACAGTGTGGAGAGGAAAGGATGTCTTGGAATTCATCGATGGATTATCCACAAATAAAGTCACTGAACTAAAGAGTGGCCAACTAATTCGTACAATATTTACTGACTCAAATGCAAAAATAATCGACTGTGTGACATTATTTCATATGGGTGAATTTGTTGTTGCTGTGGGACACCTACCATTCCTTGACAAATTATTAAAACATACTTCAAGAAGAATACTTGGTCAAGATGTAACGATCACAGATATTACGCAACGCAATGATTTATTCATCGAATTTGATTGCATAAATGATAGCGCTGATGTAGGAACCTTTTCAACAGAAGGGGAAATTACCCGCGGAAATATTACGAGCAGTTATTCTCTGATAGTAGTTGGTAAGGGCAATGGGCCAATAAATCTTGAGAAATTTGAAAAATTCAATCAGTGGAGAATCATTAACAAGATTCCATGGCATGGATATGAGATAACCAATTCATTCCATCCGTTTGCATGTGGACTTGAAGACTTAGTTCACCTGCAAAAGGGATGTTATATCGGACAAGAAATTCTGGCGAGGATGCACTCTCGGGGAAGACAAGGAAAAAGTCTCAGCCAAGTTGATACACTTACTTGCAAGCCTTCTAGCATTACCACAATGGGTGAAACCCAATCGCTAGCAATTATTCGTTGTTGAATCAATATCCGAGGAGATCAACTAGTTGGCTCTTGTAAAAATTAGCCGAGCCTTGTAATGATTCCAATTCAGAATCTGTTAATTCTAATTCAAAGATTTTCTCAACCCCATTAGCACCAATAATACAAGGAACTCCGATGTATATATTTTCTAATCCGTATTCGCCAGATAGATGGCAGGAGGCTGGAATTACTCTCTTACGATCATTGAGTACCGATTCAGCCATTATTGCAGCCGCAGAACCTGGTGCATAAAATGCTGAACCGCGTTCTAATAATTTGACGATTTCTCCGCCGCCCTTTGCAGTACGTTCACTGATTGCAGCAATTCTTTCTTCGCTGATTAACTGAGTGATTGGAATACCTCCAACTGTAGTGTATCTTGGAAGAGGTACCATTGTATCTCCATGGCCTCCAAGAACCATTGGTGAAACATCTTCCTCTGCGCATCCAAGTTCAAGTGCAATGAAATGTGCCATCCTTGCACTATCGAGAATGCCAGCCTGCCCGATTACGCGCTCTGTTGGGAATCCAGTAACTTGCTGCATATGGTAAGTCATCAAATCAAGTGGATTGGTTATCATGATGATTACGGCATCTGGTGCGTATTCACGAATTCCTGTTCCAACTTGCTTCACAATGTCTGCGTTTTTTCCAATCAAATCCTCTCTAGTCATTCCCGGTTGTCTAGGGAAACCGGATGTGACCACGATAACTTCGGAGTTAGCAATATCTGCATAATCTGCAGTTCCAGTAATGGTACCATTATAATTCAAAATGTTTGAATTTTGGCTTATATCCAATGCCTTTCCTTTTGCAAAGCCTTCAAAGATATCAAGTAATACAATATCTGCTATTTTCATTTGTGCTAATACGAATGCACAAGTTGCACCGACGTTTCCTGCTCCAATAACTGCTATTTTTCTTCGTCCATTAGCCATAGTGAATCACTTGCCTAATCTTGCCCAAACATCGGTCCTCCATAAGTATGATTGTCAATAATAATTGCAATAGGTTTTGCGAAATTAGTGAAAAAGGGATAGCTGTTTTTTAACTTCCCTATCAAAGTGAATATCCATACATAGCGCGTTATCTAAAAACCCCCTTCTGCTCGCTTCAAATATCCTGAATGCTCATTAGGCGGGATTTGACAATATGGTGATACTATGAAACTCGGAGTACCTATGGAACCTGAAGGAGAAACACGCGTTGGCATTGTCCCTGGTAGTGTTAAAAAATTGCTAAAAGCGGGATTTGAAATCCTCGTTGAAAAGGGTGCAGGAGAGACTGCTAATTATTTGGATTCTGAATATGAAAATGCTGGGGCAATTATTTCCACACATGCTGAAGTATTAGCATGTCAAAACATTGTTTGTATTAGATTTCCTGGAGTTGATGGAATTTCCAAAGGCGCAAATCTAACTTGTGTTTCAGATCCTTTTAGAAGCCCTGAGAATGTAAGAGAATGTATATCCTCTGGAATTACATTACTGTCAATGGATATGATACCTCGTAGACTTTCACGCGCACAATCAATGGATGTTAACTCTAGTCAAGATAATCTTGCAGGATATAAGGCAGTACTTCTTGGTGCTGCTCATACACCACGTGGTATTCCTATGATGACTACTTCAGCTGGAACTGTTCGCCCAGCTAAAGTTGTAATAATGGGAAGCGGTGTTGCTGGACTACAAGCAATCGCTACTGCAAAGCGTCTTGGGGCAATTGTTTATGCATCCGATGTAAGAAAGTCTGCTGCAGAACAAATTGAATCAGTTGGAGGTCGATTCATCGAAGTGGATGGAATGGATGACTTTGAAGATGAATCTGGTTATGCTAAACCTCTGACTGCGGAATTTATTCAAAAGGTAAATGATACTGTTTGTGGTGTTGCATCCGATGCTGATATTATTGTCACGACCGCAAGGATATTCGGACGACCTGCTCCAATCACAGTTCCTTCAACGGCAGTTGCAAATTTTAAATCTGGAGCAGTTGTTGTTGATATGAATGCTGATGTTGGTGGTAACTGCGAAGATACAGTTGCAGGAGAGATTACCATTACTAAAAATGGCGTAATTATCGTAGGCACTTCTAACCTACCAGGGACTATAGCAAATACAGCGAGCATGTTGTATTCAAACAATCTCACTACTTTCATGACCTCTCTGGTCAAGGAAGGAGAAGTCGTCATCAGTGATGATGATGATGTTCTAGTTGGAGCACCTGAAGGCTCTGACTTCCACATCGGTGGTATGGGTGGCGTCCTTGTTTGCAAAGATGGTGAAATTCATCATAAGCAATCACGCTTAGCAGGGGTGGTTCAATGACTCCAGAATTATTAATCGGTAGCATCACATTACTCGTATTGGCAATTTTCCTTGGTGTTGAATTAATCACCAAAGTTCCTGCAACACTACACACACCATTGATGAGTGGTGCAAATGCAATTTCTGGAATCAGTATTGTAGGCGCATTAATTGGTGCAAATGTTGCATATGCGGGTGGCAGCACAGTGACATCTGGAATACTCTCATTCGTAGCAGTAGTTCTCGCTATGATCAATGTGGTCGGCGGATTTGCAGTAACGAATCGTATGCTCAATATGATCGCTGGAAAGAAAAGGAAGAGAGGTGCTTAAAATGTCTGCATTAATCAACTTCATGAACGATTGGATTTCAGTAGGATATCTATTATCTGCAGTTCTATTCATAATGGGATTGAAGAAACTAGGTCACCCTAGAACTGCCCCTCGTGGCAATCAATTAGGTGCACTTGGTATGCTCGTTGCAGTTGTTGTTACTGTAGCAAGTATGCAACTTGAGGGTGGAGCGCAATGGACTCTAATAATTGCTGGAATGGCTATCGGTTCGCTAATTGGATATTGGATGGCTGTAAGGGTCGAGATGACGGGAATGCCAGAAATGGTTGCTCTATTCAATGGATTTGGTGGTGCTGCAAGTGCATTGGTCGCATTATCGGAAACAATGAAGTATCTAGAAGCAGGAGCAAGCATTCCTACTGGACTTGAATTAACTGTAACAATGGTTGCAGCAGGACTCTCTGCTCTAGTTGGATGGATGACTTTAACCGGTTCACTTTTGGCAATGTACAAGTTAAAGGGTGGAGTCGAAATTTTCGGCAAGTGGATTAAGACACCTACTTGGGGGCCTACTTGGCTAAATCCGGTTAAGATAATGTTATTGATTTCTGTTGCAGTATTGATTATAAAGAGTATTTCAGAGCCGACCAATACAGATTACCTATGGGCAATTATTGCGATTTCATGCATTCTTGGAATCATCCTCGTACTGCCAATTGGTGGTGCTGATATGCCAGTTGTTGTTTCACTGTTAAACTCATTATCGGGAATCGCTGCAGCATTTACAGGATTTATTTTCTCAAACTCAGTATTGATAGTTGCTGGTTCACTCGTTGGTGCATCGGGTATAGTTCTAACATTCATTATGTGTAAGGCTATGAATCGCAGATTGATTGATGTATTGTTCAAGTCATTTGGAGGCAGTGGCGAAAAAGCGGATTTAACTCGTACGAAGGTCGGTTCTGATGCTGATGAGGTCGCAATGATGGTCGATGGCGCGCAAAAAATAATAATCATTCCAGGATATGGAATGGCTGTTTCACAATGTCAACATCAAGTCAAAGAGTTTGCAGATTTGGTCGCTGAGAAATTTGATACTGAGGTAAAATATGCAATTCACCCAGTCGCTGGAAGAATGCCAGGCCACATGAATGTCTTACTAGCAGAAGCAAATGTCCCTTATGAGCAATTGATTGAGATGGATGAAATTAATTCTGAGTTCCCTGATTGTGATATCGCATTGGTAATCGGTGCAAATGACACTACTAATCCGGCAGCACGTAGTGGGGAAGGTCCACTTGCTGGTATGCCAATAATCGATGTTGATGCAGCAAGGACTGTTGTCATCATCAAGCGTTCATTGAGCGTAGGATATGCTGGTGTAGACAATGATTTGTTCTACATGGACAAGACCATGATGTTATTCGGTGACGGTAAGAAAATGATGACTCAACTGAATAATGCGATCAAGGAAATTTGATTGATGATTCAATTATTAGAATTCAAATTGTTGCACAAATAGGCATTGCTTAGAAGTAATGTTCAAAGGGCGAGCGCAGGTGGGGAAGAATAGGTGAGATTGTGATATCACGTCGTGGTCGTTTGCTAATCGTTTCATTGCTGGCTTTGCTATTCGTTGCTCCAGCACTTGGAGTATCGACTGGACCGCCTTGGGAAAATGGTGGAAAGTTGGTTATAGAGACTGGTTGTACCTGCCATGGTGGTGGTTCACCAAACAATAATGTCGTTGTTTCAATTTCAGGAGTCCCTCGTTCATACGATGTAGGACAGAGTTATGATTTCACCATTTCATTGCATGACGCTGTCAATTCCATAGGTGGCTTCATGTTATGGGACTACAATAGCGGAACATTAACTCCAGGAGATGGTTCTCATGCAGTTTCTGAAGAACCAGGAGCTGTATCTCAGTCCACTCCGGGTAATGATTGGATAGTTACTTGGACTGCACCTGCTGAGGACATTGGTCCAATCTCATTCCAATTGGTTGGCAATGCAGTTAATGGCGATGGTTCTTTTGATGAAGGAGACCACTGGAATATACTCTCATTTTCAATCAGTGCGCCTGATACTGCTACTAACGATGATGCTGATGGACTTGCATTACGCACTCTTAGCGTCGGTGATTATGAATCATTATTCGTCGCTGAAAAAGACCCTGCTGCATTAGAGGCTGAACGTCAACAGCATATTGCTGACCAGTATTTCGACAATGGAAATCTGTTTTACTGGACCACACTTTCAATATTATTAGTTGCTGCAGTATTCCAGGGAGAATTCTATGAGAAGAAATTTTCAGGCGGCCCTCCTCACCTCGATATGAGTTTGGCTATCCCTCAAGGAATACGTCGCAGTATTGTTTCACTAATACTAGTAGCAATATTTGCATGGACAATTAGTACAGGACTTGCGTATTTATCTTCACTCGTAATCGGTATGTTGGCTCTTTGGTCAATTTTCGGAGTGTACAGAACTATTGCTCAGGCACGTGCAGAAAAGAAATATACCGACCTCCTTTGAGGTATTCACATTCCATTTGGCCAATGGTTTGAGGTAATCGTATGTCTTTGCTGTTAGAGACTGACAGAGATAACACTGTTAATTCTCATATTGATGAATTCACAAATAGGATGACATTGGTAATTGTTTCCTCGCTAATTTTCACTGCTATTTGGATGAATTGGATCGATTCAATCTTAAGTCAATTATTACAAATAATGCAGCCTTGTTCATCCGAATGCCTAAATCTCTATGACCCTGCCAGATGGAGCGCTGTTAGATGGTTATCTGCAACAATCTTAGGTATTCTATCATCAATTCCAATATTTATTCACCAATCATATTCATTCGCAAAATCGGGTTTGCTACCCAGTGAGAAAAGATGGTTTTTGTATTGGATAATCGGTGGCACAATTGGAATATTATCAGTAATGGCAATTACCATATTGTTGATCGTTCCACAAATTTTTTCATTCGGTCACGCAAGTAATATTGCGATGGGTTTTTCTCCAAAGTATGATGCACCATTGATGCTACAATTTGCAATATCCTTGGTCTGGGCTCAAATGCTAATCGTTATTGCAGGATTAGCCATGGTAATTGCGGGATTAACTGGAAATCTTAATCAGAAAACAGCCGATTGGTGGAGACTTAGAGTACATGGTATATTGGTAATGTTACTTGCCCTATCCCTACCAGATGTTGGAGGAATGATAGTATTCAGCATTATCATTTTGTCAATACTTTCTGTTGAATTATTATCACTGAGATGGACTAGTGGTACACCAAATATTTCCAACTCAAAGTCTCATGTATACGATGTCGAAGGTGCAAAAAGGAATATTCTAATCGCTGATTGTCGTTGCGATGGGGGCTGTGAATCAATAATAACAGGAGCAGAAACAAATCTAAATATTTCCTCATTTAAGGGACTGTGCAATAGTAGAAAGGAGCGCCTATCTCTATTGGATGAAATTAGAGTAAATCGAGTCACTGATGTGTTTATTTCAGGATGTAATGGTGAACCATTACCTCACTTATTCAAGAGTAATTGCCATTCACTAAGTTGTGATATAAGAGGGCTAGAACTAATGCAAATTCAGTCCTATCGAACCACACCGCAAAATCAACTTGGCCTAGATGCTGCACTTGCTATCGCTAGCCAAAATAATCCATGGTTAGTTGAGGAATTACCATTTAGGTTAGTGGAGGTATTGGAAAAAGCATCACGATTGCCGCAAGAAATAGTATTAGATTCTAGAGCAAGTGATCGCCGCTGGGGCTTACAGCTAGGTCCAGATACGGCATTTATCAATACACACGGATGTGAATCTAAAGGAATCATTAATGAATTGACAGCGCTAAAGATTGATTTGAAAATATTGAATTAAGAATCTTATTGCGCCAACGTTGAAACGATTTGAGCAGTAGGCGTTGTTATGCGACCTACACTCGGAGTGCCATTGTTGGTCGTTCTCCTCCTCGCAAGTTCGTGGTCATATTCAAACGGAGATACCATTGAACAATGGATGAGAGAAAATACACTCATTGTTCCTTCTGATGACAATTCGCCCATATTGGAATTACAGCAGAACGAACGGTGGTTAGTGTTAATTGTGGATTTTGAACAATCTCCAGCAAATTCCGTATGGGGTCCAACCCAAGCAAGAAATATTCTGCAAGAGAGTGCGGTTGATTATATTGAACAAATTAGTGGTGGAAAATCTTCTGTAGAAATTATCGTTGCGGATGATGTCACTAGGGCATCTGGTGCACTAGCCGATTATGGAGCCGATGTTAATGGTCAAAGGGATGTTGATGCTGAAGGTAATTTTCTACCAATGGCTTTAGCCCAAGAAGCCATTGAAAGTCATTTATCCACTGTCAATTGGAGTCAATACGACTTGGATGGAGATGGTTGGGTCGATAGATTGTTAATATTACATACAACCAAAGGTCAAGAAGAAAATTCTGGTTCCAACGACAGAATTTGGAGTCACTATACCACATTTAAGGAGCCAATTGAAATTTCTAGTGATTTGAAAGTTGGACACTATACGATGTCCAGTTTGCGAACTGGGTCTAGTGGAGTTGGAACAATGCTTCACGAGATGCTCCATCAAATGGGTGCATTAGATTTGTACCCTGTTCATGATACTTTTCAAACTCATCAGTGGAAGGGGGTTGGTGATTGGGATATCATGGCAAGTGGTAATTGGAATGGTGGCGGTTCCTGGCCAGCGTTACCATCTGCTGCAAGCCTAGAGTTAATTGGTGCACAACGCCATCAGGAAATGGATTTACAATGGCCAAGTAGTGCAATATCTCCTTGCATTGGACCAAGTATCAAAATGTCCGCTTTGAGTGAAGGTGGCGACACATTAAAGATACAGATTTCCCAATCAGAAATAATTTGGATAGAATACAGAAGTGATAGTGGTTTTGATTCACATTTACCAGGCTCTGGTCTTCTTGTGACCTACCAAGACAAAAGTGTAGGTGACATGGAGAAAAACAAATTGAATCGAGACCCTAAACAGCCTTGGTTATCGGTTATTGAGGCTGATGGGAGAAATGATATGACAAGTGGCACCAATAGTGGCGAGGCTGATGATTTATTCAATTCTGGACAATTCGGTGCTGATGGAGTTAAGATATTTGACCACGATGGAATCTTGGTGTCATGGGTTGCTACTGTAGAACATAATGATGAATTATTTGTAAATTTCACTGCTCCAAATTGCTCACCTTCAATGGATATTGACCTTCAGGATCATGGCTATGTAATTCTGCCAGAAGACAACTTTATTTTCACGGCAACTAGTTCTGAGGAGTGTCAGATGGAGTTGGATTTGATTTTGTCAGATGGGAACAATATAATCTTTGAGAGTGTACAGGATGCTCAAATGATTGTTGGAACAAAACAATTCTCGGCCATTATCAACGGAACTAGAAAACCGCAGTCCCAATCAATATTGTCTGGATCTATCTCTTGTGGAACTTCATATTTTGAAATAGACACAATGATATTGACTCTGGGGAAAATTCCTATTGTAAGTGAAATTACAGGAACAATTGATTCAAATAAGCAACAGCAGATGTCAATTAACATTGATTCTGAAGGCGACTTTTCAAATTCATTCAGAGTTGAAATAACTGGCCCGTTATCAAGGATTGCTGAAGCGAGTGAAGAAATTACTCTGGATGAATCTAGTGAATTGATTGTTAATATTGACCCGAATGGATTATTGTCAGATGGAATGATTGTGAACGGGGAAATTGTTTTGGTTTCCTTTTCCGGACATAGATGGGAATACCCGGTTGAATTTATTGCACAATCCGATTCTTCAGAACTTCAACAGCAGTGGAGAAAGCCCTCTAATATGCTCACAATTGCTGGAATATTGGCAATGTTGTGGACAATTCTTAGCATGCGAGACACCATCGTTAGGAGAACTTCAATAATTGCAATTGAAGCAGCGGATAAAATAATTGACAATGTAAACAGTGAACCTCAAAATGTAGTTCCCAGCGAAGAAAATCACCGAGAAGTAGATTCATGGGGACGATTGATGGATTAAGTTCTGCCAGGCAACCAGCGTTTTATTTGCAGGCAATTCCAGTCATCTTGCTGTCCAAGAATACAGACCCAACTTTTGTGTACACCTTCCGCCAATCTAACTGAAAGGCAAATTCCTTCCCAGGTTGAAGGGGCATCCGATTCAGTTTGTACCAACCAAGGAGCATGCGATTGTTCAACTGCATCATCATAGACTCGCCAACGACAACCAAATTTGAATCCCGGGCGGATTATTAGCCCCTTTGACATCAAATGAGCGAATAATGAATTGATGGTTGAGGACTCGCCATCATTAGAAATAATATTTGCAAGCCATTCTCCTTCTTCTTTGCGTAGCAATCTGCCACTCATATGCTCTATACCAACTGTAGACCAAGTCCATTGTTGATGATGTGGGATGTACCAACCATCACCCCAAGCAAGCCTTTGCGACCATAATTGGCGGACCGAATCTTGCTGATTTGCAGAAAAATTAACCCATGTTTTTTGGTTACCCTTCATATCAATTATGTCAAGTCGATACATTGTCACATCCATTTCTTCATCAACAATGTATAATTCGGGAATAAATCCTTCGGATTTGACATCTCTTGCCCAATCTAATAATTCCAAAATGTCCACCGAGTCATTTGTGCAGGCCCATCTTGTTTGTGCCTCTGGCTGTTCTTTGCTAAATGATTGATCTCTTCTCCATCTTACCGCCCATGTGCTGGGATGAATTTTTGTAACTAATTCATCCTTGAGATGATTTATGGGGATAACTAATTCACCTCCACTTCTGGCAACATCAAAAACCACCGCACGAGCAATGTGTTGCGAATCTGAGGATAATTGTTCTGAAAACCATGCTTCTTCTGGAAGTGGCATATGTCTGTACCAATGACAGAATAAAACCTCTTCACTGAGTAGTAGTATCCCTCCATCGGATGTTGTTTGTCCAAGTCCACTTTTTTGGTGTAATCTTGAGGCAAGTGGTGCAGAAACGAACCAATAATCTCCGCGCTTTATTGGAGCAGATAATGGAATTGTCGGCGCCTTGTCCTTACCAGTCTGAAGACCAAGTGGGCGGCGATTTCTCTGCCGTGGCGTGAACTTGCGACTTTGGTCCCCCATATTGGCGGCTAGCAACACACATAATTGAGTGCGTCGGATAATCAATGGTCGCAATTATTGGCACTATAGCAAATTTTGCGCAATTCTGCAACCGATGCCCCTATGTGCTTTCGCCACTTTAGCCCACATAGAGGGGATAATGTGGTTGACGGATATTTAGGCTCATTAACCACTGAAGAAAGGATGTTGCTGCATCTTCACGACCATGTGTTACCAGAAGGTGAGTGGGAAGCTCCACTGTCATTAACACAGGCAGGAATTTCTGCTGCTGTACATGTCCAAAGAAAACACGTTCCGAGAACTCTGAAGAGATTGGAATCTAGAGGATGTCTAGTGGCCAGTAAGCGCCATATCCACGGAGCAAAACAAAGGAGAATCGTATACGGATTATCACCGGATGGACGGAAGAGGGCTTCTGAATTG
>Ga0208879_1002396_pt1 | contig 16604 bp, 10 predicted proteins | sample Knorr_S15_td_Bot_FD_185605 | JGI IMG/M metagenome (GOLD analysis project Ga0208879, IMG submission 185605) | Marine microbial communities from Southern Atlantic Ocean transect - Knorr_S15_td_Bottom_ad_5009_LV_A (SPAdes) (version 2) | ecosystem: Environmental > Aquatic > Marine > Oceanic | place... | reverse complement strand
ATAGTTTACTTTTGTAAACAAATTAATGCTGTTGATTCCCTTTTTTTGAATCCGTTTTTATAATTGTTATGAAACTTATTTATAGTACTATTAATCAATAGTTTACAATTATCATATAAAGTTTATATATAGTGTATTTCAAAGAAAACAAGTACTTTTATCTTTAAAATAAAAACTAATGTGTAGTTTTGTGGTTTACAATTGTAAATTTTAAATTTATGCACGCAAGGCTTAAAAAATGGATAGAATCGGAGGGCTTAAAGCCCTCAGTATTTGCTGATATTATTGGCGTTAATCGTGCTACTATTTCCCATATACTTTCTGGCCGAAATAAGCCAAGTATCGACTTTTTAGAAAAGTTGTTGAATGCTTATCCTAACATAAATGCCAACTGGTTAATTAGCGGAATTGGTTATATGCAGAACAATATGGAGCAAAAAGAGGTGCTTGTTTCCAAGAAAATAGGAAAAGTAGTTGTGTTTTATGATGATAATTCCTTTGAGGAGGTGGCTCAGGAATAGTTGCTTGTTGTTAGTTGCTTGTTGTTAGTCCAATCTAATATCTATTTTTACATTTGCGAAAAATATATCTATGTACAGAATCGTCCGTTTTTTCTTATTCCTTTTCAATCCTGAAGCTATCCATCATATCACCTTTAAGATGATTAAAATTGCTGGGATGATACCTGGTAAAATGTGGGCCTTGCGTTTGTTCTTCAAAGTAAAGGATGCTAGGTTGGAGCGTGAAGTGTTCGGACTAAAATTTGATAATCCTGTGGGCTTAGCAGCAGGGTTTGATAAAGATGCAAAGCTCTTTGATGAATTAGCATCCTTTGGTTTTGGTTTTATTGAGATTGGTACAGTTACTCCTTTGCCACAAGAGGGGAATCCTAAGCCTAGGTTGTTTCGTGTAAAGGAAGATAGCGGCATCATTAATCGTATGGGGTTTAATAATCAGGGGATTGAAGCAGCAGTTGCTCGATTGAGAAGAAGGAAAACTAACATTATTATTGGTGGGAATATTGGAAAAAATAAAGTTACGCCAAACAATAAAGCAGTAAACGATTATGAAATCTGTTTTGAGAAATTATTTCCTTATGTGGATTATTTTGTGGTGAATGTAAGTTCGCCAAATACGCCAGGATTGAGGGATTTACAGGAGAAAGCACCCCTTACTGCTCTGCTTAACAGATTGCAGGAATTGAACAATACTAAAGAGAGTAGAAAACCAATTTTATTAAAGATAGCACCTGATTTGACTAACGAGCAATTGGACGATATTATAGAAATTGTTGCTGACACTAAAATTGATGGAGTGGTAGCAACTAACACAACAATTGACAGAGGCGGGCTTAAAACGGATAAAAACAAGGTTAATGCTATCGGAAATGGTGGCTTGAGTGGTAAGCCTGTTAGGGTAAGGTCAACTGAGGTAATTAAGTACTTGGCGGACAAGTCCAACAGAGCATTCCCAATTATTGGAGTCGGAGGTATCCATAGTGCGAAAGATGCATTGGAAAAAATTGATGCAGGAGCAACCTTGGTACAGGTGTTTACAGGTTTTATTTATGAAGGGCCATCACTAGTAAAAAGGATTAATAAGGCAATATTGAAAAGATGAAAATAATAGAATGTCCTAGAGATGCAATGCAAGGTATCAGTGAATTTATTCCTACTGATGTTAAGGCAGCATACATCAATCAATTGTTAAAGGTAGGTTTTGATACGATTGATTTTGGTTCATTCGTTTCGCCAAAGGCCATTCCTCAGTTAAAGGATACGGCAGCCGTTTTGGCTCAATTGGATTTAGAAAATACAAGCAGTAAATTGTTATCCATTATTGCCAACACTAGGGGAGCAGCTGATGCTTGCCACTTTGAAGAAATTAATTATTTAGGGTTCCCACTTTCTGTTTCTGAGCAGTTTCAGCAGAGGAATACCAAAAAAAGCATTGCTCAGGCATTGAATACTGTTGAGAAAATTCAGAATTTATCCCTTAAGAATAACAAGAAAATGGTGGTGTATTTATCCATGGCTTTTGGGAATCCTTATGGAGAGAATTACCACCCAGACATAGTTGCAGAACTCACTGAAAAATTGAACAAATTAGAAGTTGGTATTGTCGCTTTATCTGATACGATAGGCGTTTCTAATCCTACAAATATTGCTCCTTTGTTTGACACTTTAATTAAGGAATATCCAACTATTGAGTTTGGGGCTCACTTTCATACAACAGCTGATACTTGGGAGGTAAAAGTAGCTGCCGCTTACACTAATGGTTGCAGGAGATTTGATGCTGCCCTGAAGGGATATGGCGGTTGCCCAATGGCAAAGGATGATTTGGTGGGGAATATGCCTACTGAAAAGCTAATCACTTATTTTACTGAGGATTTAGGATTGAGTAAGCAGGAGTTAGATAAGAGTTTGCAAATGAGTTCTTCTGTTTTTAAATAATTTATCATTCTGAGTATATCAAGGATCTTATTTTTGAAATATTTTTATTTTAGATATCTCAATTCTAAATCATTTTGAGTTGATATTAACCCAATATCAAATCCTGATATCAAAATTCAATATTCCACTCTTTTACAATGCCATCATCATATTGCTTGATGGTTTTTTCTCCTAGCTGAATAGGAGTTTTGAAAATAGAACCATCAAACACAAAAGTATGGAACTCTCCATGTTCTCCAAAAAGATCAATCCCTTATTATGAACTAGATTCAGAATCTATTGAGTAAGATTTCCATAACTGTTCCTCTGTTTTAGGGCAGATGTCATTTATAAAAGATGGGCACACAAAAAAGCCCAACATTACTACTGGGCTTCATTTAATAAGTTAACAAAAATAGAAGAGGAAATTATTCTTCTAATTTATCTTTTTTTCGTTTTACTTTAGGCTTGATTATTTTCATTTCTAAAGCAGATTTCTCTTTATTCAAACTCACTTTTATAGCATCTCCTTCTTTTATTTGAGCATTAATAATCTCCTCTGATAATGGGTCTTCAAAGTACTTTTGAATGGCACGTTTTAATGGTCTAGCACCAAACTTAGCATCAAAGCCTTTGTCAGCAATAAAATCTTTAGCTTCCTCTGATATTTTAACACTATAACCTAAAGTTTCAATACGCTTAAGTAAGCTATCCATTTCAATATCAATAATTTTATTAATATCCTCTTTATCTAAACTATTGAATACAATAATATCATCAATCCTATTTAAAAATTCAGGAGAAAAAGCTCTTTTTAGCGCTTTTTTAATTACTCCTTTAGAGTGGGAGTCAATGCTATCTTTTTTAGCAGATGTATTAAACCCAATTCCTTGACCAAAGTCCTTCAGTTGCCTAGCGCCAATATTGGAGGTCATGATGATAATTGTGTTCTTAAAGCTAATTTTTCTTCCTAAACTATCCGTCATTTGTCCATCATCCATTACTTGTAATAAAATATTGAATACATCAGGATGTGCTTTTTCAATCTCATCAAGTAAAATAACAGAGTAGGGCTTTCTTCTTACTTTTTCAGTTAATTGCCCACCTTCTTCATAACCTACATAGCCAGGAGGAGCTCCCACTAAGCGACTTACTGCAAATTTTTCCATATACTCACTCATATCCAATCTTATAAGTGCGTCTTGAGAATCAAACATTTCTTCCGATAATGCTTTTGTAAGCTGAGTTTTACCTACTCCAGTAGGTCCTAAAAAGATAAATGAGCCAATCGGTTTACTAGGGTCTTTTAAGCCAACTCTATTTCTTCTTATTGCTTTTACAACTTTTTCAACTGCTTCATCCTGTCCAATAATTTTAGCCATAATACTATCAGTCATTGATGATAGTTTCTTTCTTTCTTGTGAAGCTACCCTTTGTACTGGAATTCCAGTCATAATAGAAACTACATCTGCTACATCTTCTTCCGAAACAGTTTCTTTATGGGCTTTTAATTCTTTTTCCCAGATGTCTTTTGCATGATCAAGTTGTGCAGTTTTCTTTTTTTCACTATCTCTGAGTTTTGCAGCAATTTCAAATTTTTGTTTCTTAATTGCATCTTTCTTTTTGATTGTTATTGCCTCAAGATTTTCTTCCAAATCAGTAATATTCTTAGGCACTATAATGTTGGTAATATGTACCCTTGATCCCGACTCATCTAAAGCATCAATTGCTTTGTCAGGCAAAAAGCGATCATTCATATATCTATCAGTAAGTAAAACACAAGCTTTTATTGCATTAGCAGTATAGCTTACATTGTGGTGTTCCTCATACTTAAACTTAATATTGCTTAGAATTTCAATAGTTTCTTCAATAGAAGTGGGTTCTACCATTACTTTCTGAAATCTTCTTTCAAGTGCACCATCTTTTTCAATATACTGACGGTATTCATCAAGAGTTGTAGCTCCTATGCATTGTAGTTCACCTCTTGCTAAAGCAGGCTTAAACATATTAGAGGCGTCTAGTGATCCTGAAGCGCCACCAGCACCTACTAAAGTGTGTATTTCATCAATAAAAAGAATGATGTCAGGGTTTTTCTCCAACTCGTTAATAATACCCTTCATTCTTTCTTCAAATTGTCCTCTGTATTTTGTTCCGGCAACTAAAGCTGCCAAATCAAGCATTACTATTCTCTTATTGAATAAAATCCTGGATACTTTTCTTTCTACTATTCTTAAGGCCAACCCTTCAGCAATAGCAGATTTACCAACTCCAGGCTCACCAACTAAAATAGGGTTATTCTTTTTTCTTCTGCTCAATATTTGTGATACTCTTTCAATTTCTTTGTGCCTACCTACAATAGGATCTAGCCTACCTTCAGTTGCATATTTTGTTAAGTCTCTCCCAAAGTTATCCAATACAGGTGTAGCACTTTTTGAACTTGATATTTGTTTTTTAGGAGTTGATGGACCAAAAACATCATCATCATCATCATCATCATCATCATCATCAAGAGGGTCATCATGTTTTGAACTAATATCAATATTGTGTTCCTCATATTCTTCAAGAATAACATCATAGCTAAGGTGCAAGTGCTTAAAGGAAATGGTTACTATATTATTTTCGTCTAATAAAATAGCCAATAAAACATGTATGGTTTTAATTTCATCTTCACCAAGATTTTTTTGTTCCATTATTGATTTCTTAAGAATTCGTTCCGTTTGTTTCTTAAAATCAATACTATCTTTGTCAATATTTACCCTACTATCTCTCTTTGTGATGTTACTTTCAATGATAACTCGCAAGTCTTTAGGGTCTATCCCTAATCCTTTTAATACATTGATTGCAGTCCCACCACCTTCTCGTAAGATGCCTAAAAACAGATGTTCAATCCCTATGCTTTTATCACCCAACCTAATTACCTCCTCCCTTACATAGGTAAAAACGTCCTTCATTCTATTCGAAAATCCTGTATTCATAACATTCGTGTTTTTAATTTGGTCTAAAAATATTTTGCAAGATACCTACTAAAATTGCTTATTCTACAATAGTATTACCTCATTTTTTTTAACAAATATTGTTCATAACTTAAAGGTTAAAAATTAAACAATATACTACCATAAAATACGTAAATTTCTTTTATTTGTTACCTTAACGAAAAAAGATATAAATATGTCATTAGGCGAAAAAATTATTCCTATCAATATTGAGGAAGAGATGAAATCAAAGTACATTGATTATTCAATGTCAGTTATTGTCTCAAGAGCTTTACCAGATGTTAGAGATGGGCTAAAACCGGTACACAGAAGAGTTTTGTTTGGGATGCATGAATTAGGAATAAAGTCAAATACGGCTTACAAAAAATCAGCAAGAATTGTAGGGGAGGTGCTAGGTAAATTTCATCCCCATGGTGATACCTCAGTTTATGATGCTATGGTTCGTATGGCTCAGCCTTGGAGTTTACGTTATATGTTAGTTGATGGGCAGGGAAATTTTGGTTCTATTGATGGAGATAATCCTGCGGCTATGCGTTATACTGAAGCAAGAATGCGTAAAACAGCAGAAGATATGCTGTTGGATATAGATAAAGAGACTATTGATTGGAACTCAAATTTTGATGATACATTAAAAGAGCCATCAGTTTTGCCAGCAAGATTACCTGCCTTGCTTTTAAACGGAGCAACTGGTATTGCGGTAGGTATGGCAACTAATATGCCTCCACATAACATTACTGAGATTGTGAATGGTACTCTTGCTTATATTGAAAAGAGAGGTGATTTAGAAATTGCTGATTTAATGGAGTATGTAAAAGCGCCTGACTTTCCAACAGGAGGAATAATCTATGGATATGATGGTGTGCGCTCTGCTTTTGAAACGGGTAGAGGGAGAATTGTAATAAGAGCTAAAGTCCGTTTTGATGAGACGGGCACTAGAGAGCAAATTATTGTTGATGAAATCCCATACATGGTGAATAAAGCCAATATGATTAAACAAACGGCTGATTTGGTTAACTCTAAAAAATTAGATGGTATTGCTGATATTAGAGATGAATCAGATAGAAATGGGATGCGGATTGTTTATGATTTAAAGCGTGATGCAATTCCAAATATTGTACTAAACAAATTATACAAGTACACTGCTCTACAGTCTTCATTTTCAGTGAATAATATTGCATTGGTTAAGGGTAGGCCGCAGTTGTTGAACTTAAAAGAATTGATTGGTCATTTTGTAGATCATAGGCATGAGGTTTTAGTTAGAAAAACTAAATATGAGTTAGCGGCAGCTGAAAAGAGAGCGCATATTTTAGAAGGTTTATTAATTGCACTTGACAATTTAGATGCAGTAATTAAGTTAATCCGTTCTTCTCGTACTCCTGAGGATGCAAGAAACGGGTTGATAAGTAGTTTTAAGTTATCTGAAGTTCAAGCAAGAGCGATTCTTGATTTAAGATTACAAAAACTTACTGGTCTTGAGATGGATAAAATCAAACATGAGCATGCTGAAATTATGGAAAAAATTAAGCTGTATAACTTAATTTTATCGGATGAAGATTTAAGATACACTATGCTTACTGATGACTTGAAAGAAGTTAGAGAAAAGTATGGTGATGAAAGGAGATCAACTATTGAGTATTCTTCTTCAGAGGTTAGTATTGAAGATATGATCCCTAATGAAGAAGTATTAATTACAATTTCTCATTTAGGATATATAAAAAGAACATCATTAAGCGAATACCGTTCTCAAAATAGAGGAGGGGTAGGGTCAAAAGGTGCTACAACAAGAGATGAGGATTTTGTAGAAGAAATGATAATGGCTAATAATCATGATTATATGCTGTTCTTTACAGAACAAGGGAAGTGTTTTTGGTTAAGAGTGTATGAAATTCCTGAAGGAGGGAAAACGGCAAAAGGGAGAGCCATTCAGAATATGATTAACTTACCTAAGGATGATAAAGTGATGGCTTACATCAACACTAAGGACTTGAAAGATGAAGAATATATCAATTCTCATTATATAGTAATGTGTACAAAAAAAGGGGTTATCAAAAAGACTTCTTTAGAACAGTACTCGCGTCCTAGAACAAATGGGATTAATGCAATTACTATTCGTGAAGGCGACCAATTATTAGAAGCAAAAATGACTACTGGTAAGTCTCAAATTATGATGGCTGTTAAGTCAGGTAAATCTATCCGATTTGAAGAAGAAAAAGTAAGGTCAATGGGGCGTACTGCTGCTGGGGTAAGAGGTATAAGATTACCTTCAAAGGATGATGAAGTAATCGGAATGATTTGTATTGATGATATGGAATCGTCTGTTTTAGTCGTTTCAGAAAACGGATACGGTAAACGCTCGGCAGTTGAGGATTACAGAATTACCAATAGAGGCGGTAAAGGAGTGAAGACCATTAATGTAACTGAGAAAACAGGTGGACTTATTGCACTTAAAAATGTAACTGATGCTGATGATTTAATGGTAATTAATAAATCAGGAATTACAATTAGAATTGGTGTGGATACGTTAAGGGTAATGGGTAGAGCAACTCAAGGAGTTAAAATTATCAGATTAAGAGATGAGGATAGTATTGCTTCAGTTGCTCAGGTTTCCAAATGGGAAGAAGAGGAGGTAGTATTGGATGAAGATGGAAATGTAATTGAAACTGAAGTAGTTGAGGGTTCTGAAACGCAAGAAACAGCAACAAATGAAACTTCAAATGAAGAAAATACAGAAGACAATACGAATGAAACAACTGAAGAAAATGAAGAAAACTAATCTTTTTGCAGCAGCATTGCTGTTTGCAACAACGCTAGTAGCTCAGGATGTTACTGAAACTACTTTAGTGAAGGCAGCAAGTACTAATCCTATGGACATCCCTTATGAAAAATGGGAATTACCCAACGGGTTAAGAGTATTAATTCATGAAGATCATTCTGATCCTATTGTACAGGTGCATGTTACTTACCATGTGGGGAGTAATAGAGAAGCAGCAGGGAAATCAGGGTTTGCTCACTTTTTTGAACACATGATGTTTCAAGGTTCGGAGCATGTTGCTGATGAAAGACACTTCAAAATTATAAGTGATGCTGGTGGTGATATGAATGGAAATACGACTTCTGACAGAACGGTTTATTTCCAAACTGTACCGACTAATTATTTAGAAACTGCTTTGTGGTTGGAAGCTGACAGAATGGGCTTTATGTTGAATGCAGTAACTCAGGAAAAGTTTGAAACCCAAAGAGATGCGGTAAAGAATGAAAAGTACCAAAATCAAATTAATCGTCCGTACGGGATGAGTTCTGAGATTTTAGGACAAACTTTATATCCTCCTTCACATCCTTATAACTGGCCAGTAATTGGTTATGTTGATGATTTGGATAGAGCTACTGTTGAGGATTTAAAAAACTTCTTTTTAAGATGGTATGGTCCTAATAATGCAATCCTTACTATTTCAGGGGATGTTACTTCAGCTGAAGTAATGCCATTGGTTGAAAAGTATTTTGCTAGCATAGCAAGAGGAGCAACCGTAAGAAGACAAAAGGCAAGTATACCAAGACTTTCTTCTGATGTTTATACGGGCTATACAGATAATGTGTATTTACCTTTAACTGATTTTGTTTTTCCGACTGTTCCTAATTATCATAAAGATGAGCCTGCTTTGGATATGTTAGCCGCTTTAATGGGGGATGGAAATAACTCTATTTTCTACAAGAACTTTGTAAAAACTGAAAAAGCAATCCAAGCTATGGTAAATCATCCTTGTCGTGAGTTGGCAGGTGAGTTCCACTTTACGGTACTTACTTACCCTGATTGGCAAGAGGACCCAGGAATTTACTTTAATAATATTGAGGCAGACATCAGAAATACTATTGCTGAATGGGAAGAAATAGGTTTTACGGATGAAGAGTTGGCCATGGTAAAAACAGAGATAGAAACTCAAATGATTAGCCAAAAAACATCAGTAGCATCAAAAGCTTCAGCTATTTCTTCAATGGAATGGTTAGGTAGGGGAAGGTATAATATCTCGGATGTTATAAAACAATACCAAAAAGTGACTAGGGAAGATGTTATGCGCGTATTCAATAAGTACATTAAAAATAAAAAAGCTGTAATTGCTACTGTTCGTCCTAAAAGCCCATTTATAAAAGAGTTGGACAGCATCATTAGTATTAACCCAAATGCCAACCTAATGTTGAAGGATGATCCACAATATCAAGGTCTAGTATACAATCGTCCTGAGGATAATTTTGATAGAGCTACTCAGCCAACTGCAGGGACTCCTAAAGTACCACAAGTGCCAAAGTATTATAAAACTACTTTCGCTAATGGTATTAAAGTAATAGGAACACAAACATCAGAAACGCCTAAGGTTTATTTAAGGTTAACCTTAAAAGGAGGCTCCCTTTTAGAAGAGGCAAAAAAGGTTGGTTTAGCAGATTTCACAGCAAGTATGATGAATGAAAGTACTAAAAGCAATGATGCTGAAGCAATTAGTGTTGCTTTAAGAAAATTAGGAAGTTCTATTTCTTTTTCAGCTAGTGGTACTGAAACACATATGTATATTGAAAGTATGACTAAAAACTTAGATGCTACTTTAGATTTAGCAAAAGAAAAGCTATTTGAACCAGCATTCACAAGTGAAGATTTTAGTAGAGTTAAAAAACAAAACCTTGAAGGTTTAGAGTCCATGAAAAAGAATGCGCAATATTTAGCAGGTGCTGCATTCCAAAATCAATTGTATGGTGAAACCCCATTTGGTAGAATAACAACTACAAAAACATTAAAAAAGATTAAAATAAAAGATATCCAAGCGTATTACAATGCTTTTTATTCTCCAACAGTAGCCTCATTAGTAGTAGTAGGGGATATTGATGAAGCAAGTATATTAACAAAATTAGATTTCTTAAAAGAGTGGGAAGGAGGTTCAGTGAATGTACCAACAGCTGCTGATTTTGAATATCCTGCTGAAGTGGAAACACAAATCTATATAATTAATAAGGAAGGAGCATCACAATCCAATATCTTTTTAGGGCATAAATCAGATAAATTTGATGTTGCGGGCGACCATTTTAAATCTAACATTATGAACTATCCATTGGGTGGTGGTGCTAGTGGTAGACTTTTCCTAAACTTAAGAGAGGATAAAGGATATACTTATGGAGTATATTCTTTCTTTAGAGCCTCAAAATATACAGGAGCCTTTACAGTATTTTCATCTGTAAAAACGGAAGCTACTGACAGTGCTTTAGTAGAAATGTTCAATGAGTTAAATGCAATAACAACAACAGGAGTTACTGCAGATGAATTGGCTTCTACCAAAAGCTCAATGTTAAATAGTGAGGCTTTGGAATACGAATCGCCAGGGCAGAAGCTAGGTTTCTTGAACAAGATGTTAAAGTATGATTTGGATGAGAGTTTTATTGATGCTCAAACTGAGGTATTAAACAACATTACATTGGATGAGATTAATGCAATAGCAAAAGCAAAAATTCACCCTGATAAAATGACCATTGTAATTGTAGGGAATAAGTATTTAATAAAGAAAAAATTACAAAACTTAATATCGAATACTGATGGTGTAAAATATAACTTTAAAGTAACCGAAATTAAACTATAGAAATCATGATAAAAAAAGGAGTATTAACCATAATATTTGCTGTAATTACTACACTTACATTTGCGCAATCGCATAATGTAGTAAATGCATCAATAGCACTAAGAAATGAAGAATATTCAGAAGCTAAAAAATATATTGATGAAGCATATGATACTGAGAGCACATCAAATGATGCTAAGATGTGGAACTATCGATCAAAAATCTATTTGCAAATTGCTTTAAAGCAAGGTGATTTAGATAAGAATGCGGTTTTCAAAGCTACTGAGGCACATTTAAAATGCTTGCAAACCGATAAAAAGGGGAGAGTAGTTGTTAGAAAATGGACTGCAAAAGAAGATGTATTGGCAGGAATGGTACAATGTGGTTACAAATTATTTAACCAAGCAATTGAGGAATATAATGCAGGGAACTATAAAAGCTCTTTAAAGCACTATTCAGCTATTTTTGATATCATTCCACTAGATGAAGAAGATCAATTAAAAAGAGGGAATATCACAAAAGAAACAATATTGTACAACTCTTTTTACTCTGCTAATAAGATGAAGGATAATGCAAAATCAAAAGAGTTATTACAGCAATTAATTAATATTAATTTTAATGAGCCAGCTATATATATTCACATGAGTAGTATTCTTATTGAAGAAGAAAATACGGATAAAGCACTAGAGTATTTAGCTTTAGGTAGAGATATGTTTGAAGAAGATCAAGGGCTTATCAATACTGAAATTAACTTGTATATTAAATTAGGAAGAACTTCAGAGTTAATTGGAAAACTAGGAGAAGCAATTGCTTTGGATGAAGAGAATGATTTACTCTATTTTAATAGAGGAACTATTTATGATCAGCAAGGGGAGATGGCAAATGCTATTAAAGATTATAAAGCAGCTCTTGCAATTAACCCATCATCATTTGGTGCAAATTACAACTTAGGAGCCTTGTATTTTAATACAGCCATTGAAAGGAATAACAAAGCAAATGCTACTAGCAATAATAGTATCTTTAAAAAATTGAAAAAAGAAGCAGATGGACTTTTTGTAAAGGCATTGCCGTATTTAGAGGAAGCTTATGCATTAGATTCAAAAGATAAAAATACTTTATTATCACTTAAGCAGTTGTATTATATGAATGAGGATTATGCTAAATCAGAAGCCATGAAAAAAGAAATTGCTGATTTAAAATAAGTTAAAAGGGTAAGTGGGAGGTAATACTCCCATTTATATGAATAATACAATTTAACATAATATTAATTATAGGACAAAAGGAGTTATTTATTTATATCTAGTAAGTAGATAAATTTAAGAGATATTTAATACTTTATATTCCACTTTTTCGTAATTAAACTGAGTTGCTATTTTAGTATTTATTAAGTCCTTAGTAATTGGTGCTGAATTGGAGATGCAGAATATTGTCATATCGTTTAGCATTAGCTTTCCAAAAGGAATTGCAACTAGGAATATTCCTTTGTCAGTAATAATGAATTGTGAGGATTTGGAAAGTAAGTCAGTAATAAACTGCTGAGTTTTTAAAATCTCCGTTTCAAGTTTATGAATTTCAATCTGAGCCATTTCTCGGCTAGTTTCAAATTTATCGCCCGCACTGCTTTTGGTATCAGAGTTTCTGGAATCAATAGCTTGTTGTAATGTAGTATTTAAATAGGTTAACTTGCTAGATAATTGCTTATCAAGTTCTGCAATTACAGCCGATTTAGTTAACATAATTATTTCTTTCTCAAATTTACTCCTTTATCACCTCTCGATTTTGGTCGTTTGTATTTTCTTGCTCTTTCTTTACGCCAAACATCTCTATCGTTTACTTGCTGATTTTTAGCACTTTTTTCATGGAAACCAGAGTTTTCTCTTTCTACTTTCTTCTCATTTCTAAAAATATTCTTTCCGTTTGCTCTGTGTTCTTCAGTTGTTAATTCCTGAGTCATTTCTACTTCTTCAGGCATTTCAACTTCAGGAATTTCCATTCCCATTAAGTCTTCAATTTTATCTGTGTAATATTCTTCTCTTTCTGTATTGAAAAGGATAGATTTTCCTAGTTCCTCTGCCCTTCCTGTACGCCCAATTCTGTGCATATAGTTTTCAGGAAAAATGGGTGTATCAAAATTAATTACATGGGATATCTTGTCTAAATCCAACCCTCTGGCCATAATGTCGGTAGCAATTAATATCCTTACTTTTCCTTCATCATATTGGTTGATAGAACGGAACCTATAATTTTGTGATTTGTTTGAGTGAATTACGGCTAAGTCAGATAGGAAAAACTCTGACATTGATTCGTATAGTCTATCTGCAATTTTCTTACTCGACACAAAGACTAAAACCTTTCGCATTTCGTCCTTATCCATAAGGATATTGGCTAATAAATTCTCTTTTGTATAGTAATTAGGAACCGAATACTTAGTTTGTGATATATTCTCAAGTGGCGTTCCGCTTAAGGCAATTTGTATTTTTTCTGGCTTACTAAAAAAACTATCAATCATATCTTCTACATCCTCTGTCATGGTTGCCGAGAACATAATATTTTGTTTTTTAGTAGGTAAGAGTTCAAAAATATTAGTCAATTGAAAACGGAATCCTAAATCTAACATTACATCTACTTCATCAATTACAACCTTTTTTACTCCTTTTAGTTGTAAAGCACGGCAAAGTGCCAAGTCATACAATCTACCAGGAGTAGCAACTACTATATCAGCTCCATCTTGTAACCATATTTTTTGGGTATTCATGTTTGTACCTCCATATACCCCTACTATTCGGCAAGTAATGTATTTCGTAAGTTCCTTTAGTGTTTCCACAACTTGGGCAACTAGTTCCCTTGTTGGTACTAAAATTAATATCCTAGGGTTAGTTTGATTGGAATAGCTAAGTTCTTGCAATAAAGGTAAGCAATAAGCAATCGTTTTTCCTGTTCCTGTTTGGGCAATTCCTACAATGTCCTTCCCTCCTAGTATTTTGGAAAAAGTCTCATCTTGAATAGGAGTTTGTTTTTCAAATCCTAAATCATCAATTGCATTGCGTAATTGTTTGTTAAGGGTGATTTCGTTAAAATTGCTCATTATTTGATATTTGCTGCAAAAATAGGAATAAAGCAGAAAATCAGGACTATGCCTGCTTATTCTTTTCTAATAAAATTATCGGATGTTTTTTGGCGAACAGTTGCTTATTGCATTTCATCTAATTCCAACCACCTCATTTCCTTTTCGTCAATTTGGTTGATAACCTTACCTAACCTTTTACTTTTTTCCATCATCTCATCTAGTGGAATGTCAGGATTTTGAATAATTAATTCTAAAGATTTCTTTTCTTTTTCAAGTTCAACAATGTCTTTTTCCAAAGTATCGTATTCGTACTTTTCATTAAAAGAAAGTTTCTTTTTACTAGCTTTTACTTTTGAGTTTTCCTTTTCTAAATGCTGGATTTTCTTAAATTCTTTTTCATCTTTTATTTGCTGTGTTCTGTATTCAGAATAACTACAATAATGATCCTCAATCTTTCCATTTCCTGTAAATACAAAAAGGTGTTCTGTTAGTTTGTCCATAAAGAACCTATCGTGCGAAACTAGGATTAAACAGCCTTTGTATTGCAACAGAAATTCCTCCAATTTGGTAAGCGTAAGCAAGTCCAAATCATTGGTTGGCTCATCTAATATTAAGAAATTAGGATTTTTCATGAGTACAGTTAGTAGGTGTAACCTTCTTCTTTCCCCACCACTTAACCTTTTCACCTCAGTAAACTGCATTTCTGGGCTAAACATAAAATGTTCCAACAGTTGTGAAGCACTTACTTTTCTGTTATCCGACATAACAATAAATTCGGCAATATCTTTTAGTACTTGTATTACTCTTCTGTCCTCATCAACTGACAACCCTCCTTGTGTAAAATAGCCATAATTTATTGTTTCTCCAACATTTATTTTTCCGCTATCTGCTTTTTCTTTTCCAGTAATAATGTTTAGGAATGTACTTTTTCCAACCCCATTCTTTCCTAGTATACCAATGCGTTCCCCTTTTTTGAAAGTATAGTCGAATCCATCAAGGATTACTAAATCGTCATATGATTTTTTAATGTTTTTTAGTTCTAGAATTTTACCTCCCACCCTATCCATTTTCACATCAATATGTAATTCTTTGGTAACTCTTTTTGAGGTTGCTTTTTTCTTAATTTTATCAAAATTATCTATCCTGGCTTTGGATTTTGTGGTACGGGCTTTAGGCGAGCGTCTTATCCATTCCAACTCCTTTTTCATGAGTTTTTGTGCCTTTCCAATTTCTACATCAAAATTACTTTCTCGCTCTGCTCTTTTCTCTAGGAAATAGGAAAAGTTCCCTTTATGATGATAAAGGTTTCCTCCTTCCAATTCCATAATATGATTGCAAATACGCTCCAAAAAATACCTGTCGTGCGTTACCATTAAAACCGTAATATTTTGTTGTTGTAAGTATTTTTCCAACCACTCTATCATTGATATATCCAAATGATTGGTCGGCTCATCTAAAAGTAAAATATCAGCATTTTCTAAAAGTAAAAGTGCTAGTGCTAGTCTTTTTTTCTGTCCACCTGAAAGTTCACCTACTTTTTGTTCCAAATTATTAATGTTGAACTTTGAAAGTATTTGCTCGCTTTTTCTCTGATAATCCCAAGCATCTTCCTGCTCCATTTTTGCAGTAAGTTCTTCAACAATTCTTTCTGTTTGTTGGGTTGCAACTTTACTGTGGTTGTCAATTGCTTTTTCGTACTCCTTTACAAGAACACTAATTTTATTGTGCGCACTATTTATTAGCTCGTTTATCGTTAGTTTATCATCAAAAATAGCGTCTTGTGATAGGTAGGAAACTCGACATTCATTCCTGAAAATAACTTCCCCTTCATCAGGTACATCTTGCCCTGCTATAATTTTTAGCATGGATGATTTTCCAGTACCATTATTTGCAATAAGTGCTACTTTATCTCCTTTGTTAAGTCCGAAATTAAGTCCTTCAAAAAGGACTCTCTCCCCAAAATTTTTCCCTAAATTTTCAACTGCTAACAAATTCATAATGTACTGTTTTTTCCGGCCAAGTGGCCTGTTGTCCAGGCAGCCTGAAAGTTAAACCCTCCTGTTACGCCATCAATATTTAATAATTCTCCTGCAAAGTAAATGCCTTTATGGTGTTTACTCTCCATAGTTTGCATATTTATTTCTGATAAATCTATTCCTCCACAACTTACAAACTCTTCTTTAAATGTAGTTTTCCCTCTTACCTCAAACTCATCATTTATCAGCATATTTATCAGGCGGTTTTTATTTTTTTTACTTAATTCATTCCAAACTTGATTCTCGGATATTTCTAATTTTTTCAACATAAAATGCCATAAGCGTTTCGGAATTTCAAAAGGGTTATGCTTATGTATTAGCTTCCTGCTTGAATTTAAACTAACAAACTGACTTCTTAACTCTTCTTCATTAATCCCTAACCAATTTATTTGAACGCTAAAGTTATAATTTAGTTTTGCTAAATCCTGCGCTCCCCAAGCCGATAGCTTTAGTATTGCAGGACCACTCATCCCCCAATGGGT
>Ga0208879_1002394_pt1 | contig 16615 bp, 10 predicted proteins | sample Knorr_S15_td_Bot_FD_185605 | JGI IMG/M metagenome (GOLD analysis project Ga0208879, IMG submission 185605) | Marine microbial communities from Southern Atlantic Ocean transect - Knorr_S15_td_Bottom_ad_5009_LV_A (SPAdes) (version 2) | ecosystem: Environmental > Aquatic > Marine > Oceanic | place... | reverse complement strand
GTTGGCATAATGGGAATCTTTAATAAGTACTCCTGGAAACCATGAATAGAATCTATATTTTATTGATTGGTTTTACATTATGTGCAGGTCAGTCATATACCGTCACTATTTTTGGTATGGCAGCAGCCAATGTTGAACAAGATATCAACACAACGGGAACGATTAAATACACAACACAAAATCGAGGTATTTTTGATCTCATTTGGCCAGCGACAAATGTGTATACAACTCAGTATGATCCTGACACATTTGGAATCACCTCGTGGCGTAAAAAAATAAGACAGGGCAAATTTCAATCTAATATTTCTGCAGAACTGGATTCTTCAGGTTCATTAGTTTATAATGATAAAACCAAGATTAATATTCAAGGTGAAACTCAAACAATTTTTACTTTACTTGCCATGGTACAACTAAAGAATATGGAACCATTAGATACAAAATGGTTTAATTATGAGCATGAAGGCCAATTAGGAAAAGCACGATTTATCTGGGCAGATTCATCCCATATTTGGAATGGAAAAGACTCCACTCTTTGTGATCATTATCGACTTGATATCAATATAAATGAAGCATTGGGACAATTTATGGCCAATTCAGATTACTTTATGGAAGAGGTAATACGAGAGGGTGTTGTACGAGAATTATGGGTCTCGAAAGAAATACCTAAAAAAATCATTCAAGTTCGTATCAAAACAAAATGGTACCCAGTATTAGCGACCATAAATGAATAGCTATCCCTCTCATATTTTTCAATTATATTCCGACACTAATCGATGCCACATCCTATGAAAAATCTTAAAATAATGATTCGTTTAATTCCTTATGCATTCTTAACTGTTGTGATTTTTGCGCAAAATAAACAGGATAAAATTATCGGTATATGGGAATTTCAAACCATAACTACACTCTTTAATTCCGAGCCGGAAGAAACTTTGATTATAAATAAAGATATTAATAATAGCGAAACGCTTACCATGCGTGATGATGGCTCTTTTAGCTTTCGTGGTATTTATGAGTCCATGGGAAATGCTGGTATTGGGACTTGGACAACGGAAGAAAATCATCTCATTCTAAATGTGACTAATCAAAAGATTGTTAGCAATTACGAACATAAAAATAATATTTTATTTTTAACTATATTTGAGGCAGAAACAAATAATTATTATGGATCAAATTCTGTTATAAAATACACAAAAAGACTTATTAGACCTTAGACTTAAAAAAGGACCATCTAATGGGTGGTGTTTTTGTACAGATTATTATTATTTAAATTTCTATGAATAGACAACCTTCATTTATTAAAGTTTATCGTAAACAGATTTTTGGATGGATTTTAGCAATTACGACAATTAGTATTGCACTGTATTACGGTATTGATAATAAAATAATTTTATTCATCACTTTTATTCTCAGTATTTTTACTCAAATCTTTGCAGGGTTAGGTGCCTTAATAGGTATGGTTCCATTTATCGGCCCCTTGATTATAAAGGTTATTTCAATTCCGGTTTTTTGGTTTCTCAATGCAATGGGATATGTTATTTCGGGTGTTGCTATTAAAAAAGGATATGCAGTTGAACTTGCCAAAAGCCGAATTGTGACCCTAGGGCTTCTGATGGGAATTATCATAGGTTATATTTTAGGACATTTATTTCCGTTAAGATGAAAATATTAATTTTACAAGGTCCCAACATGAATTTGCTTGGTTTGAAATCTAGCCAAGCCGCTAACCTGCTTACGTTGGATAAACTGAATAAGGATCTTCGAAACCATGCGCATTCAATAGGTGCGGAATTAAAATTCTTACAAACACATAAACAATTTCAGGCTATTAATTTTATACAAAGAAATAGAAATAATGCAGATGGGATTTTAATAATTCCAACATCCTGGGCTCGAAATGATTGGACACTGTCTGAAACCCTTAGGCTTATTGATTTGCCAATATCTATCATTTATTTTGATGAGCCATTTTCATTTGGCACCCCTGAGAGAGACTCAATCCTTAATGGCGACCATATTCATTCAATAACAGGGCACCCTATTCAAGCATGTAAAAAAGGCATTGATTTTCTTATGACCCATCACAAATGAAAAATATTCTTATTATTTTTCTGTGTGGACCAGCCCTAAATGCACAATCTTTGGAAGATCCAAATAATTCTCCTTTACATATTATTTCTATAATAAAACCAAAAATAATTGAACAATCGACTTTTGGTTTTGATTCATCTTGGGTTGATTCATTAAAACTTCAACTTCCTTGCAAAAACATTTTTGTACCTAAAAGAATTATGCGTCTTCCAAATGCTCCGAGGGATTACAGAAATGGAACTCATCGCGGGATTGATTTTTTTGCGAACTGGGGAACACCTGTCCAAACTGTGGCGCCGGGAGTTGTAATTCGGGCCGACCATTATTTTAAGGAAGTCCCTCCAACATTCAGAGAAGATTTACTACAAACCAGCGCAAAAGTGGGCCATACGCCATCTGATATTTTTTCAAATGTTCTTCTGGGGCGAGCTATCTTTATTGACCATGGATTTGATCTCGTGCCTGGATTTAGATCCATTACGATTTATGCGCATCTTTCAAGTATTGAAAAAAATATTCTGCCGGGAAATATAATTGAACAAGGTACACTCATTGGGCATTCTGGAAATACAGGTATTCGAGAAAGCACTTTGGGTTCTAGGGACGGCTCCCATTTACACTGGGAAATGATTCTAATGAAAGATGGGTTGGAAATCTATTTGGGAAAAGATATTCCTAATCCGGGACTCTATAAAATGTTAAATAATATTTTTGGTTAATTCAATTGGTTTAAATGAATCTTGATGTCGTTTTTAAATGCCAATTGATTACCCAATATCTCCATTGTAAGTCCAGAATCTTGCTTTAACATTTGAGAAAATAACTCATCTTTTAGGGTTGCAAATTTAACCTGCCTTTCAAACCGATCTAACTCATCTTTTGGAATAAGGCCTAATTCTCTTGCATAGCGACTTCCCAATTCCCGGAAAATCACATCCTTTGTGTATTCCATTAGGCTGAAAGATATATAACAAACTGTTTCTCTTAAAGGCGAATTTGCCAAAATACGGCCTTTAAGCCAAGAGACTGTAATCTCCTCGTCACCTATCATTCCAATAACTTCAGGAAAGTTTGATTGGGCAACCCAACCCAATGTGGGGCTCGTTTTATCTGGCGTTACAAATTTATATAACCGGTCAACGGCATCATTGATCATTTTGAATTGGTATTTCTCAATGAGTAAATCTTCCATCCTAGTAAAATAGAATTCTGCTTCCGGTAATCGTTTTAATGATATCATTTTATGGATCTCATGTTTCACCTTTTCAAAAGATCCCTGTTGTACTTGTTTGGATCCAAGAATTTCAATAATATGAAATCCAAAATCAGATTCAATGACTTTGGGAAATCTTGGAGAATTTGGATCCCAGGCAACTTCAATCACTTCTGGAATCATCCTACCATAATGGATATACCCAAGTCTCCCTTTTTCATCCTTTAATAAAGGATCATCACAATAACGATACACTGCACGTTCAAATGACATGGAATCAGACTTAATCAAAGTTCTGACCTTTTCTGCCAATTGCTTTGCTTTGATTTTTGTTCTCTCCACAGCTTTCCCTTTCGAGAATCTATGATTAATAATCAAGTGATTTAACCCAACCGTTTTTTTCAATTGAACATATGCATTTTTCAGGCTACTGTCAGAAAACATTGGACGAACCACTTTTTGCCTTAATAAGGAATCTAACAATCGGTTTTGTATTTTATCTTTCATCAAAAATTGCACGGATTTAAGGGTATCAATCCCCAATATTTTGGCTTCATTCATAAATATAAAATCTTCAGCAAGGGTTCTCAGTTGAATTTCTTTTTCAGTTAATTCAAGAGATTCAAATACGTCTTTTTCGATGTATTTAAAAATTTCGACATCAGAATAAGATACATTATTAATTGAAAATAATGTTCTATCGTTTTCGCACGATAGATTAAAAAAGATAAAAAGGATAAATGAAAAATATTTCATACAATTGGACAAGAAAAAAGGGCAGGTAAAACCTGCCCTTTTTTCATCTCATAGAGAGATTTTATTTTAGGAACATCATTTTGCCTGTGAGAGCGCGTGTGCCTACTTCTACTCTGTACAAGTAAACACCAGATGCTACGGAATGTCCAGCATTGTCCATACCGTTCCAGGTAACCAAGTTGGTTCCTGAATTCAGCATACCATTATGAATAGTAGCTACTTCTTCACCCAACAGAGAGAATACTTTTACTGTAACATCAGATGTGATATCCAAGTTAAAAGCAATCTTAGTGCTTGGGTTGAATGGGTTAGGATAATTGCCTTTCAGCTCAAATCCGTTTGCCACTACTTCATTATCGTCAATACCAACAACCTGTGGATCCAGTGCGTAAACAACTGACGCCTGTAACGGACCGTAAGGAGCTGTACCAATCCAGTGGTAACCGGATAGGTGTGGTGCCGCATCATTGACACCCTGCGTATTGGTACACAGTGGATCAAAACCTAGGAAAACGGTTTTACTTCCGTTATCATGGGTTTTGTATGGCCCAGTAGCGTATTCAACTGCATCATCTGCAGGTGCACCAGTTGTATCGATGGTTCCTGAGAATGCAGTGTATGAATTCGTAAACCCATCTGCAACAGTAACTCCATCCAACCAGTTGGAAAGACCCAACTCGTAGCTTGGATCGTAGTTCAAGGCCAGAGAGTCACCCAAGAACGCATGCACTTCTCCTGAAATCGCATCACCAGCAACAGGAGCAAGACGGCTCACACCGTTTTGGTCGCCTGAAGCCATATAGTTGATGTCATTGAAGTCAGCGGCAATACCTAAATGATCAAAGATAAATTGTCCTGCTCCATAAGTCATATTTGTCCAACCTGTTTGAGCACCAAGCCATTCATCACCGCTCAAGACATAACCGTGGTTACCTTCATCTAACCATGCACCAATCGATGTGATGTCAATATTAGCAGGACCAGAGCCAGTTACCTCAACAACACCCATATAGTTATCAAGCAGTTCGCTCGAAGCACTTCCATAGTAGGGACCGCTCCAAAAGTCTGTTTGACCATACAGGTCTGAGTTGGCTAAATAGTAGTAATCAATCCAGCTTGCGTAGTCTTCTGTGTTGTAATAGAACAGATAGTCGCTCGCAGCCAGGAAGATGGTGTAATACTGAGTTACAGTACTTACTGTCAATCCACCCACGTCTGTAGCGGTAATATTATACCACACTTCAGAACCAGCAGATTGACCAGGGATTGTACCACTAAAGGTGTCATCGCCATTATCTGTCATGGCAACATCAGTGTATATACTGTCATCTGTACTGTAAGACAGAACGACAGATGCAACACCTGCGGCTTCACCGCTTGGATTATCATCAGTTACGGTAGCTTCTACTGCGCGGTCACCTTCATCCAGAGTTGTGCTTAGTACGGTGTAATCTTGGATTACAGGCGCACGGTCACCAGTCAACTCTACAGCTAATTCATACCGAATGAGCCAATGACGAATATGCCAACCACCATTACCAGAAGTTCCACCACATCCTGCGTAGAATTTCATGAATGCCCACGGTTCAGCAAGCCCGGAACCTTCTGCATAGAAAAAACCAGTCGCTTCATCATCGCCACCACCTGTACCGGTGTATGCTAACATAACACCAATCCATTCTCCAGCTAATACATCAATCTCACCATTTCCATGGTCTGCAAGGTTGACCCAGTTTTCGGTAGCGCCGCCAACTGCATAGTCAAGAACTTCTGTTCCAAAAGAAACAGAGCTGAACCCTTCTGGCCATAGTAGGCCTGCAGCAGGTGTTCCGTCGGGTGCTTCTGCACTGGTTGCATTTACATCCAGTGGATCTTGTGCACCATCAGCAACAGAATTTGCGCCGTCTTGACAAATAGATGCGGTACCACCAGCAGTATATGTATCACCACTTATGGAAACATACCCATCGCTATCCATATCATAACCACCGATCCAACCATCACCATCAACAGTGCCGGATGAATAGTCGGAACCATCAGCAGTCATTGGATAAGATAGTTTATGAACTGAAACTGTCATTTGTTGTAAGCCAGTACCCCATTCGTAAACAGGGACATTGACACCTTTGATTGTAGCATCAGCAGGCATTTGATACATCATTAACATTGCATCACCTGGTGACTGAATGAACTGACCACCCCAACCGGCATCGTACCCAAGAGTATCATCTGTACCCCGAGAAAAATTCCTGTTGAAATGAGTTGTCAGAACAATTGGTCCAGTTAAAGCGTCAGCTTCTCCTGTGCTACCAAATTCGGCATAATGTTGCCCAACATGACTACCAGCTTTCTGAATGTTGGTGGTACCACCAACTGCAAAAAGCAGAGTCGTTGAGAGCATTAGACCGATTAATTTGATCACGTTATTACTCATATGATCTCCTTTTCTTTGTGTTATATGATAAGGGAAACCCGATCGGGGATTACTTCTTCCCTTCTTATCATGATTAGAGTTTTTATTAAAATGCATAATTGAGTGAAAGCCAGCCAACGCCGTTTAAATACGCTACAGTTCTATATGCATAGTCAACTGTTAAACCTACACCCAAAACCTTGGATAAGTCCACCCCAAAACCAAATGAGGGACCCCAGATGAATTCATCCGTGTTATATTCAAATTCCTCATCATCCGCATCATCATCCGTTCCTTCAATTCCATCTTTACCAAAAGGCTCGGGATCTTGCGCAATGGCTAAACCGCATCGAACAAAAAACATATCCATCGTCTTTGCTTCTAGGCCAAAACGGAACTCATCAAATGAAAAATTATTGTTTAAAAATGAAGCTGCCAACAACAAGTCCGTGGTTCCTAAATTTTTCTCATATGCAACACCCATTTCAAATGTAGTAGGCAACTCGAATGGAGATGTATTGATTGCTCGTGGTTCAAGAGGAGTACCAGGTTCGGTATCTTGGGGCGTATGAAATTCTTCAAGGTCAGATCCATAAAAACGCATGCTATTACCCAAATTATTGATAGATGCCCCAATATGGATTCCGTTACTTGTTTCATATTGTACTCCTGCATCTAGAGCAATACCAGTGGCAGACTCACGCATAATGGTTTCACTGATCAATTTGACCTGTGTTCCAAACTTGATGCGGTCAGTCATTCTTCGTGCATAAGATGCACCTAATGTAAAGAACTGGGGTGAAAAGTATTCACCTGTTCCATCGGGCTGATTTTCTGTTGTAACTGGAATTTCGCCCGTACCAAAGGACTTCAATGAAAATGCAAAATAATTTTGCCCCTTCGACACGCCAATGATTCCATAATTCACACCAACATCATCTACGAGCCAGTTACTGTTTGAGAACAGAACTTCTCCATTGGATTCCATACCCGCAAGGCCGGCAATATTCCAATGGGCTGCTTCAACCCCAGTGATAGAAGACACGTTTGCACCAGACATAGCTGTACCACGAGACCCTGTTGGAATAAGTAATTCCTGAGCTCCAGCTGTACCGCGGCGTGCTTTACTTCCCCCGAATACGGTAGTCTGAATCGCCCCGAATAAAATCAGGGTGGTCATAACAATTTTTGAAAAGTTTTTCATATTTTTCTCCAAGATTTGGATAATTTAATTAGAATACGTCTAGTCTTTCTTCCGGTTGGAAGATGGCCAGTTTTAATACTTTTTCACCGACATCATTACCATTGGCATCTTGCACAGTAATGTGAGCAAAATAAACTCCACTAGCCACAGGAATACCATTGTCATTTCTTAGGTCCCAAATTGCACGACTTTCGTCGCGTGAATTTTCACTCATAATCTCGTGCTCAATGGTTTGTACCAAATCACCAGCAATAGTAAAAATACGGATTGTAGTCATCCCGATTCCCAAATGAGTGAAATAGACTTTACGGTTCTGAGGAATAGTTTCTTCAGGGTTTTGACCAAAATAAGGGTTTGGAAAAATATTAATCAACTCTATTTGATCTTCAGTACTCTCAGTAGTTGATTTACCTGTTGCGGTAAAGGAATATGTATCTGAACCCTGCACAATTGGATTATCAAAAGTAAACTCGTATTCATTTCCAAACTCAAATTCACCCGCGCTAGAAGAAGCAGAAATCATCCAACCGAATTTTTCAGCATCATCCTGTGGATGATATCCAAAAAGAGCATCAGCAGCATTGTACTTGGTTGCATCATACTCTTCATAAATTGGTATGTAAGCGATATTTGCATTAAACTCAAAACTCACAGCGGACGTATCATAAGTTGTGTCTTCTGCAGTATAAACAGTGTCAATATCCCAAGCCGTCGCTGAATAAAGTCCGTCTGCGGGGCTCGGTAAACTTCCTGCTAATTGGTAAGCAACAATACCCAATCGGGTGCTATCATCACCCTCAATATCCCAGATTTGTAATGGGACTGTTATAAATGTGTCCTGTGTGCTAGGATCGGATAAGATACTATTTTTAAAATAGGTTGCAACAGAACCTTCTTCTGAGAAAATATACCTCAAATCTTTTTGAAGGTCTGGAAAACCCGCTGCGCCACTGGGAGCAGGTAAGCCATATGCATCATGGAGATATTTGAGCCATCCGCCCATGGTATTTTGGCCACCAGTACCCGCTGCGCTAAAAACAAATGATGTAGTTGTATCACTGTCAGCCGTCAGCCCGTGAGATTCAGGTGCATCCAGAAACCAGGTTGCATTTTGGAGATTAAAAATAAATCCGTCTGTCAGTGTATTTGTAATATAATACCCTGCAGGCGGAATCCCATTATTTGCCTCAGTTAACACAGTATAATGATCTGCAGTAACAGGGAAATCTGTTCCAGATAGCTTTAGCTCATCCCCTTCATATAATTCCCAATATCCATCTGATGAATCCATGGTGACTGTTGCTTCTAAAATGGCAGTGAGCGTATCAGACGAACCCAATAAACTGCTGACAATTACATCATTAGGAATTGCACCACCTACAACAACTACATCCAGTGTAATTGAACTATCTCCAGAAACATTCATTATATCAAATTGATCACTAGTCGCACCCGTGAGTCCAGCCAGTGTGGCAATAAAACTACCTGCATCAAAACTTAAAGAATCAATCGCGTAAGATCCATGAACAAGAGACGTGGTTTCGTAAGAATAGTCTTGACCTGTTAAAAGATAGGGATCCACAACCGTGGGGTGCAAAGTTGCACCAGCCAAACCAGTGTGAGTTACATCAATATCATCTGACGAAGTAATTGCTAATTCAGTTCCTACACCAGGAGGCCTTGGGATCGCTATATATGCATTAATAGGACTTTCGATCACTCTTGGATCTGCTCCACCATCATAGGCATAGGCGGTGACAGCAAAATAATATTGTCTGTAGTTGATCAGTGTTGTATTACCAATCATATCATCGGTGATTTCAATATAATGGTCAATACCTGAATCGGTGCCGAATTGGGCTGGTGACTCAAGCAATTCCCCTGTATCCTCATCCAGAGCATTATCCAGGATGAGTTTCACCCCGTCCACCACATCGTAAGTTGTAACCCGGGTCCAAGGACCAACGACGGATGCGCCTTGATAAATATTGTAGCCTTGGAAACTGTAACCAGCACACTCATATTCTTCTACAACATCGCTCTTTTCTTCAAAAGACAATATCACTTTTTTATCGAGTTGAGACACTTCTACCTGGGGTGGGGCTGGAGAACAAATATCAAAATTTGCATCAAAAGCACCTTGGGCAAAGTTGTCAAAATATAACATTTTAGTAATGGACTTGGCCCAATTGGATCCTGCAGCAATAATAATTGAACCAACAACTTCCACTGTGTCACCCACGTTAAACGTAAAAGGGCCGGATGTCATAAGATACCGACGGTCTGCGGGCTCTTCATCAATCCATCCACTTCCTGTTGTTGGGTCACCATCATGAACGAATACAGATGCTTCTCCTGTAATTGGGTCTATGTAAGGTTCGCCACTGGTACCCACCAATCCATTCATATAATTATAAGCTTCACTTGCAGTATTTGGATCAGCATAAATAGGGTTACCATTAATATATTTTGTGAAGGATGTCATCCCCAGCCGTTTTTTACCGGGGATTGTTTTTACATAATATCCTTCACCCTGTGCCCAGGTAAGAATCGTCGCTGTATCGGTTTCAGAGTCTACCAGGGGCCCCTGGAAAAAGTCTGATCCTACGGCAGGAACTTCCGTTCCATATTTTGTATCCCCATCGGCATCGTTATAGGTATAACCAACACCTAATTCTGGAACGCAACCAACAAGGTCATCTGTATGATCACCAACGTCATCATCATGCCAGATAGAGACGAAGACACTGTCCAGGTCATCTTGACCCTTATTAATGATCACCCAGCGGAAAAACATAATATTTCCTAAGGCGCCAGCCTGGTCAAAACCAAATACGGATGTTTGGACCTCTACATTCATTGGTGCAGTTCCCCAAAGAGACGTATGGGTTCCAGCATCGCCATCATTCATTACATGCCAATGGAACATATCACCCAGGATCTCTGGATGGTCACCATTTTCAGGCTCATATATGCCATCATCATTGGCATCTACCCAGGGTGCGCCAGCATCCACTGGCCAATTTTTAAAATCATCGGTGGGGAATTCCCTTTCATGCCAAACTGTAAAGGCATTAGCACCATCAACTTCAGTGAAAGGAATCGTTCCACTCATAGAACTAAAAGTTGCCCAATCATTCTCTAAAAATGCATCAATTTCTTTCTTATGGATTTGATAAATATGTCCATCATTTGTGACATCGTCGATTGTCCCTGGAACAAATTCACAGGTGTATTCACCCGCTGCTGAACGGATTTCTTCTGTCCAAGTATTGGTTCCTTGAGGCCTGGATTTTCCGCTCAACAACCAAACACCGGATTGGAAAATGGCCGTTTTCCCGGAGCCTTTCGGCCATTCAGTTCCGGAATTACCGGTTACGTGATAATCTGAGATGGTACCATGGTTTCCATAGATCGTACTGATCTGGTTACCATCCCAAATGATATGCTCAACTATACCGGATGCAGGGAGCATTGTTTTATACATAGCATCCTGCTGGTTTTCTCCGGTACGGGTCGTTGGCTCAATTGCCAATAATACACCCAGAGTTGAAATAAGTATTGTTGCTTTAAAAAGCCTCATAATTCTTTTCTCCTTTATCATGAGTCCCATCCTTTACAGATCGATCCTGAAACCAATGCGAACCTGACGAGGTGCGCCCCAGTTGTAAGGATTAGATAATTTTGAATTATATAAATTTGCAGCTTCATCTGCATAATTACCGGTACCATCAAATGCTGTATTGGTTACCCAAGATTGTCCCGGATCAGACCCTAACCACCCATCGTTGTCTGCCTGACCTGTAGCAGGATAAATGGATTCAACATTTTGCGCATCAAGAAGGTTTATAACCCATACAAATGCTTTCATGTTATATTTTCCGAAATGTATTCCTTTATCAACCTTTAAATCAACATTAAAGGTCCAGGGCTTGTTTGCGCTATTGAATGCAGCCACTGGTTGATATGCAATACTTCCACCAAACACTTCGGTATCAACCTTCACAGGTGTATAAGGCAGGCCACTACCAAAACGTGCCAGCATATTCACCCCAAACAAGCGCAGAAAACCGGAATTTCCTGTTCTGTAATCCAAAGCGACATTCCCGGTGTGACGTTGATCAAAATCAAGTGGAGAGACATAAGTTAGATTATTACCTCCCTGCCATGCAATCCGATAAAGACCACTTGCACTGGAACCCGTTCCACCCGCGTATTGAAGTGTATAATTTGCATCAACCATTAAATTATTGATACGTCGTGTTTTAAGGGACAAACTCAATCCTTTAACTGTACCATAATCACCATTCACATAAAGAGCATAGCCTGTGGGTCGGGCCGCTATATTTCGAATCTGCGGATACCCGGACATTTGCTTATAGAAGACTGTTGCATCTATAGAAACATTTGGCGTGATCATTTGCTTGAATCCAACCTCATATTGGGTGTTCTCCTGTGGCTGGAGATCTGGATTTGCAGAGATGGTAAAGTTCCCTTGAGTCAGGTTTTGAACAAACCGTACATAACTGATGAACATCCTGTTATTTTCAGGCTGTTGGAAATATTTACCATATTGTGCGTGAAAAACAGTTTTGTCCGTAATCGGAAATGCCAGCCCGATACGAGGGCTCACCAGGGATCGTACTTTTGCATCGATCCGATGAACTTTCCCGGTGGCATCATCATCCGTTGGTTCATAATACATATACTCATCGGGGTCCAATGTACCGTTGTTATCAATATCTTTTGCGAATACCGTTTCTGCGATTTGATTATCGGAAGTTATGACAATATTATTCTGCCCGCCTGTTTCAGGATTAAAGATCTTGTTATTTGGGTCAATATAATCCCAACGAAGTCCCAAGTTTAAAACAAGATCTTCCATTTCGATCTTATCTCTTATATAAAACGCCGACGTAACAGGTTCTCGATATTTATTATTTCCTGAATTCGCTTCTGTCTGGCCCGTGATATCATATCCAATATTTTCCGCATACCCTGATGAGTAGGCCTGGAAAATATAATCATCCATGTAATCTTGATAATCAATGGTGCCATCGCCGTTATAATCCGTGTTCTTCCACGTATCAGATTGATCCTGGGCATAATCCGGTGTTCCATCACTTCCCTGGGTTCTCCTGATCGTGCCATCTTCATTTACTGTATACTTATATGTATCCTGGGTTGGGCTAAACGGATTATTATTGGCGAAATAATAGGTTGTTGAAGATGCACGGCCCATTCTATAATACCGTATCTTGCTTACGGCATAATCAAAACCTGCTTTTAACTCGTTGTTCCCTTTTTGCCAAGTAACAGACCCCTTGTAGGAATCTCTCCAGGTAAATCGTTTTTCATAGGATGTACTGGCTTGACCTGCTACACCAAATTCGGCTAATTCCTGTGTCCCTATCGGGCCTTGTCCTGGACCGCGATATAAGGGGTTGATCCATGTAGTATCGCCATAATTGATCTCATCAAATGACCAAAACGCTGTTGAATCCCATGCCCAGTAAACTGATGTATCTGCAGCCCAAGTATCATAAGAAATATCAACGGTATCAAATGTCCAATAATCATAATCATAGGATGCTAATTCATTTCCATTCGAATCGGAAACAGTATAGGAATAGGTCGGGCTGCCTGAATAATCCGTAACTTTTCCAAACTGTAGATAAGGCAGATACTGCGTATTATCTGTCATAAGTGTTCCATCCTCATAAATATAGCCGCCAAATCCTTCTTTAAACACCGGATCAAAAGATTCATAGCTATCACTGGAATGACTGTAATGAAGATTAAAAAAGGCATTATCCATCCCTGGAATCAATCCATTCAATTTTGCATAATAAGAACGAAATGTACTTTTGGATTGATTGAACCTGTTTAGAAAATCACCTGAAGATGAAACCCTGGAATCAGTACTCTCAGTATTGTAATAATTAAATAGGGAGCGTGAATGACTATAATTAGATCGATCACTGCTATAATCAGAACCACCCACTTTTAATTTGAATGGTAGCCCGATAATCTTATCCAGGTCTAAAAGGATATTTCCAGCAAGACTCATTTTATCAACCCAGTTATTCCTCTTGGGTCCCCAATGATATTCAATAGCCGTTGGATCAATCTTTGTATAATCCTGTGCGGTATACACACCGTTTCCATCTGAATCAACATAGGCTTCACCAATATCCCAAATAGTATTACCATTACTATCTGTAAAATTTTCTCCAGTGGCCGGTTGTCCAGCTACGTTTAAGTCACCAGTATAAACCGGAGTTTGTGAATTGGTTGGACTTGCATCATCCAAGCTTGTTTTTTCAACAGAAAGAAAATATTTTAAAGCACTAAACCCGGGCATAGGTCCGCCCAACGCAAAAGAACCGAGATTATAACCATATGAATAAGAAAATGGCTTTTTAACTGACGGAGCTGCAGCACCAAAGTCAGAAATACCTTCAACGGTTATAGCTAATTTATTTCCACCTGTTTTTGTTGTGGTTTGAACAATACCTGCGTTAGCCGAACCATACTCTGCTCCAAAGCCACCGGCTTGAAAAGAAACCTCTTCCAGGCTTAGGTTGGGAACGTCTCCAGCTCTGCCTGACGTGAATGCATTATTCACATAGACACCGTCAACATAAAAACCAACTTCATCTGTACGTCCACCGCGAATATGCAAATTACCGCTGGCGTCCGTGACCACACCCGTCTGCAATGCTATAATATCTGCATAACCACGAACATTCATATTTTGGATATCTTCCGCACGGATTACCCGTACTTCGTTTGTAGCGTTAATCTCAATCAGAGGTTTTTCCGCAGTCACAATAATCTCTTGTCCTTCAATAGCTTCAGAAGCAAGATGGACCTGAAAAAGATTGGTTGTTAAATCTGTTGAGATACGAACACCTTCAATTGTAACAGTACCAGACCCTATATAGGTAAACTTTACATTGTATAAACCGGGGGCAATATTCATTATCATGAATTTTCCATCTTCCCCGGATGCTACACCGTAGGATGACCCTAATAAAACAACATTAACACCCATAAGGGGCTCTTCGCTGGTTTTATCAAGCACTGTACCAATTAGTTTCCCAACATCCCCTGCAAAGAGGCTTGTATTGAGAAGAATTGCTAAGGTTAGCCCATATAAAAACCGGGCCCGAGAGCGGTTATTCATTACGCTACTCCTCATTATTAATTAAGAATGAAAATGATTATGTTAGTTAGATGTCATAGACAATACACATTAGATAATTGCATGCCTACCCAAGACAGCGTCTAATTTGGGCACAGTCACTTACTGAATCCAGTAAAAAAATCTTTTTTTCTTTTACCATCAAAATTAAAATAATCAACAAGATAACTTTTCTTTTTCAAAATTCCATACTATCATTGGCGCCGAGGAAAAGAACCAATTATTTAAAAATGGAGCCAAAAAATGATAAAACGCGCTCTTTGCATTTTTTGTTTAATCAGCCCAACAATATTGTTGGCCGGTGAAACTGGAAAGATAACGGGAAGAATAACCGATTCACAGACTGGAAATCCACTCATTGGTGTGAATATCTTATTTCAAGGTATGAACATTGGGACATCCACAGATGAATTGGGCGACTATATTTTAATCAACATACCTGCTGCGCGGTACACAATTACTGCCAGCTATATTGGGTATAAATCCATCAACATGACCGATGTTGTAATCAATGCAGATCGTACAACGGTCGTCGATTTTCAGATGGAGATCTCAGCGGTGGAGGGTCAAGAAATTGTGGTTCATGCAGAAAGACCCGTGATTGTAAAAGACCAAACTGCCAGTACAATCACATTGGATGAGCAAGCTTTTTCTGACATGCCTGTGAATACATTCGAAGATGCTTTGGTTACAATGGCAGGCGTGGTTCAAAATGAGAATAGTAATAGTGGGATCCATTTTCGGGGTGGCCGATCCGGAGAGATCACTTATATGGTAGATGGATTTGTTGTAGAAGATGCGCTCTATGGCGGTATGGGATTGGATATCTCCCGGGATGCTATTTCGGAATTATCCGTCATTACAGGGGCCTTTAATGCAGAGTACGGCGAAGCAACAAGTGGTGTAATTAATATTGTTACAAAAGAAGGTGATGCCAATTACCATTTTAAAATTCGGGGTGTAACAGACAATCTTGTGAACAGTACAACTACAGATAGGGATTTAACCCGTAGAGAAATATCAGTTAGTGGTCCACTCTTGCCTTTTGCAAAAAACCTGGGAAATTTTTTCATGTCTTTTGACCGGATGAATACAAAAACATCTCTTTGGAAAAATACCCTTCCCAGTAACGTATGGAAAGACGTGAATGATGATGAAATTATGGGGAATTGGGTTGACTTGAATGAAGATGGAATTGAGGATGTTAACGAAGTGGATACCCTTGCTTGGGCTGATATTGATCTTGATGGGTTCGCTGAGCCTCTTAAAAAAGGCGCCATTGAAACAACGGGGACATTCAGGAATCAAGATAGATTTAGCGGGAAAATTGTTCTTAAACCAATCTCTAATTTGAAAATAACAGCAGGCTTGAACAGTTTTGTATCTAAATCCCGAGGATTTTCCATGAGCTACAGGCAAGTTGCAGAACGCTATTCAACAAACTGGGGTGCAACACAGGACTTTCATGTAAAAGCCACCTATACCCTATCAAAAAACATGTTTGCATCGCTTAGGTTCCAGGATTTTAAGACTGAATCCTGGACAGGTTATTCTCCGCTTTTAAAAGGAGACCACAACCTAGAGTCCAGTCTTATACCTATCCCTGCTGCCTGGGATGGATATGTTCCGGGCGCAATTACACCCGGTGATGATTGGTTATGGCTTGGGTATTATGCCGAACCTTATGCTGACTTGAACGGTGATGGTGTTTGGAGCCGGTATTCTGCTGAA
>Ga0208879_1002387_pt1 | contig 16653 bp, 9 predicted proteins | sample Knorr_S15_td_Bot_FD_185605 | JGI IMG/M metagenome (GOLD analysis project Ga0208879, IMG submission 185605) | Marine microbial communities from Southern Atlantic Ocean transect - Knorr_S15_td_Bottom_ad_5009_LV_A (SPAdes) (version 2) | ecosystem: Environmental > Aquatic > Marine > Oceanic | place... | reverse complement strand
TCTGTGATTTGCTCTACGTCGGCTCAAACGCCCCCGGTACAAATTATCGATATCACTGGCCACAACCACCACAGGTCTATCGGCTTCTACGGTCTGCTCCAGGACACTGTGGATTTCCGACAGGTCTTGGGCAAGATATACCTCATCCGTTCCGCCTTTACCGAGCGGGCGGATAATTTCATAGTGTGCGAGTGTTTGACCTAAGTTCATGTTTTTGCCTGTTTATATTTAAGCAACACAAGCCATCCATGCCAAGAAGTTTCTTGTACATGGCCGCTTCTGCCATCTCCGTCACCGGTTGTTCAACAGGCGACGGATAAAGCTTACCTCGCCTCCATGGGGTAAGGGTAGAGAACGTCCCACCAGCCGCAGTATCGAATCTATCGGATTAGCCGATGCACCGGTTACCGTGAGTTGCCTATAACCATTATCTGTATCAATAAACCTGCAGATCGAATCCTCATCGCCGAAGTATTTTTGAACCATCGTCTCGCTGATAATCACGGAATACTGTTTTTAAGCGCTGGCTTACCTCTGATTAGCTGAAAATACGGGAGTTGGTCGGAAAATATTCCGATCCAGTCCAGCGGTCCGAATATATCTTTCCAACAGTTTCGTTTGATATGTTGAAGACTATTCAGCAGATTGTTACTGGTTATGAAGTCGAACAATGTCTGGTGGCGGGATTGTAGGCGGTGATCGCAATGAAAGAAAAGTAACATAAAAACCCTTAATAGGATAATGAGGCGTGAGACCTGACCAATTTATAGCAGATCTGGAAGGGCTTGATTTTAGCAATACGTTCAATCCTTACTGTCATTGTTGTCCGATTTACGATTTGCCGGAAGCGTCTACCATCAGGCGAGCTTGCTTGCTTGATATGCTTAAAGCTGCTCTGCAAACAGGAGTGGACTCTATGTGGCTTGGGCGTGATCTGGGTTACAGGGGAGGTAGAAGAACCGGCCTTGCTTTGACTGACGATATCCATGTAACCTCACACGCATATCGTTGGCAAATTACCATTGAGAGAGCAACAAAAGGACCACCAATAGCTGAACGTACCGCCGCTGTAATATGGAAAGGTCTGGCTCAAATAAAATCTCCCGTATTTTTATGGAACGTTTTCCCATTACACCCTCATGATTTTGACAATCCGTTCAGTAACAGGTGTCATAATTCGCGTGAAAGAGACGCAGGTGAATCAATCCTGGCAGAACTTATCGATATATTAAGGCCGAAACGTCTTATTGCCATTGGGAATGATGCAATGAAAGCAGCAAAACGTGTTTCGGGGGTATCTGATATTATCCAAGTCCGTCATCCAAGTTACGGTGGTCAGACGATTTTTTTAAATCAGATAGAGAATCTGTACAGGGTATCTGAGTGACTAAAACAACCAATCGTCCCGTATGACAGGGTTAACAAGGTCGTTTGTACCGGTTTATTCTTTTGAGTATACTAAATCTGGAGCTATCCTCATCGTCATATCGAAGGAGGATTACAAAATCGCATCCGGACAGGATCTGAAAGACGATATTTTGGAAAGATGGCAGGCGAAAACTATGAGGCCCTCCGCTGGATCTCACGGGCATCCATCCTGATCTATCTAGGCATGCCTATGTGAGGGAAGATGACAGGCGGACCTTCGCCGGGGTACATACGCGGAAAGCATGGCGATTGCTGAATATCGTGTCGGGGCGGCCTCTGGAAAGCGACCGGATTGAAAAGGGCGAACAGGTGTCATCAGGAAATGAAGCTCCTGTCGATACGACCACGACCGTGCAACGGTCAGGATCGCCCGCTATACGTAAACAAGAATCCCAACCAAAGGATCATTTTATGAAGTCCACGAAAGCGCTCTGGTATTACGATCGCAAGGGCTGAAGCGGCTGTTCTAAAGTTTCCAGGTTTCTGGAAGCTAATCAAATAGAAATAGTTGAAACCATACCGGCAAGTAGAAAATTACAGGTCGAAGATGCGAGAAAACTGCTGGAAACAACATCAAGGCTTATCGTGACCAAAGGTAAGAGGGTCAAAGAGTTTGTGGTTTCAGAATCCGGAAGCGATGAGATTATCGATGCCATGCTTGGGCCGACGGGAAATCTACGGGCGCCCATGTTACGCATCGGACATACCATCCTGGTGGGTTTCAATGAAGAAGCATTTTTGGACGCTTTCGGTTAGCCGTGTTCGTTTACATGGGACGGCCTGATTATCCAGGCGAGCAAGGCACGATCAGCAGATTCGAATCCCTGGAACGGATCACTTGCTGGCTTGGGTCGGATCCATTTATAGGCCTGAGTTATGAATTGAAGGCGGTTGAAGACGGTACGAAGAAGGTCCTGATTCCATTCTTGTCACTACGTTGCGTGTGGCTATTGGTGCCTTTTTCAGTACAAATGCTCACAATCTGGTCAATGTCTTTAGCTTTTTTAGCGGCATGAAACGCTAACGGTTGTATGATCCTAAACCAAGTCGGGGAAGAACGCGTTTGAAATCGCTCGGATAGACGCGAGTATTCGGATCGCCCTGTACAAGCGGCTGTGTGAAGAAATAGAAGAAGGACCATAAATGGTTACACAAAGTATAATCCATGCTTCAAATTCTGTCCATCAAATCGGGGGAACATCACTGACACGGCCAACTCGTGGGGCCTACCTGGGATCGAACCAGGGACCTCACACTTATCAGGCGTGCGCTCTAACCAGCTGAGCTATAGGCCCAAATTAAAAACGAGATAGCGTGCATGTCTTACATCTGACCGAGTCGACCTCAGAGTTTAGTTATAATAACTCTTTAGAAAGGAGGTGATCCAGCCGCACCTTCCGGTACGGCTACCTTGTTACGACTTAGTGCCAGTCACTAGCTTTACCTTCGGCGCACTCCTCCCAAGGGTTAGAGTAACGACTTCGGGCACTTCCAGCTTCCATCACTTGACGGGCGGTGTGTACAAGGCCTGGGAACATATTCACCGCGGCGTGCTGATCCGCGATTACTAGCGATTCCAACTTCATGCAGTCGAGTTTCAGACTGCAATCCGAACTGAGACCGGCTTTTTGGGATTGACTCCACCTCGCGGTATTGTAACCCTTTATACCGGCCATTGTAGCACGTGTGTAGCCCTGGACGTAAGGGCCATGATGACTTGACCTCATCCCCGCCTTCCTCCGATTTATCACCGGCAGTACCCCTAGAGTGCCCAGCATTACCTGCTGGCAACTAAGGGCAAGGGTTGCGCTCGTTGCGGGACTTAACCCAACATCTCACGACACGAGCTGACGACAGCCATGCAGCACCTGTGAACCCGCTCCGAAGAGGGGCCCTATCTCTAGGGCTTTCAGGCACATGTCAAGTCCAGGTAAGGTTCTTCGCGTTGCATCGAATTAAACCACATGCTCCACCGCTTGTGCAGGCCCCCGTCAATTCCTTTGAGTTTCAGCCTTGCGGCCGTACTCCCCAGGCGGGGCACTTAATGCGTTAGCTTCGGCACTGAGGGGGTCGATACCCCCAACACCTAGTGCCCAACGTTTACAGCTAGGACTACCAGGGTATCTAATCCTGTTTGCTCCCCTAGCTTTCGCGCGTCAGCGTCAGTATCAGGCCAGAGAGCCGCCTTCGCCACTGGTGTTCTTCCAGATATCTACACATTCCACCGCTACACCTAGAATTCCGCTCTCCTCTCCTGTACTCAAGTAATGCAGTATCAAATGCAGATCCCCGGTTGAGCCGAGGCATTTCACATCTGACTTACACTACCGCCTGTACGCCCTTTACGCCCAATAAATCCGAACAACGCTCGCTCCCCCCGTATTACCGCGGCTGCTGGCACGGAGTTAGCCGGAGCTTCCTCTGGTGGTACCGTCAACCCCGGTCACTATTTGCAATCGGGGATTCGTCCCACCTAACAGGGGTTTACACTCCGAGGAGCTTCATCCCCCACGCGGTGTCGCTGGGTCAGGCTTTCGCCCATTGCCCAAATTTCTAGACTGCTGGCTCCCGTAGGAGACTGGGCCTTATCTCAATCCCAGTGTGGCCGATCACCCTCTCAGGCCGGCTATCGATCGTCGCCTTGGTAAGCCGTTACCTTACCAACTAGCTAATCGAGCGCGGGATCATCCACAAGCGGTAGCTTCCAAGGATAGGCCACCTTTAGTTCTTGCCACATGCGAAGCAGGAACCACATTCGGTATTAGCCCGCCGTTAGGCGGGTTGTCCCCAACTTGAGGGCAGATTTCCCACGTGTTACTCACCCGTCCGCCACTGTACTTGCACTCCGAAGAGTGCTTTCTCGTGCGACTTGCATGACTAAGACACACCGCCAGCGTTAGTTCTGAGCCAGGATCAAACTCTCCATGAAAGAAGTAGTTTAATCAAAAGAATATTTCTGCTTACTGCTTATAAACCCTCTCAATTCTGCAAGAGAGTCACAGTCAGACTGACAGAGCATGCACGCTATCTCGTTTTCAAAGAACCTGCGTTTTCTTCGCAGCCAGATTAATATATCACATAGGGTACTTTAAGTCAACACCTTTCTAAAAAAAACACCCTATCAAAACAATATAAAATCTTTAAAGATAAATACCGCTGAGCCCTAAAGCTAACAAAGACAGATGGTTGAGGTTTTTAGATCTCGAAATAAAATTTCCATCACATTCATTATCGAAGAACGGAACTATAATCATTTAGAGGGAACAGGCTCTACCAATAATAATTCCTGAGACATTCTGTAAGCTCTATCTGCCTGTTTCACCTGAGCTGCCGCATGGTAAGAACTGCGTACCAACGGACCGGATTCCACATGAGGGATGCCAAACTGCTCACCTACCGTCTTGAATTGCACAAATTGATCCGGGTGATACTGCCGTTCTACATCCAGGTGTTTTTGGGTCGGTTGAAGATACTGGCCTATCGTAAGAATATCGCATTTCACTCGGGCAACATCCTTCATTAACGCCAGTATTTCCTCTTCCGTTTCACCGAGCCCCACCATGATTCCTGTCTTGGCCATAGCTCCATATTTTTTAACACGACGCAGCAATTCTAAAGATTGCTCGTATTTAGCCTGAGGACGGACCGTGCGATATAAGCGGGGGACTGTTTCCAGGTTATGATTCAGAATATCAGGTTTTGCATCCAATACGCTGAACAAAGCGGACTCTGATCCTTTAAAGTCCGGTATGAGTACCTCTACACCTACCTGCGGACAGTGCCGGCGAATAGCCCGAATCGTCTCTGCAAAGACAGGCGCGCCTCCGTCGGGCCGCTCATCACGGTTTACAGATGTGATCACAGCAAACTTCAGTCCCAGCTTCTCAACAGCTTGTGCTACACGCTCGGGCTCATCCCAATCCAACTCCCCGTCCGTCCGACCGGTTTTTACAGCACAAAATCCACAACTTCGGGTGCATATATCCCCTAAAATCATGAACGTGGCCGTCCGTTGTTCCCAACACTCCCATATATTAGGACACTGAGCACTTTCGCAGATCGTATGCAGCCTGTTGTCGTGAACCAATTGTTTCAGCTCACGGAAATTCGGCCCCTGTTTAAGCCGAACTTTCAGCCACGGCGGTTTTGAATGATGAGCGTTTGTTTCTTCGTTCATTGAGCAAGCCATCCATTTTCATAATTGAAATAAAAAAGGCAGCTGGCCGCCTTCTAACCGGTGCGTTTCGTCATTACGGTCGAGGCTCGACCGCCTGTTTGGAGCCTCACCCGGGTTTCAGATCCGGCGCGCCATCGTCCGGCGGAGAAATGATAACCGTCTCCTCACCAAGATGTCCGGCCACCGCCTCCGACATCGTATTCATATCCTCACGGCTGAAGCCGACAGAACTCTGAAGTATTTCGCCGTCCTTGTTAATAAGGAATAAAGTCGGGACGTTCGTGAGGCCATAGTCTGCGGATGTCCAGTACGTTTCATCAAGCAAGTTGGGAAATGAGGCGTTGTATTCCTCCATATAAGCGCTGGTATCTTCTGCTGTGTCCTGAGAAACGCCCCAGAACTGAAATCCTGCTTTATCTTTGTAAGCCTGATAAAACTTTTCAAAATAGGGGGCACTGAATTTACATGTGCCGCACCCGACTTTATAAAATGCAGCCAGAAATATTCCGTCCTGCTTAAGAGAATCAAGCGAATGGGGCTGACTATCTGAATCTTTTAGTGTGAAATCCGGTGCCTGAGCACCGGCTTCAAGAGCAGCCATACCGGTTCCTTTCTTTCTAAAACAGAAAAGGTCATCTTGTCATTTTGATTAGCAGCGAAATCTTATAATCAATATAATACGCTTACATCTGTTTGTCAACGTACCCATCATTATCCCAATCGCAATGATTTTGGTACGCTATGATATCAACATATCTCTGTCATATTAAAAGATTATTGCTAAAATGTATCCGTGTTATTAGATTGATGATGAATGTATAAGACATCGTTTTACAGGTACAATTACTATCATTATTTCCGTACCATTGTCAGGAGGATTTTATGGGACGTCGCAGAATCGGTGAAATTATGGTAGATGAAGGATTTATTACGGAAGAGCAGCTTGAAAAGGCGTTGCAGGATCAGAAAAAAGGCGTTGAGCGTTTGGGTGAAACCGTAATTCGCCTGAGCTTCATTACACGTATACAACGTGATGAAATCGTCAAAATCCAAATGGAAGACATGGCAGGATAACTTTACTCAAGGGTTAATCGTTTTTCCCACCGCAGGTTTCATACCCCATATGCCTTCCCTCCATTTGACTATCCTTGTTTAAAAACGGGGTTAGACGCAACTTTCAAACCGGTTGATCAGTCTATTTACATAGGGCCGGAACCCTACATGGGCTGTTTCGGCAACCTGTAAAATAAGTTGCGAGATAAAGTGTAGCGTCACGACTAATAGAAATAGAGACTTACAGATAGCATCAAACCGAGGTAGAGGCGATGACTCAATCAATTAAAGAAAATGATTTGATTTCGGTACAGAATCTGGAAAAAACCTATCAGATGGGCACAGAACAGGTTCGTGCTCTCCGGGGCGTATCTGTAAAGATCGGACGAGGTGAATACGTATCCATTATGGGACAGTCCGGTTCCGGCAAATCAACACTGATGAATATCCTCGGCTGCCTGGATACCCCATCAAACGGCACCTACGAACTCAACGGTAAACGAGTAAGCGAGTTGTCAGATGATGAGCTGGCTTTTATACGTAACCGGGAGATCGGTTTTGTATTTCAGACCTTTAACCTGTTACCCCGCGCCGATGCGCTTCATAATGTGGAACTCCCCTTGATATACCGGGGTATTGGAAGCAAAGAACGGCGGGAGCGTTCGATGACCGCCCTGGCATCGGTCGGGCTTGAAGATCGGGTGCATCACAAACCGAACGAATTGTCCGGGGGGCAGCGCCAGCGAGTCGCCATCGCCCGGGCGCTTGTGAACCATCCGTCTATTATTCTTGCTGATGAGCCTACTGGAAACCTGGACAGCAAAACCGGCGAAGAAATCATGGAGGTCTTCGATCATCTTAACGTGGAAGGTCATACCATTATCGTGGTCACCCATGAGGAGCATATCGCCAAACACAGCCATCGTATTGTAAGGTTACGAGACGGACAGGTTGAAGAGGATATACTCCTCTCAAAAAACGGCTATCCTATCGAGTCTGACACAGATCCGTCTGCTGAATAACGTTAAAAAGCGTGTGAAATTCTTTTCGTACGGTTGACGCAAAAGATGCGAATATACGCGGACTTTTGACACAATACCTGGTCATACCCCAACAAGCCGGCCAGATCTACAGCCAGCTTGTTTTTCCATACCGCCCCCTTAATAATCACCTCCCTGATACATAATATCGAACTATTATTCGATATTTCTCCTTCTATTTCGACTATAGTAAATATCCGTTATTGATCTGGTTATCTATCAAGAGGCTGTCCGAGAAGTTGCTCTAATAGATCCGGGGCATTCATGTTTTGAAACGCAGTATATTACGCCTTTACAGTGCGGGGTATTGTGCTCATGCGGCGGCCTATGTTATTCATTGCGGTCTGCTTTCTTGTCGGACTTCTGACGGGGCATTACGTTCCGATCTCGCCTGTTTTTTTCGGTATTGGACTGGTGATAACTCTTCTTGTCGGATACGGGTTATCTCGGGTTCGAGACGCATCGATATTTCACACGGTCGTAGCCGGCCTTTGTATCATTTCCTCCGGCGCCTTCTGGTATGCCATCCGTACTCAGGTCGTCTCGGCCAACGATCTTAGACGATTCTGCAACCAAACGACTCCGTTGACCATTTACGGTACGATTATTCGTGATCCGGACTTGCGGTCACGCTATACCCTGGTCATGATTGAAACGGATTCCATTCAAATTGACGATTCAAGCCTACCGACACCTGTCATGGGCCTCATGCTCATTCGGCTGCAACAAGGCATCGACCCAGGGGCATATGGCGATCATATCCGTGTAACAGGCGGGCTGCGCAGCCCGCAACCTGCCCGTAATCCAGGTGGATTCGACGCATGGACCTACTATACCAGCCGCAGTGTATATGGATTGATGAGTATCCGGAGCACGGGAGATTACATGCTGGTTGGACGCCGATCCTCTCCCACGATATACACCGCCCTGATTCGACCGGTAAAAAACAGCATTACCCATTCTATCGAGGCTACCTTACGCGGCCCCTCGGCAGCCCTTCTCAAAGGCATCCTACTGGGGCAACGTCAGCAACTGCCTGATGAACTTCTCAACACTTTTTCTATGATTGGTCTGACACATATCCTGGCGGTTTCAGGGCTTCATGTGGGTCTCATCACGCTGATCATGATCACGTTATTCTTCATACTCAGGATTCCGAGGTCGGCTGCTGCCGCCGCCACGATATGTGTACTCATCTTATACGCCTGGATTACCAACATGACCTCATCGGTCATCAGAGCTTCCATCATGGCAGGGTTATTCCTGATCGGACAACGACTCGACCGCCAGACAGATTCCATCAATATTCTGGCGACGGCAGCGCTCATCATTCTTATCATCTGGCCATCGGCTCTATTCGACCTGAGCTTTCAGCTTTCCTTTATCGCCACCCTGGCCATCATTGCCGGTTATCCCAAACTCAAAGCGTTGCTACCAGACCGGTTGGCTCGTTCGCAGACCTGGTGGGCACGATGGCTGCGTGACGGGCTGCTGGTTTCCCTGGCAGCGCAACTCGGTACAGCGCCGGTACTGGCCGCCACCTTCTATCAGATCTCCTGGGTAGCGCCGGTGGCCAATTTATTTATCGGCCCACTGGTTTTTCTAACAACGACCCTCGGCGTTTTAACCGCATTAACCGGCCCCATATACCTCGAAATAGCCTATTTGTTCAGCGCAGCCAACGCCCTCGTTCTACATGGAATGATCTATCTATCGACGCAGTTTTCCGGTCTCCCTTCCGCACTGCTGCCCATAGCGGCACCGTCACACCCGGTTATGGCGGGTTACTACGTCATTACGCTCTTGTTTCTCTGGACCCCATCTGCCTATAAATGGAAGCATATACGGTCAGGATTGACAGGCGGGGTCGTTATCCTGCTATGCTGGCATCTATATAGCGCACCACGGCCATTGGAGATGACCATACTAGATGTCGGTCAGGGCGATGCCATATTTATCGTCTGCCCAAACGGCAAGAAAATTCTAATCGACGGCGGTAATCGAACGCCAAGTTACGATGCCGGGGCACAGATCATCGTCCCTTTTCTTCGGTCCAAAGGGTACCATCATATCGACATCATGATTATCTCACATCCACATACAGACCACTACGGCGGACTGATTTCCGTGCTTAATGCAGTGACGGTAGGAGAAATCATTACCAGCGGGAGAACATCAACTTCAACTGCTTATAAAGCCTGGCGAGATGCAATTATTCAACATGAGATACGATACCGAGCTGTTACTTCAGGAGATACGTTACGAGGTCTGGGCCGGGTGCAGGGCGTTATCCTTAATCCAACCCGGTTCATGGTGGAACAGGAAGAGCGCATAGATACTAATGATGCATCGGTGGTAACACGCCTGACCTACGGTACATTCAGCGCCCTTTTTACCGGTGATATCGAACAGGGCTCTGAAGAGGCCATTCTCAACAATCATCTTAATATAAAAAGCACTATTATAAAAGCGCCTCATCACGGTAGTGCGACCTCAAGCAGCCCTTTATTTTTGAGTGCGGTTGACCCTGAAGCGGTAGTTATTTCTGTAGGGATACGCAACAAATTTCGACATCCTTCCAGACAGGTTCTTGGACGATATCGTCAACTTGGCACATCGGTTTATCGAACCGATGCAGGCGGTGCGATCACCATACGGAGTGATGGTGCAACATGGCAGATAGAACCCTTTGTCTCTCTCGTATCGGCTTGGTTTTTACCGCGTCAGCTCCTGGAGAGTATTCACTTGACAGGGTATCTCAAAGAGTCTATCTTTCGGTGAGTATATAAATCATAACTTATTATGATTTATGATGTTAGCATTTACAAAGTGTTAGATTGTTTTCTAATTAAAAAATTGAGACCGGTCATGCAACGCCATCTTCTCTTCCTCCCTTTTTTAACGATCGTCACTATGGTCTGGAGCTGTACAGTCCACGGCCAGCGTAACGACGAACAGGAAGCCGAGATCCAAGCCCAGGCTGAAAAAGCTCAGCAGCAGTACCAGGGTAAAATCAATCTGCAGCAAATGAGAATTGCGCAGCAACCCGATCAAGCGGAACACCTTCTGGCCTTAAGCCGCCTGTATCGTACTATAGGTCAGTATGAGCAGGCCGTTGACCAGGTACAAAAAGCATTAGAAATCGACCCAGGGTCAGTGATGGCCTATCATATTCTGGGCGATTTGTACCTGCTTCAGGGGAACTATGAGGCGGCCGAAACGCAGTTGGCCAAGGCCCGATCCCAAACGGATGCCCCACTGATAGCATCGCTTCATCTGGGGATGACTTACCTCGAGACCGGTCGAAAAATTGAAGCACAACATTTATTTCAAGAACTCATCGGTTCGTATCAGCAGGGACGAACCGGTACCGCAGAAGATGTGATGGCCGTAGCCCTGGCCGCCAAGCAATTGGAACGCTTTCACGACGCGAACAATCTGCTTTCCGAAGCGACCCAGGCAGATCCTTCCCTTATTGATGCGTATGTAGCCTGGGGATATTTGTTTCTTGAAAAATACAGTCGGGCGGAAGCGGCTTCTACTTTTCAAGATGCCTTGAATATCGACCCCTCCTATCCACCTGCACTGGTCGGTATGGCAGATGCCCTGTCGGATAAGCGGGCAGCGCAATCCGAAGCGAGTGTCCGTACCGCCCTGGCTATAAATCCCAACCTGATCAAAGGGAGACATTTTCTGGCTGGACTGTTTTTGACCGATGAAAACTATGATAAAGCTGTGGAGCAATTACAGAAAGCGCTGAATGTCAATCCGGTCTCACCAGCGACCCAGGCGTTGCTGGCGGCCTGTTATCATGCAATGGGTAACCAGACGGAATATGAGGCGACCTGTCGACAGGTGCTGGAAGTCAACCCCGGCTACGGACAGCTTTATGCCACCATCGCCGATAATCTATCGCGGCGATATCGGTTCCGTGAGGCAATCGATATGGGACGAAAGGCCATAGACCTCGACCCCACGCTCTGGTCGGCGTATGCCAGCCTGGGTATCAACCTCTCCAGGGTAGCCGAGGAAGAGGAAGGACGGCGCTTCCTTGATCAGGCATTTGCACATGACGGGTTTAATACATGGACATACAATACGCTGGAGTTGTTCGATTCTTTCGAGGCGTATACGACCCACACAAGCGCACATTTTATTCTCAAGCTGCATCGAGACGAAGATCCCGTCTATGGTCAACTGGCGCTTGAATTGCTTGAGGAAGCGCATCAAACCATGTCGCCGCGCTACGGTTTTGAACCGGAAAGACCTATTCTGGTGGAAATTTTTCCTAAACATGATGACTTTGCGGTACGCATTTCCGGTCTGCCGGGCGCCGGCGCCCTGCTCGGCGTCTGCTTCGGTGAGGTGGTGGTAGCGGACTCTCCTAAGGCTCGACCGGCCGGCTCTTTTAATTGGGGGCAAACCCTCTGGCATGAATTCGCCCATGTCATCCATCTTCAACAAACCCGTAACCGCATTCCACGCTGGCTCGCCGAAGGGATCGCCGTCTATGAGGCGCGTATTGCCAAGCCGGAGTGGGATATCGATATGAAAGCGGAATTCGCCGGCGCAGTCTCACATGACGATCTGCTGAAGGTAAGCGATCTGAACAGCGGCTTTACCCGGCCTAAATCAGCGGGCCAGGTGATTATGTCTTACTACCAGGCCTCTATCGTGGTGGAGTATATCGTAGACACATACGGTTTCGACGCGATACGCCGGATGCTGACATTGTACAATGAGGATCGCTCCACAGATGAAATTATAGAGACGGTTTTTGATGTGTCGTTTGACGAATTTGATGAGGGATTTGTGTCATTCGCCGAAGTGCGTACGGAAAAAACGCGTCAGGTACTCCGATTTACGCCGCCTCAGAAAAAGAAACTTACGCAGGCCGATCTTGAGGCGGCTGTAGATGATAATCCCGAAAGTTTTTATGCGCACCTGTTTTTAGGCCGTATACTTCATGCCCAGGGTAAAAATGATGAGGCCATCGAACTGTTGACCAAAGCCAAAGCTCTGTTCCCCCAATACGTCCATCCGGAGAACCCGTATCAGCTACTGGCAGAAATCTATTTGAAGCAAAAAAATGACGAAGCGGCCATTCAAGAATTAGAGGCGCTTACAGCCATTGCCGAAAATGATATTGAGTCTTGTAAAAAACTGGCTCAGCTCTATGAACGACATCAAAGATCTGATGGACTTATCCGAGTATTGACACGTGCTGTCATGATCAATCCCTTCGATTTGAAAGTGCGTAATATGCGCGGCATGGCGTATGAATGGCAAAGTCGGTATGAGGAAGCGATACTGGAATATCAGGCGGCCCTGGCGATCGAAACCACTGATCTGGCGTTGGCACATTATAACCTGGCCCGTGTTTACCTGGCGGCCAACAGGCAGGCTGAAGCCAAGCAGGCGGCTTTGAAAGCGCTCGAAATCGCGCCGAATTACGAGGCGGCGCAAGAGATTTTATTGAAGTCATTGGAGTGACCCTTCAGTTCAGCTAAGGAATATTAGAGCAATTCGGAGCAATTATACTTTGTTTGTATCTATTTGAAATACAATGGTTTGTGAATGTCCTTTATGAACATACAGTTTAGGCTGTTCGAAATATTGAAATATCCAAAAGACGAATAGATGGTGATGGATTTATGATTGCCTATTTATTCGTCTTTTTATATATTTGTCCGATTCGAATCATTTGGATAGACAAGCTTTTTATACATTTGTTGAGGGAGTTCAACCTTGCCGAAACGCACCGACATCGAATCCATTCTGATCATCGGCTCCGGCCCTATTGTCATCGGCCAGGCCTGTGAATTCGACTATTCCGGAAGCCAAGCCTGCCGAGCACTCAGAGAAGAAGGGTATCGCGTTATTTTAATCAATAGTAATCCTGCAACGATCATGACGGACCCGGACATGGCTGACCAGACGTATATAGAGCCCATCACGGCTGAATATGTCGAGAAGGTGATCGAACGGGAAAAACCGGATGTTCTGTTGCCGACTCTTGGTGGTCAGACGGCATTGAATTTGACCGTAGAACTTGCGGAAAACGGCGTTCTGGATCGGTATAATATCGAGCTCATCGGTGCCAAGCTGGAAGCCATCAAGATGGCGGAAGACCGGGAATTGTTTCACGAAGCCATGGGCCGTATTAATCTTGAGGTGCCGAAGGGCGATTTTGCCCGTACGGTCGAAGAGGCACAAGCCATTGTTAAAGGAACGGGGTTTCCGGCTATTATCCGTCCGGCGTTCACACTCGGTGGAACGGGAGCCAGCATAGCCTATGAAGCATCCGAATTCGAAGAGGCTGTGAAGTGGGGCCTTGCAGCCAGCCCGATCCATGAAATATTGATTGAGGAGTCGGTCATCGGCTGGAAGGAGTATGAGCTGGAAGTGATGCGAGATCTGGCAGACAATGTCGTTATTATCTGCTCCATCGAAAACTTCGACCCGATGGGTATTCACACAGGTGACAGCATCACCGTTGCACCAGCACAAACCCTCACCGACAAGGAATACCAAGCGTTGCGGGATGCCTCAATCAAAATAATTCGTGAGATCGGCGTCGAGACCGGCGGCTCGAATATACAGTTCGCCGTCAGTCCGGAGAACGGCCGTATCCTGGCCATTGAAATGAATCCTCGCGTATCACGCAGTTCGGCGCTGGCATCCAAAGCGACCGGATTCCCCATCGCTAAAATCGCCGCGAAATTAGCTGTGGGATATACCCTGGATGAGATTCCCAACGACATTACCCGTGAAACGCCGGCCTCCTTCGAGCCGACCATCGACTATGTCGTCGTTAAAATTCCGCGATGGGCATTTGAGAAGTTTCCCAATGCAGATGAACGGCTTGGAACCCAGATGAAATCCGTTGGCGAAACGATGGCTATCGGGCGCACGTTCAAAGAAGCCCTCCAGAAAGGGCTGCGCGGACTTGAGATCGACCGTCACGGGCTTGGGGCGGATGGAAAAGAAAACGTAGATGTCAGGACACTTACCGAGGAGAATAAAACGACCGTTATTGACGATCTCAAATCTCAGATAAGTCGGGCTACTCCTGATCGTATTTTTCAAGTTAAGACAGCGCTTCATCTCGGCGTATCGATAGACGAAGTCTACCAGATAACCGGTATCGACCCATGGTTCCTGCATAATATAAAGGATATCATTAATATAGAGGATGATATTTATACGCATCGAAACGGGACGTTGCCCCGGCCTCTGCTCTGGAAGGCCAAACAGGCCGGCTTTTCCGACATTCAAATCGCCTATCTGACAGGTAGCAATGAGCAAAACGTGCGCGCCATGCGGCTCGAACAGCAGATCATCGCCGTGTTCAAAACCGTTGATACCTGCGCGGCGGAATTCGAAGCCATGACGCCGTATTATTATTCGACCTACGAGTCGGAAAGCGAAACGCGGCCTAAAGAACGAAAAACTATTATGATTCTGGGCGGCGGACCGAACCGTATCGGGCAGGGGATTGAGTTCGACTATTGCTGTGTGCAAGCGGTCATGGCCCTGAAGGAAGATGGCTACGAGACTATTATGGTCAACAGTAATCCGGAAACGGTCAGTACGGACTATGACACGTCAGACCGGCTGTTCTTTGAGCCGCTTACTTTTGAAGATGTGATGAATATCGTTGAGGCGGAGCAACCAGATGGGGTGATTGTTCAATTCGGTGGCCAGACGCCTCTCAAACTGGCCCTGGCGCTCGAACGCGCCGGTGTACCGATCATCGGAACCTCGCCCGACAGCATCGATTTGGCGGAAGATAGAAAACGGTTCGGAGTGTTAACGGCCGAATTAGGTGTTCCGCATCCGCCGCACGGTACGGTGTTCTCGTTCGAAGAAGCGGTTACGGTTGCCAATCAGATCGGCTATCCGGTCCTGGTACGCCCGTCTTACGTACTTGGCGGTCGCAATATGGCGATTATATACGATGATGAGTCGCTGGCCACGTACATGCGCACGGCCGTCCTAGTCTCTCCCGAGCATCCCATTCTGGTAGATAAATTCCTGGAAGACGCCTTTGAATACGATGTAGACGCTATATCTGACGGTACGGACATCGTGATCGGCGGTATTATGGAACATATAGAAGAAGCGGGCATTCATTCCGGCGATAGCGCCTGCGTCCTTCCGCCGTATATGGTCAAACCGGTCCACATCGATACCATGCGGACCTATACCCATGCGCTGGCAAAAGGGCTCAACGTTATCGGCTTGATCAACGTGCAGTATGCAATCAAAAGTGATGTCGTATATGTCCTAGAAGTGAACCCGCGCGCGTCGCGTACCATTCCGTTTGTATCTAAAGCTATCGGCGTGCCGCTGGCCAAACTGGCTGCAAAGGTGATGGCGGGAAAAACCCTACGCGAACTCGAGTTTACCAAGGAGATCATTCCCCACTATGCATCTGTCAAAGAAGTGGTCCTGCCGTTCGTCAAATTCGCCGGCACGGACAGCTTGCTTGGACCCGAAATGAAATCAACAGGCGAAGTGATGGGTATTTTTGAAAAACCGGGGATCGCCTTCGCCAAGGCTCAAACTGCGGCGGGCGGTTCTTTACCGCTGTACGGTACGGTGCTAATAAGCGTCAATGAATACGATCACAACAATGTCGTAGATATCGCCCGTGACCTGATGGATCTCGGTTTTACGATCATGGCCACAGACGGCACCGGTGCCACCTTAACCGAGGCTGGCTTAGATATCACTCATGTCAATAAGGTGTGGGAAGGCGAGCCGCATATTGTAGATCATATCAAACACAATCAGATTCAACTGATTATCAATACACCGCTGGGTAAGAATGCCCGCGATGACGACTATGCCATACGCCGCGCCGCTATAGAGCATAATGTACCCTGTATCACGACCCTATCAGCAGCCTGGGCTGCAGTAAAAGCCATCCGGGCGCTTCGTGATGAGGGC
>Ga0208879_1002386_pt1 | contig 16654 bp, 10 predicted proteins | sample Knorr_S15_td_Bot_FD_185605 | JGI IMG/M metagenome (GOLD analysis project Ga0208879, IMG submission 185605) | Marine microbial communities from Southern Atlantic Ocean transect - Knorr_S15_td_Bottom_ad_5009_LV_A (SPAdes) (version 2) | ecosystem: Environmental > Aquatic > Marine > Oceanic | place... | reverse complement strand
ATTGCATATTCACCATCCCATGATTTTGACAGATTCCAGATAATCAATGTAGGTGGATTATCATCTACAGATTCACCTTGATTCTCGCCGTCTATTATTGACTCTGGCTCTGATTCGATTATATTGTCATAGGTTACGAATCCAGCACTGACCATCAGGCCGGCAAGTAGGGCGGATACGGTTACAACCCGCCAATCCATCAATTGAGGAACGCATAGAGGTTATTCAATCCTCTGCGACCCTGACCACTCGGGTGGTCCGATAGCCTTGTAGCATCTTAATGAAGCGACGTTCTCTGAATCGATCGTCCAACTCGGAATCTCCTGAATCTATTCTCAATCGATTTAATCCAAGTAATTTTGCTGGGGTTGCTATACCGAGAATATTATCGATGCCTATTTTCCACAACACCTCTGGTGATAGTTGCAAATTACCCCTTCCGATTAGAAAACCCTGACCGCCCATAGGTGAAAGTAGTAGTATTAGCTTGCCGGCATGGGCTTCGATGAGATTCAACAATCGTTCTTCGTCAAGATCGCGGTAAACCACACCTCGATGGAGAATATCTATGCCGAGTAATGTCAAATCATAGCCGAGGAAATTGCCCATTTCCTTTAGGGTGCCCCCGCTGCCCCAAATCACCATCAAATCCGAGTCGTCTTCAATTAGAGTTCCAATATGTTCGGACATGGCCTCGATGGTCTCGATTTCGCTCTCTCGCTCGACCTGTTCTTTCGCTCCTTGCATCCATCTTGGAGAAGAGGGGGTAAAGGCCTCGCCATACATGCGAATCTTCCATTGCCCCTTGAGATAAGCCTCCTCGTCGAGATCCATCACCTCGGTTCTTCCAATCAATAATTCTCCACTGACAAATGCACAAACAACCTCTGCTGCAGCCTTGGGTGTCGTGGCAAAACAACCGCTATGCATCTTTACTCCGGCTGGAACCCCAACCATTGGTAATTCTTTACCGTCGAGTGCCTCGACGATATCGCGTGTGGTTCCATCACCACCTGCATATAATAAAAGATCTACTTCAGGCAATCGAATAATGAATTCCTTAGTCGAATGTGCCGAGGTTTCCTCGGGGGTATCGCCGAGTGAGACATAATCACCCTCTATCCAATCTCCGCCCATTCGCCCATGCAGGGCTAGGAGTTCTATTCCAGCGCATTTCATCACTGCTAAACACTGATTCATTCGGGGTCCTGCTCTATCGCTTGCCCCCGCTGCCCTCGCTTCCTTAGCTCGACCATCGCTGCCTTTGAATCCTAACCGTCCACCGAGTCCAGCATCGGGGTTGACCAGAATTGCGATGCGCATTGCTGTGCACAGAAGGTGCGCACATTTGATTTGGTGTGCTTACTCGTAAGAGAACATGAGCGAGGAGGAATTGACCCTCAAGGCCATATTGGCCAAGGACTTCGCCATGATGAAAACCATCGACGAGAGTGCTCCCGAAGAGCAGAAAGAGTTTCAAGAGATTAAACAGGTTGTCAAGTTCGACGAACCTGAATTTAGAGGAAAGCGAGATGTCGTCGAAAAGCGCAATGAAATCATCATGCCAAAACGAGACAAGGATAATGAGCTAAAGCCTATTTCCAATGACGATGTGTTGACCGAACCGTCATCAAAATTCGGTGATGACATCGATGTCGAGTGGTGAGATTATGCGTCAAGGTGATGAGTGAGCACATTCTCCCCAGTAGTGGAGAGTACCATGCCAATGATCCAAGTTACCCTGCCCGACGGCGTGGTCAACGAGTATTCTGCCGGGATTACAGCCGGTGAAGTAGTGATAGATATCCTCGGTAGAAAGCACGGCTGCGTGGCGGCTTTCGTCGATGATGAACAAATGGATTTCTCTACAATACTATCTGAAAATTGTACGATTAATGGCATTGGTGCAGATTCTGAAGAGGGAATACATGTGATGCGCCATTCAGCCGCACATCTTCTTGCTCAAGCGGTTTCAATTCTCTATCCAGAAGCCAAACCGACTATCGGTCCAGCCATCGAGCGCGGATTTTACTATGATTTCGCCAATCTTGATGGCTTTGGTGAAGCGGATTTGAAAGCGGTGCAAAAGAAAATGCATGAATTAGCCCGTAATAATCTGACCGTTGAGCGTGTTGAATGTAGCGAGGAGGAACTCGCTGACCTATTTGCTACCAATCCATATAAATTGGAGATTATCGATGACAAATTAGAAGATGGCGATGGCTCGACCATCTATCGGCAAGGCGAGTGGTACGATTTATGCCTAGGTCCGCATGTACATTCAACTGCTAAATTGATGCACGTGCGTCTAACCTCGGTTTCTTCCGCTTTCTGGCGCGGTGATCAAAACCGTGAACAACTTACCCGCATTTATGGCTTGGTAGAGACGAGCAAAGAAGCGCTAAAGACGACGATGGCCGCAATGGAGGAGGCCAAGAAGAGAGACCACCGTAAATTGGGTAAGGATTTGCAATTATTCCATATCGACGAGGACGTTGGTCAGGGATTGATTCTGTGGACCCCAAGAGGAGCGGTTATTCGTACCGCCTTGCAGAATTTCATCTCCGAACACCTAACACGACAGGGTTATCATCAGGTTTACACCCCACATATAGCCAAGTTAGATCTCTATCGTATCAGTGGCCATTTCCCTTATTATCAAGAGAGCCAATATCCACCATTGGTCGAGAGGGATTTGATGAAAAAATTGTCTGATGATGGCTGTTCGTGCAGTGACCTCTCCAATCTGATGGCGAGCGGTGATATCGACGGCTATATGCTCAAACCGATGAATTGTCCGCACCATATCAAGATTTACTCAAGTCAACCGCGCTCATATCGCGACCTACCACTGCGTCTTGCAGAGTTTGGCACCGTCTATCGCTGGGAGCAGACCGGTGAAATTTCGGGCATGACAAGGGTTCGTGGTTTCACACAAGACGATGCCCATCTTTTCGTCACCGAAGACCAGATCGCCGAGGAGGTGCTTGGGTGCATTGAATTGGTTCAGGTTATCTTTGCAGCGTTGGGAATGGATGATTATCGAGTTCGGGTCGGTGTGAGGGGCCCTGATTCCAGCAAATACGTCGGTGAATCTCACCGATGGGACAAGGCAGAAGATGCCTGTCGTAAAGCGGCTGATAGTCTCGGAATCAACTGGTCTGAGGAGCCTGGAGAGGCTGCTTTTTACGGACCGAAAATCGATTTTATCGTCAGAGATGTAATCGGCAGAGAATGGCAATTGGGCACGGTTCAAGTAGACTATAATCTCCCGGAAAGATTTGAATTGAATTACAAAGGTTCAGATGGAGAATTACATCGGCCGGTGATGATTCATCGAGCACCTTTCGGCTCTATGGAGCGATTCTGTGGCGTCTTGATCGAGCATTTCGCCGGCAAGTTCCCGACCTGGCTATCACCGACCCAAGTCCACATTATCACCATTTCAGAAAAACACGCCGACTATGCCAATAAGATCGCTGCTCAAATGCGAGAAAATGGCATTCGTGTTGAAGTCGATGATTCCGACGCTACTATCGGTAAGAAAATTCGCAATCATCGGAAGATGCATCCTGCCTATATGATAATCGTCGGCGATGGGGAAATGGAAAATGGAACCGTGTCGATTAGAGCACGAAATGGTAATCAGAGTGCAGATGTAGCGCTTGATTCCTTTATCGGCGATATTTGTGAAGAAATCGATAAAAAGCTCTCAGTGCCTTCATTAGTGCCAGAGGAAAACAACTGATGAGTGTGAGGAAATGAGGTACGCACCGCCGCTTATCACTCATGATATCAGCCTGTGGTCATTTATTCCAGTGATTCTATCGATCATCCTCGCCTATGGATTCTTCCGCCTTTTTGTTCCGAGGTCATTAGCGGGATTGCAGGTTGCTTTTCCTACCGGTCCAATGCGCTACGAGGTTCACACTATCACCAAAGACACGAACGAGGCCAAGGAATTACTACGCTCACCGAGTATGAGGTTCGGGGTTATAGCCTATACGATGGCCCTAACTGGGGCGATTATCATCGTAATCGAATTCGTATTGCTACAACTGAGGATTATTTCCGCATATGATTCAATTTCCTTATTGATCGGCTTTACATTGATTATTTTGCCTGCTATCATCAGTGCTGGTACCTCCCTCACCGCCCAGATAATTCGTCCTCAGGGCCAACTTAAAGCGACTTTACAAGATTCTTCTAGTGGAAGAATCGCCATGGGAATCGCCTTGACTATCGTCTGGTTTGTATTGACCGGAGTCGTTGCCTATTTGCTTGGGATCGTGGGGGTCTCCCTTTCACATAGACTTGCGATTATCGCCTTTGTTGCCTTTTTGCCAAGTGTGATTGCATATGGCCGTATTCTGGGTTCTAATTGGGGAACTCTAAGGGCTAGCAGTAAGATGTTGGGCAAAGGAGAGCCAAGTCCATTTCATCCAGATAAACCAACTGCTCGGGAACAGATCGTCGCTCAATTGGTTTTTTACAACGCAGCGGTAATGCCATATGTCGCTATTAATACCCTGATTTCATTAATTCTAATCGTGGTTGATCCTTCTCTTTTCGTTCACTCTCAACAGGTTATCGATCTACCTGAATACCGTCCGCAAGCAACGATAATGGAAGAAGGTGGCATCATTGGCTTCTATGCTATCGAATTATTTTCCTTCATCGGTGAAGCTGGAATCCGAGTGCCATTGGTAACCGGAGTGCTTCTTTTCCTCTTATTCAACGTCGCTATCATCGGATTCCTTTTCGTATACGAGGTCGCCCGTATTCTTTTCCTCGACATTTCTGACGTATCGGGCTACGGTAATATAAAATTAGCAGATTCACGTTTGATTCGCTCTGAAAAAAGTCAGCAAGCAAAGGTTCTCAACTTTTGTTTCACCGGCTTTGCCGGCCTTTCTATGCTCTTGTTAGCATTGGCAATGCTCACCTTCTGGGACTCTACTTTTCTGCCGAAAGGTAGCGCTTGTGGGTCGTGGGAACATAGTATTTGTACCATAATGCAAAAAGATGCTCTCGAGGAATTGACTTGGATGTTAGCATCTGGTGGCCAAATCGCCTTCCTTTACATCTGGGCACGTTCTCGTAAATTCAACCAATCGCTCGACAATATCCAAATCGACGCTAAAGTAGGTGAAGAGCGCGCGCGCATGGCTATTTACGAAAAAGCAATTTTCCGCAAACAAGAACCATTCTCCGTAATGGTCGCTCGTGATTCTTGGCACCGTGCTCTGATTAAATTACAAGCGCTTTACGAAGATCCCGGAGAAGCGAGCGTCGAGGGCTTGACCCTTTCACGTCGGGCCGAGGCCAGCATGGATCTCTTTGCGGGATTAGGAAGATGGGATGAGGCAGAACAGGTGGCCATCTCTGTACTAGCTCTACGTTCTGGTAAAAAGGAGGATATAGCAAGAAAAATCCTCCTCGCCGCCTCGCTATCACAACGCGACTCGAGAGAGGCAGCACCGCGAATTAATCTCCTCAAGGGAGAAGGGGTTGAAGAGGCAAGACTTCAATGGATGGCCTCGGTAATCAGTCCAGGTAGAAAATTACCTGTCGAGATTTTGGGGATGCTCAAGGTAGATCCCTTGACTAGGAGAAATATCGAATTAATCGAAAGGTGGGAGAGTGGAGAAGCCATCGGTAAACGCCCTTGGCGCGATGATGGACCCGGTCGATTAATCGTGCTTGGTGACATTGCCCGTATGAGGATTTTTGGTGATAGTGAAAAGGCCTTGTACAAATTGATGGCGTGGATGAATACATCAGGAATCGAGCGCTGGACCCATGGCCATATCGCCAAAGCATTATGTCATTACGACCTAGGCGAGGAAAAAATTGCCAAAGAGATCATCGTCGAATGTGCAGAACATTCATTCCGCCACCCACACCTGCGATGGTTGATTCGATATTTTGCTATGGAAGATGAATTGGAATTACCTGAAACCGAAACCACAGGCTTGTGCTGGTTCGATGAAACCAGTGAAGAATGGCGACAGATGTGGCCCAATACCCATACTGTCAAACCTGCACCAGACAATACTACCTCGCAATTGCAGCGTCACGCATGGGATGCAAATGCTTGGATTATAAGAGCGGATATAGACCAATTAAAACCGTCGAAGAAATATTGGAAACGTCTCGATTGGCAAAATGAAGTGCCGCTCGGTACCCATCTTCTTCTTTCGGGATTGGTAACTACCATCGGCAATATGCCCGTTGATATCGGCTTCCCTGGCTGGATAGATGTCACCGCTTGTAGAAAAGCTGGATTGCTCGATTGATCAAACTCGACGCTTTAATTTCTCCATCAAGCCATCGGCTATTGCAAGATGCTCGAGGGTTTTTTCGATTAAGGATTCTTGATATGCTTCGAGTGCTAAGGCGACCTCGCGCTCGGCTGCAACCCTTTGTTCATCAGCGACTCCAATCGATGATGCTTCACATTGATTACGCAGAATTTTCCACTCGTTCTGAACATATTCCAACAATTCTAGTGCATCCTCGCTTGCCCTGCCTTCTGAATCAAGGTCAGCGGACAAACGCTGCAATAACGTGGCTGCATGGCTCCATTGTAATTCATCTACCGCTGACTCGATGTCGGTAAATCTCGCCTGCCAGAGTTCACTATCTGCGCGGTTTTGCCAACGTGCAAGCAGATGCTTCTTCTGACGCAACGCTCTCCTGACATCGTCCATCGCTTCTCTTTCGCTTAGAAGTTCTCTGAGAATACCGTCTGCAAGTCCAGATGCAAGAGAATAATTACCTTGAGCAAATGACTCTTCTGCCTGATCTAAACGCGAATTCAGCACTATAAGATCAAACCCATCTGCTGCCTTCAATTGCCTTGCAGCCTCAACAAGTCGCTCTTCGGCTTGGTCTGTAGCGACATCGGCTCCCTCGAGTTGTATTGGAATGACCGCAGCGTATTCATAGGCCTTTTGCGGCTTTTCTGCTGCCAACTTTTCCTTGGCCTCTTGCAAAAGATCACGAAGATTTTGCATCTCCGCTCCTTCTCTGCTAGAGAGAAGTTTAGACCCTTCTTCGATTGCGTTCTCGGCCAGTTGCCACCAGCGAATAACCTCGTTTGCCCGACGCTTGGCTTGACGGAATAAGGACTCACCTTCGCGTAAACTACCAAGAATTACCTCTCGTTCGCCCATTTCATAGGCTTTACGTGGACGCTTGATTATCGGAGCGATACCTTCTGCCTTGACGATGTGTTGTAATGTATCTTGCTGAATAGCGCTGACATCATCAGCTAGGGATAATGAACGCTCGATCTCCTCTTCGGCATTATCGAGCAGATCCATACCGACATCTAAGTCACGATATCCTTCCTCATTTGCAGTCATTATCAGGCTTGCTGCCTGATCGACTGCAGCACCAGTGGTTCTCAATTCCAGAATTCTGTATTCCAATAAGTGCAATCGTTTCGAAAACTCCTTGCGCAATTCTCGATTTTCATCAGCACTTACCCAAGCACGAATTATCGATATCAATATCAATACTATCAATGACCATTGAGCGTAGATAATCCTCTGTGAGATTCCACCCATAAGTGCAACTGAAATCGCACATATCATACCGATAATATCCATTACCGATTTGAAACGAAGAACCTCTAAGCCACCAACCAATATTTGATTTTCCTCTCTTTTTAGAATAATCCCAGTGATGATTATCAATATGCCTCCTATTACCTCAATCGTGCTACCACTGACATATCGCATGCCCATCAAGACGAAGGGAAGCCAAGCAATGCCGGCGATAGAACCGATTCTCGTTCTCGATTTCGATTCATCCATCCCGAGATCTTGAACGAACATTCCCCATCCTAATACCAAGACCGCAAGCCCTAGGCCGCCTACCTTTGTCGAGGAGGTTCCCGTCGAATCATTTAGGCTAGGCCAAGCGAGGGCGATTGCTGCTACGATTAATATGAGGGCACAAAGTGCGGATAATTTCTCCACCCGTAGTTCAATAATAGCTGACTCGCTAACCAATGCATCCTCTACTGATTGTACCTCCTCCATAACCTGACCACGTCCGTCATCGACTTCAAAAGAGGGGTTTCTTCCTCTGCCTAATAAACCAAATTCCTACTGCTAAGGCGATGACAATCGTCACCATTTCCAACACTCCAATTCCGGAGCCACTGCTAATTTCTGTTGGATGATAAATCGTGGCTTCATTACCTGAATCATCGGACCAAGATAATTCCAATTCCACGCTTTCCCACCAACCCAATTCGACATCCAATGTTACTTCTGAAGTGGCAGGACCTGCAAATGTTGCGCCATCGATTGCGCTTTGAACGCAACGCTCAGCTTGACAAACCATAAATATAGCCGGGGAAGCCAACCCGTTTTCGATGGTGAGGTAAAGCCGATTGATTCCCACTTCGATCTCATCACTACCGGTAATGCTGGTAATTGCCAATTGACTACCCTTGAGAGGATTGACTGAAATATCGATATACGTACTCACTATATTACCACTATTATCACTTGTAATCAATACAAAGCGATGAATACCGGGCGATAATACCGGGAAGACATAATCATTAATCTCATCCCATGAAAGGCTATATCGTCCAAATTCTTCACTAAATAATACGAAATCTAGTTCGGTTATCGCATCGTGGTCATCGAAACTCTGATCGATATTCATTCTGATTTCCACGCCAAAGGTAAATTCCTCTGCTTCAATCCACGAGTCATTGATCTTTGCTTCCAATACCGGGATTAGTATCGGCGCTGTACTGTCGATCAATTCGACTGTCCAATTTGCATTGCTGATGTGACCAGCATCATCCATTACCTCTACTGCGAGAGAATACTGAACCGGTTGGCGCTGTAAGCGCCTCTGCTCAATAGTATCGGTTGCAGAATTCAATGAGGAATCGACAAAGAACGACATGCTCAGGAATTGGCCCGAATAAGTCCAATTCAGGGTCTTATTACTGGTCCAGGTCACCTCTAGATTGTCATCGTGATCATCACTAACATTCAACATCCATTCAAATACGCTATTTGGGGAGTGCAATATCAAGTCTGAATTCTCGTAAATAATCGGTGCTTCATCATCGAGCAAAAACTCTCCTTGCCATTGACCGATTAACCCCCCATCATCACTACAACTCAATTCGACAGAGAGATTGGAATCGGCTGGAAATTGGGAAAGATTCACGCTATTATTATTCTCTAGACCACCTATATTCCAACTACAATCATGTGATGAAAGAGGTGAATCGCTGATTTGCGCAATGAATTCATGATTGGTCTCATGAGCGAGAACCCCGCCGATAACAGAGACAATCGGCGCTTGATTCAGGCCGATAGTTATGGTCAACTCACCAGCGATTGAAGACTGATCCCGTCGGATGACAAAATTTTCAGGACTTCCGTCAAACCATTCCAAGGCCGATGAAGATAAGTGTTGCCAGCCCTCGGGAAGAATTATTCTCAGTGGGGTTTGCTGCCTGATGTCGTCTGCCAATACTATGCCTAATCGAATTAATGAGATATGGCGTCTTTGACCGGATAAGTCCGCACTTTCATTCCAGCCCCAATATCCACTACCAATATCGATATTTGACTCGATACTCAGATTAGCGCTACCGAAGGGCTGAAGATCCCAAGTACAACACAACGAATTGATTGAATCACTATAGGTCATCGCCTCGATAATATCTTCCAAAGCGCTGACTTCACCAGCAAACCAACGTTCGACTTGGCTCTCGATACCCGCAGCCATCCCCGGCAGTAATGGAATCCCTACGCTGATATCAAAACTATGATTTGCTTGCCAATGGGCTGTTGTTTGGTCATTTGCTGCCATTCCACTGATAATCTCCAATATTGCACTACCATTATCTCTATCCAAACCGATTTGCTCTTCTAACCAAGGAGAGGACGGCGGCCAAGTACCTTGACCCACACCAATCGAATTTTTCGTTACCCGTGCAGACCATCCACCACCTTCTGTACCAATAGTGAAATTCAACGATTCCTCGACTTCGATTACCTCGCCACTCGCTGAATGGACAAGACGCAAGCCATTTGTTTCATCCCACTCTTGTGGAAACGTTAGATTGAAGACAGAGGTTTCATTTGCGATTGCTATAGTGGATTCAGCGGTACGATAGACGTGCCCACCGTCTCCGCTGATAATCAAATCGAGTCCACTAGGTGCTCTCACAGATGTAGAACCATTTACCTCGATTATGCTCGACCAAAGTGTTCCATTAGCCGTAAGTTCTACCTCACCGATTCCACTCAATGAAAACAAATCGGCGATTACTGGATGGGCGTTGATGACAACGCTACTACTACCGCTGGCTGGAATTGTAATGGGCATCTCCCAATCGACTGCATAATCCTCACACTGAGCCGCTATTGAATAGGTCCGTCCTCTTTCGATTTCAAACGAGGATGGTCCGTCGCTACTAGAGGTCGCTGTGATTATCAATGCTTGTGACCAAGCATCTCTGATATTGATTTCACAGCCGCCAAGGGCAGAATTGAATTGATCTTCAACCTCTACTTGTAGTGGAGAAATACCATCGGCAGAGACATCGGCCAACGCCATTGAAAGGACAAGAACTGAGATAAATAGTGCCCGGCGCATACCGCCTGCTCTCATCGATACCTCATCAATGGCATGGCCAATTGTGTGGCAATGTTCAAGGCCGTCTTCGGGACAAGCCTGTGGAGGGGAAGAGTGATGCCGGGCCTAATAACCATGGACGACCTGACCAATGAAGAGATTATCGCAATACTCGATGATGCCGAAAAATTGCTACCAATCGCCTGTGGTGAAAGATACTTACCACTTCTACGTGGCCGTATTTTGGGTAATCTCTTCTTTGAACCAAGCACAAGAACAAGAATGTCTTTTGAAACGGCGATGAAGCGATTAGGTGGCGATGTGATCAACCTTGGTGATGTCAAAAACAGTTCGGTGGTCAAAGGTGAGACCCTTTACGATACAATTCAGATGGTAGATGGTTATTCCGACATCATCGCCATGCGCCATCCGCGTCAAGGAGCTGCTCAATACGCTGCAGATGCCTGTAAAGTACCGATTCTCAACGGTGGTGATGGTGCAGGGCACCACCCAACTCAAACCATGCTCGATCTATTCACAATTCGCCAAGCACATGGCAAACTAGAGAACCTACGAGTGGTATTGGCTGGAGATTTGCGTTACGGCAGAACGGTTCATTCCCTTTCACACGCTCTGGTTAGATTCGGCTGCAAAGTTATTTTTGCCAGTCCAAAATCATTGAGCATGCCCGCTGAGATCATCGCCGATATCGTTGGGCAAGGAGGGGATGTCGAGGAAACTGAGAATTTACTTTCAGAGATCGACCAAGCCGATGTAATCTACATGACGCGCATACAAAAGGAAAGATTTCCCGACGAGGATGAATACCTCAAGGTCGCAGATGCGTACAAACTCCATGCGAGAGACCTCGATGATGCAAAATCCGAGATGATTATCATGCATCCACTTCCGCGGGTAGAGGAGATTCATCCAAGCGTCGATGGGACTCGTTACGCTCGTTACTTCCAACAAGCATTCAATGGCGTAGTCACGCGAATGTCACTGATGTGTTGGCTATTGAAAGTCGCTGTTCCTGACGATGTCATCGCGTCCTCGGAGGTAATCGCATGAGTGCGAATGAGCAGAGCATGCGCAGGGTTACTGCCATTCGTAACGGTACGGTTATCGATCACATCCCTGGGGGGATGTCGCTGACCGTGCTCAAGATGCTGGGTATAGGTGGAGTGATGTCGAATCCGGTCTCATTGGTGATGAATGTGCCAAGCAAAAAACTCGGTTCGAAGGATATAATCAAGGTTGAGGATAGGGAGTTGAATCAAAACGAATTGGATCGCCTTGCTTTGGTTGCGCCCGATGCTTCGGTTTCCATTATCAGAGCCTATTCGGTGGCTGAAAAATTAACCATCAACTTAAGTGAAGAAATTCTCAATGTCGCTCGCTGTGCCTTCTCGAATTGTATTACTTCCAATAGCAGAGAGCCACTACCTCATAGGTTGGTAATCTTAGCGAGAGATCCTCTTGAAATCAGGTGTCACTATTGTGGAAAATTGCAGGAAATCGATGATTTAGTCGAACGACTAATCTGAAGTTAACCCCAAAGTATCCTTCATTTCACAGGATTTGCAAATACTCATACTGCTCATTTCACCACATCTTTCACAAGGCATTGGATCGCTGATGGTAAATGCAGTCTCACCACGATACAATGCCTTGACCCCATCTGCAAAACGTAAGAGACCATGCCTAGTTCCAGGAATATCCGCTTCCATTCTAGCGATGTTTTCACGGTGCCTAAAGCGTAAAGCAATTCCACCATGAGGGCATTCCTCATGATGTATCGGTAGATTATTGAATAGGGCAAGCAAATAGATCTCTTGTTCTGGTATCCAACGTAGTGGCACGATTCTAGGTATCATTCCATCCTTGGGACTACCGGTATGGGGAGCTAAGCGCAAAGTTCTCTCGACCTCACCATTTTGCACATTCATCAATATCGTTTGCGCCATATCATCGAGGTTATGGCCGAGTGCTATCACCTCTGCTCCAATGCGTTTAGCTAGATGATTTATCCCTTGACGCCTAAATACTCCACAATAAGAACACGGTGATTTTTTCTCTCCAATCTCGGCCATTGTCACCACCACTTTGTCCATTTCCTCAAAACCGAGTTCAGGATAACTTACTGTCACAAATTCGATTCCAAGATCGATACACAATTGACGTGCGCATTCCAATGATGGCAAGCGATAACCGGCTATTCCCTCATCGACACAACCTCCGACCAGTCTTACATGGGGGATTTTTCCAATCGACTCAACCAGACTCTTGAGTAATACCGCTGAATCCTTACCCCCTGATATGGCCACTAGGATTGTAAATTGCTCAACCTTGGGAATATGCAGTTGCTCTCGCAAGGCCCGATTGAATTTCTTGCGCATACTATCCTCAAGATGAATACCACACAAGCTCCTACCACTGTAAGCCTGATGAACAAGAGCATCTCGAGGACATTTGCAGCATCGAGGAATAACGATACCACCGGACATAACCGTGCCAAGTGATTGTCGATAAGATACCTCTGGTCTGGCTTTTTCCAATTGCAATAATAAATAATTCAATTGGTAAATCCATTAAAGATAGTGCAGTGATGTAAAATGTAGTCCAGTTGGCCATTTGAAATGGCCCCTCAAATCGCCCTACGGGCGAGGATAGAACCCAAACTTCTTGAAGCCGGTTGCAACCTGCCAAGTCTTGAGTGACGATGTTACACAGGGTTCTCGCTGGTTTTTGCTCACTACCCGGCGTTGAGCAAGCATTCCTTTTCGACAATCTTGGTTGCTTAATCGCATCGGTTGGTGATGCTGGTGAAGTTCCCTCAACAGATTCGGCAGATGGTTTAGTGAAAAGTTGCAAAATGGTAACGGAAGCAGCATCGGCAGGAACCCTTGAGGAGATCTGGTGTGAAGGAAGTAAACGGATGATTATCGATCGGATTCGAAGTGATTTAATCTTGGTATTGGAAGGCAAAGGTGGCCAGTTAGCTCGTTGGCGCCATAGCATCGATAGAGATAGAGCCCTAATTGCAGAAATCGCATGAGGTGAAAAGATGTTTGACCTACCATTTGGAATGCCTGTCGAGGAAGAAATCAACCCCAAATCGGGGACGATAATGCCATTTGATCACGGGGTAATCAGCACTTTTCTTGGCCGTAGAAAAACCCCTACTGGCCATCGCCTTGTTCGCTCTGGCCGTATCGTTGGCTGGTTGGCTGAAGCAGAGCAGGGGAAGAATCTCCTCTGCGCAGGTGAAGCGCGTTCACGTCTAGAGGAACTAGAGGGTGAACAACATCGCTTGATTGCAAAAAGTTGGACCCTGCATGGACTTGGATTGGTTGCGGATATGGTGCCAGAAGCATTTGAACACGCGGCAGATAGGCTGGGATTGAGTACAAGCGGGGATATATTAGAGAGATTACTATCACGCGATATATCGATGATTCTAGAATTGCTTTCACAGAGAGAAGAGGTGCGTGGAGCACTTGCCGCCGATCAAGGTATGTTGGTAGATTCGACAGGTGATTTACCCGGAGATGGCAAAGAACTCGCCACTCAAATCGGTAACACCTTGACCGATAGAGCAGCTATGGCAAGTAATCTGGGTCTTGGTGAAGCAGGTCATTGGACATTGCATACAGGAGATGCTTCATTGCTTCTCGCCGAAGCGGGTGATTTGGCACTTGCGGTGTGGACAGAGGCAGCAGTTGACCATTCTCGCTTAATCAATGCGATTTCAGCATTATTGGATGGTAAGGTTGGAGCGGTCAGCGCCCACGATGGTCTTCTTCCACTAGGATTTGTGCTGCGAAAAGGGAAAAGTGGCACCGATGCTGTACTCTCGATGCTCGGCGATGCCTGTAAAGAAGAGGTAACCGGTCATTTGATGTCTGGCAAGAGTGCAAAAGCAATCCAAGTAGCCTTGGTAAGAGGTATTCCTGTTGCGATTCGCGCACCCGAAGGCCATGACCTAAATGCAGCGCTTGACGACCTTACTCAACCGCGAAGAGTTCTCGAGTTACATCGACTTCCAGTCGGAACAATACTATCTACAGAATCGGGTAATGTTTCTGGATTTACCTTGCAATCATTCTGTGAGGGGTTGAGCACCATCCGCACTAGAACCGAATCGCGTCAAAAGATAATCAGAAAAAAGCTAGATACTCTGCTCGGCTTTGAAATCGGTATTGAAAAACTAAGAAAAGATCGAGCAAATGTTCAATTCGATGTCGAGATTAGCACCGTTAGTAGCGGAATCGATGCCGAGGCCGCAGTGGCAATCGATAGTGGTTTACGCAGATCTGTAGAGAAGGCAGAACACAAGGTCTCAAAATTAGAGCAGGAAGTCTCTGCCCTTATCGTAAAGCTCGAGGGGGCCGAAAAAGCGAGAATGTCAGCAAAGGTTTCGGCAGATGAGGCAAATAATCACAGCGCTGAATTGCAAAAAACTGTCGAATCGGCTCATTCAAAACTCGACTCTGCCCAAGTTGACTTATCTGAAGCAAGAGCGATCAGTGAAGATTCATCCTCCAGAGCGGAAAGGTTGTCTAAAAGAATCAATGAATTAGAACACCAACTATCGTCGAGGGCGGCGGAATTAGCACGTACTCTTGGAGACGCAAAAGCAAGTTCGGAATTAGCAGCCCAAATCGAAGAGATGGCGACTAAAGAAGCAACTCTCTCGGCAGATATCGATACATTCTCTAGCCGATTGAAGGAAATGCGTGACTTGGTAGATAATGAGGAGCGAAGACTCAGAATGCTCAACGACCAGGTCGAAGCCTCGAGAGATCGTCAACGAAGGGCACAAGCTGAACTAATAGAACTCGAAACACGAATCAATTCCAGTGACCTACATCTAAAGAGTTTGGAAGCGGAGTCGAGAATCGCGGTAGATAAGGCCGAGGATAGTCGTAGTCGTATTTCCCAAGACGAAAGTCGTAGGGACAACCTCCATTCAGAATTACGTGAATTGATGGATGAAAGACGCAACGTATTACGAGAAATTGGTGATTTAGGGGCGCGACGTGGTCAGGCTGAGGCGAAATTATCTATTCTAATCGACCAAGCTGAAGCATTGGCTGACGCACACGAGGATGCTCTTGAAGATATCAAAGAAGCAGAAAAATTACGAGCGAGGCTTTCGGAGGAACCTCTGGCTCAAGCCTTGCTCGATGATGAAGGTACCTTTGAAGCACTGGGGCCAATACTAGACCGACTCGAACATGCGAGAACCCTAGGCTATTCGGTTTCCTTGCTCGACCGCGCCGTGGAGAGAGCCCTACAGGTTATTCAGCAAACCGTGGACCATGTGGCTAAGACACCACGCCATCTTCTCTCCAATGAGGTGATGGATTTACTTGAACGTCAAGTTCCATCAACTGCAGGAGTGGTTAGAGGATTGGCGAAATGGAGTGTCCAACAAAAACTAGAGCATCAACTCGGCGATACCGTCAATCACTTGATTTTGGATCTGGAGAATTTATTGGAGGATCACGACCGAGCGATTACCATGTTACGCAGGATTAAGGGTGTGCTAGAACAATTGGAGGAATTGGGAGCACCAGGTGAACAAATCGAGGCATTGAAAGCTAATTGTCGAAGACCGGAATCACTGCCGCACTTGGCTAAGGAAACGAGAAAACTAATCCGTATCGCACTTGATGACATTCATCTCGAAAGCGATTTACGTGATGCGGGTTCAGCGGTAAAGCTCGAAGCAACTACTCTTGCACTTGAGGAATTGATTACCCAACTCGATGCCACAGGTCTGACTGAAGGGATTCCAAAGGGAGCGCTCTGGGATTTCCAAAGAGATGGTCATCTTCCCTTTGAAACCGGTTCGGTTCCAGCCGGAAAGAGATTGGCTGTTTCAGAGGATTCGCTTGAGGAGATGGACGGTGAGTTAATCGATCAAGAGGCAGCAATTCTAATCGAGGATGAAGAGATTCCAGTTGAATGGGTCGCACTCGAAGCGCCGGTAGACAGCGATGAGCCCAAGGTAGAATTCATG
>Ga0208879_1002384_pt1 | contig 16674 bp, 15 predicted proteins | sample Knorr_S15_td_Bot_FD_185605 | JGI IMG/M metagenome (GOLD analysis project Ga0208879, IMG submission 185605) | Marine microbial communities from Southern Atlantic Ocean transect - Knorr_S15_td_Bottom_ad_5009_LV_A (SPAdes) (version 2) | ecosystem: Environmental > Aquatic > Marine > Oceanic | place... | reverse complement strand
TTGCGGGCCGTCAATTCATCCTCAATTTTTTGAATGAATTGCTGAAGGTATTCATGGCTCTCATCGGATCCCATGAGCACATCATAGTTTTTGCCTTTGGTAATGCGCAGGTGGCCATCTTCGGCGTCAAACCCAACTCCCAATAAGCGGATGATTTTTTTTCTTTTTCCACGGGGCATTTTTTAAAGAAACCTTCTTGATCCGATAGGGCAGTTCCGCGTACAACATCCCACCTCATTCATGCCGAATGGTGTAATGGCAGCACAAGCGACTCTGACTCGCTTAGTCTAGGTTCGACCCCTAGTTCGGCAACCACTTCTTTCTTCCTCGATACAACCAGTCTACGTGATGCGGATCGGCATGATTACGTAGAGGAAGGGAACATTGGACTTTATCACCCCCGGGCTGAGCTCGTCGGAAAGTTCCAGAAAGACCTCGTCGCTATCCAAGTGTTTCAACGGCGCCATCAGGAAGGCCGGATTAAAGGCAATGGTGATGTCCTTTCCAGCATACTTGACGGGAATGCTTTCTCGCGCTTCGCCGACCTCGGGGGAGGATGTAAGAAGTTCAATGCGATTTTCCGTGATCTTAATCTTTACCGAAGCGGTCTGGTCGTCGAGCATCAACGACACACGCCGAACCGCGCTCAGCAAGGTTTCCCGGTCAATTGGAATGCGTTCTTCGCACTGGGATGGAATGACCTGTCGATAGTTGGGATAGGTGCCATCAATCAGCTTTGAAATGATGAATATATTGCCAAATTCAAAAGCCACCTGCGTCGCGGAGGTTTTAATGCTGGCTTCCCCTTCAGCATCCAGCGTTTTAATGAGCTCGCCCACGGTTTTGGTGGGTACAACAATATCCAGATCCGCGGCCTCATCCACATCTACTTCATGCTCCACCAGAGCCAGCCGACGGCCGTCGGTACAGACCACCGTCAGCTTGTTGTCATGGAAAGACATCAAGGAACCGTTCAAAATCGCCCGAGATTCGTCCGTAGAGGCCGCGTAGGAGGTTTTCTGAAGGATATCCCTCAATGTACCTTGCTTGAGCTTATACGAGAAACTCTCTTCGAATGTGGGCATAGGCGGAAAATCATCCTTCGAAAGCCCCTCGAGCTTAAAATTGGAAGCGCCGGAAGAAATTTCGGCAACATCATTGCTGACATTGATATCGATCTGATGGTTCGGAAGCTCCCGGCAGATGCTGAAGAAGCGGCGGGCGGGCAGGGTGGTAGCGCCGGATTGGGAAATGTCCGCCTCTAGGCTCGTACGTACACTCACTTCCATATCGGTGGTAGTGAGGGTTAGCTTTCCGTTGTCCGCTTCGAGCAGGACGTTCGAAAGAATCGGCAGGGTGGTTCGCTGGCCGACAATCGATTGCACTTTTTGAAGTGCTTCTAGAATCTGATCCTTCTCGATGCTGAGCTTCATTAACAAGCCTCCTATTATATCTATATATTGTATTTATAAATCTACTATTATTCTAGTCTGTGAATAACCGCTCAAAACACTATCTTTTTTATGTAACCCCGTCACCAGTAAAAGTTTGAATTTACAACAGGGCCTGTTGATAACCTGCGGATAAATCAGGGGGTCTGTTCAAAACCCGGAGTTGTTAAATTTATCATCAGTCGTTCCACAGTTTATTAGTATTTTATTAACAGACCGCCAACTTAAAATCAGCCTCTTGGCCGGTTGAATAAATGGGCGACTCGGTCTTTGAAAATAAGCAGGTGGACATGCGAAGTACGGGTGAAATTAAAGAAGAATCGTCCGGAAAACCTTCGGTGGGCAAAGACGGCCTACTGCACAACCCTGGAGCAGTTCTTGTTGACCTTATCCTTCAAGATCACAAGTGTTTTCTGCAGGGAGTGGTCATCGCGGGTCTTGGTGGAAACCTGCTCGTGAGCATAAAGGATCGTTGCATGGTTGCGGCTGAACTGCTCGCCAATCACCGGGAACGACTGCGAGGTCATGGTCCGCGAAAGGTGCATGGCAATCTGCCGCGGCCAGGAAATATTTCTAGTACGCTTCTTGCCGGTAATATCGCTTTGGAGTAGATCAAAATACTCAGCCACAGTGCGCTGGATGATATCCACGCTGATGGCCGCTTTGGATTCCTTGTCGAGCAAGTCGCGCAGCAGCTCCTCGACCTTCGGAATATCAACAGGTTGGTTGGTGAGCGAAATATAGGATGCAACGCGAATCAATGCGCCCTCGAGGCTGCGGATATTCGACGAGATTCGTTCCGCCAGATAATTCACCAATTCAGGATCAATGCGCAGATTAAGCTCCTCGACCTTCTTGCGCATAATGGCAATACGGGTTTCCACATCGGGTTTGCCAATCTCCGTGACCAACCCCCATTCAAAGCGGGAAATAAGACGAGGCATCAAACCGGCCATTTCGCTTGGAGTGCGGTCGGAGGTCAGGACAATCTGCTTATGGCTTTCAAAGAGGGTATTGAAGGTATGGAAGAATTCCTCCTGGAGACGGTTTTTACCATCCAGGAACTGAATATCGTCGATCAGCAGAATATCAACCTTGCGGTATTGCTTCCGGAAAGCAGACACACTGTTATTCTTCAACGCATCGATATACTCGTTGGTGAAGGATTCGCAGGTGGTATAGCAGATTTTTGAGCGCGGTTTTTTTGATGCAATGTGGTTGCCGATCGCCTGCATCAAATGGGTCTTTCCAAGGCCCACGCCCCCATAGATAAAGAGGGGGTTATAGGTGCGGGAAGGGGAATTGGCTGCAGCCATGGCTACGGCATGCGGAAACTGGTTGGCGGGACCCACCACAAAGGAATCAAACGTATAATTAGGATTGAGGTTGTTCGCCGGCTTTTTGCCGAATCCGCCAAGGCCTGGGAATGAGATGGTTGGACTCGGTTCGGGCCCGGACTCTTCCTGGACGCGGTTAAAGTAGCTGGAATCCACCTCGAGTGAAATATTCATCTCCTGTCCACTCACCACCAGAATGGCTTTGCGAATCATTGGAAAATAGTGTTCTTCCAACCAGTCTTTATAGAAATCGTTGGCCACCGCCAGCCGAACATCGCTGCCGGAAATTTCCTGACATTTAATAACCGAAATCCAACGGTCGTAAATATCGCTGGATAGGATGCCTTTAAGTTGCTTACAGGCTTCATTCCAGATTTTAGTGTTTTTGCTATCCATTTACCTAACAAATCCTTCGATAACAGGCGACCCCGGCATAGTACCAGTTCGGTCGGACCCTATTCTTAATAGGAGCTGGAAAAGGTATAAAAAGAAGCGGCCTTGCTCAAGATATTAGGAGTAAAAATAGCATAAAAAAAATGATACCACATAATGTGGGCATCAACCGGGAATGACATACAATATAGCCGATCCATTAATTTTAAAATATGAGCCCAAGAAGGCATGTTTAAACCACCAATTCACGTAAATGTAAAAATACTAGGGAGTTGTGCCGAATGAATAAATCAACAGGTCTATTTTTAGTGTCTGGATCAGCGCCCAGCACCACGAATATCCATTATCTAAGCGGATTTACCGCGCCCGATCCCTTTCTTTTCGTGCAAACAAATAAAGGGATTTATCTGGTTGTATCCTCCATGGAAAAAGGGCGCGCGGAAAAACAATCGAAACCCGGAACGAACGTATTCACCCCCAGCGAGCTGGGATTGCGCGGAAAAAAAACCATGAAAATAAGAAACCAGATGCTGGCGCTCATGAAAATGGCCCAGATCGACCGCATGGAGGTTCCAACCGATTTCCCGGCGGGACTGTACGAGGAGCTAAAAAAGGGGGGGGGCAATATTTCGCTCCATAAAAAGTCTGTTTGCCCGGAGCGCATAAAAAAATCACCGGCCGAAGTTCGATGCATACGCGATAGCCAGCGCGCCGCCGCCGCCTCCATGAAAGCCGCGATATCCTTGATCGCTTCGGCAAAAACAGGACCCCAAAAGCAACTAACGGTCGGGAGCGAGCCCCTGACTTCCGAAAGAGTGCGCCGGCTGATCCACAAAATCCTCATCGATCATGATTGCGCCGGCGTTGAAACGATCGTGGCCGGAGGCGACCAAGGTACGGATCCCCACGAGCGCGGGGCAGGGCCGCTCTATGGCGGGCAATCCATCATTATCGATATTTTCCCGAAGAGCGAAAAAACCGGCTATTGGGGCGATATGACCCGCACCGTCTGCCGCGGGCCGGCCTCGCCTGAACTCAAGAATCTCTACAACGCCGTCAAAGCCGCCCAGGCCGCCGGCCTTCGGGCCGTAAAGCCGGGTATCTGTGCAGACGAAGTCCATGCGGCGGCTAAAACGGTCTTCGAAAAACGCGGCTATGAAACCAAGCAAGTCGATGGCCGCCACGTTGGCTTTATTCATGGAACTGGCCATGGGGTCGGGCTCGATATTCATGAATTCCCCCGCGTTTCAGGCAGCGGCGAAATTTTGGCGGCCGGAAACATTATCACCGTCGAACCCGGCCTCTACTATCCGGGGCTGGGCGGCGTGCGGATCGAGGATACCGTGGTCGTCACCGAAAAGGGCTGGCGCTATCTGGCACCCTGCGAAAAAAAGTTTGAGCTGTTATAGGCAATAAGCGCTTGGTACATTGCGTTATATCGCCGGAGGATATGACGATGAAAAAACAATCCATAATTGCATGGGCGTTGCTGCTGGCGATTCCGGCCACCGCCCAGCAGACGAACGAGTTCCCGCGGCCCCCAGACGGGGACCACCGCGAGTTCCGCATAAAACGCGACCGGCAGGACCGGCCTCGGCGGGATAAGCAAACCGAAGCGGAACGGAAAGAGCGTAAATACCAGTTCATGGACAAGGCGCTCAGCGAAATCGGCTTAAGCGAAGAAGATCGCGCCCAAATCCATGCGCTCCAGAAAGCCCACCGCAATAAAATGAAGCACACCTCCGCGCGGGTTTCCGCCGCACGCCAGCAACTTTCAGCGCTTCAAAAAGCGGGTGCCAGCGAGGCGGAATTCGATGCCGCCATTGAGGAAATTACCACGGCCCAGGCCGAACAGCTGAAGATTATCGTACGCACCCGCATGGAAATGGAAAAGCTACTGGGGAAGGAAAAATACCAAAAGTTCATGGAAACCGCGCGCATGCAGTTCCGTCAGCATGGCCGCCACGGCGGACCCGGCATGCCGCCGCGTCCGGACCCGCGCCCCATACCCACGCGCAAGTGTTATGGCGAAAAGTACCCCCCGCTGCCCCATTCTCCGGGCGATCCAACGCCCCCTCCGGCGGAAGGATAGATTACCTCTGCATTGGCAGGTTGCCTTTAAAATGCTCAAACCATGCGCGATAAACAGCCGACCCCACTACAAGCCAGCTTCTGGCTCACGAATCAGGAAAAAGGCTATATACTGGTCATCTGCGCCATTGCCCTCATCGGCTTAATCGCCCGATACTTTTACTTGATCAAAGAGCCGCCCAAAGATTATACACCCGCCGGAATCGCGTCGGTTTCCGAGGAGAAAAATCATGAATGATTGCATTTTTTGCAAAATCGCGCAGAAGGAGATCCCCGCAGCGGTGCTCTACGAAGATGAAGACGTGCTGGTTTTTATGGATATTGGCCCGATCGTTAAAGGCCACCTGCTCGTCATCTCGAAGAAACACTACGATCCGGTGACGGAAACCCCCGATGATCTCCTGGCAAAATTGCATATCACCGCGAAACGGATGGCCCAAACACAATTGAACGCATTGGGGGCCGACGGGGTCAATATTATGCAGAACAACGGAAAGGCATCGGGACAGGAAGTGCCTCATATTCATATACACGTTATTCCACGGTATAAGGACGATGGACACCATTGGAACTGGAACGCAAAAAAATACGATAATTTTGAAGAAATGACCGACTTGGCCGAGAAATTGCGACAGTATTTATAGAACCCATGAAACATGTACACATAGAAGATCTGCTGGATCCGATTTTAGAGCGCGATTCGCGGTACACGATTGAAGCCTACTTGTTTACGCGCGAGGCGCTCGACCACACCGTGACACAGCTTGAAACAGTCCGGCACGTATCCGGCCGTGAGTTGCTCGACGGCATTCGCGACTATGCCCTGATGGAATACGGACCGGTCACTAGGCGCGTCCTGTCCGAGTGGGGCATCAACGAATGTATTGATTTCGGGCATATTGTCTTCAACCTTGTCAACGAGGGCCTGCTTGGCAAGACCGACGAGGACTCTATCGAGGACTTCATGGGCGGCTACGATTTCACCGACGCCTTCCTCCAGCCCTTCCTTCCCAAACAGCCCGCCGCCGGCCTTCCCGGCCCGCCCGTTGCCACCGAATAATTTTCCACCCTTTCGAGGTGGAAATCCGCGCGGGTTTCGATATATTTCGTGCCCTTGCATTTTCAACAAATGGAGTAGGGCGCGATGGACGAAAACTATCCTTTTCAAGACATAGAACAAAAGTGGCAGAATTTCTGGGACGATAACGGCGATTTCAAAACCGATCTGGCGACGGCAGAAAATCCGTACTATTGCCTGATGATGTTTCCGTATCCGTCGGGCAAGTTGCACGTCGGCCACGGCCGAAACTATATCATTGGCGACGCCGTCGCGCGCTACAAGAAGATGCAGGGTTTCGATGTGCTCACGCCGATGGGGTGGGACTCCTTCGGCCTGCCGGCCGAAAACGCCGCCATTAAAACGGGCACGCCGCCGGCCGAATATACCACTGCCAACATTGCCACGATGAAGGAGCAATTGCGCGCCTGGGGCTGCATGTATGACTGGGACAAGGAAGTCACCTCCTGCATGCCCGACTACTATAAATGGACGCAGTGGCTCTTTATCCAGTTCTACAAGCAGGGCCTCGCCTACAAAAAGAACTCCAACGTCAACTGGTGCCCGTCGTGCGCGACCGTCCTGGCTAATGAGCAGGTGGTCGACGGGGCCTGCGAGCGCTGTGACTCCGAAGTCGACCAAAAGGCGATGGACCAGTGGTTCTTCAGGATTACCGACTATGCCCAGCGCCTGCTCGACGATCTCGACACGCTCGACGGCTGGCCGACCCGCGTGAAAACCATGCAGAAAAACTGGATCGGCCGCTCCGAAGGCGCCGAAATTAATTTCCCGGTCGTGCCGCGCGCAGACGGCCAGGCCGATCGCATCGACCAGGTTGCCTGCTACACCACCCGCGTCGACACCATCTATGGCTGCACCTACATGGTACTCGCGCCCGAGCATTCCGAGCTGAAAAACCTCGTGAAAGGCCTGCCACAGGAAGAAGAGGTGCTCGAGTTCATCAAGACCAGTTCCAAGCTCACCAACCTCGATCGCGAGGCCGACGAAGTGGAGAAGGAAGGCCGCTTTACCGGGCGCTATCTGATCAACCCTTACAATGGGGAACAAATCGAGCTGTGGGTCGGAAACTATGTGCTCATGTACGGCACCGGCGCGGTCATGGCCGTTCCGGCACACGATCACCGCGACTTTGCCTTCGCCAAGAAATATGACCTCCCGATCAGGCTTTCCATCCAGAATCCCGATAACTCGCTCGTCCTCGACGAGATGGAAGACGCCTACGTTGAAGACGGCACCTGTGTGGACTCCGGCGAATTTTCCGGCGTCGCCAACCGCGAAGCCATCAAGCAGATGACCGCCTCTGCCGAGGAAAAAGGCTTCGGGCGGGGCACCATTAACTTCCGTCTGCGCGACTGGCTCATTTCCCGCCAGCGCTACTGGGGCGCGCCGATCCCGATGGTGTATTGTGATGCCTGCGGCGTAGTGCCCGAAAAGGAGGAAAACCTCCCGATCCTGCTGCCGACCGACGTTGAATTCAAAGCCGAGGGCGAATCGCCGCTCAAAAGCAGCGAAAGTTTCATGAATTGCGAATGTCCGAGTTGCGGAAACCCGGCCACGCGTGAGTCCGACACCATGGATACCTTCGTCGATTCCTCCTGGTATTTCCTGCGCTATCTCAGCGCCCAAGATGACGCGCAGGCGGTCGACTCCACGATTTCCAACAAGTGGATGCCGGTCGATCAATATATCGGCGGCATCGAGCATGCGATTCTGCACCTGCTCTATGCGCGCTTCTTCACCAAAGCCATCAAGGACCTCGGTCTGATCGATTTCGACGAGCCGTTCAAGCACCTCTTCACGCAGGGCATGATCTGCAAAAAGGGCCCCGACGGTAATCTGCACAAAATGTCCAAATCCAAGGGCAACGTCGTCAGTCCCGAAGAGTTGCTCGAAAAATATGGCGCCGACACCGTCCGCCTCTACACGCTCTTTATTGGCCCGCCCGAAAAAGAGGCCGAATGGCAGGATACCGGCGTCGAGGGTGCATCGCGCTTTCTCAAACGCATCTGGCGCCGCGTTGCACTCAACCACGCTGTGCTCGAAGAGGTGAAAGGAAAGGCTCCGAACCTTGAAACGATGGGGGATGCCGAGCGCGATCTCTACCGCAAGACCCACGAAACGGTCCGGCAGATCACCCGCGGGCTCGACGGCGCCTTCACCTTCAATACCGCCATTGCCGCCATCATGGAACTGATGAACGCCATCGATCAGCTCAAGATTTCGGACGACAGTTCTGAATCCGCCAAGATGGTCTTCCGTGATGCCATCCAAAACGTCATCCTGCTCATTTCGCCCTTCGCGCCGCACATTGCCGAAGAGTTATGGGTCGAGCTCGGCCACGACGTCGGCGTGATGAATGCCGCCTGGCCGGTGGTGAACGAAGAGGCCCTCAAGCGCGACGAAATCGAAATGGTCGTTCAGGTCAACGGCAAGGTCCGCGACAAAATAAAAGTTCCGTCCGCAGCAAGCAAAGGGGACATCGAAGCCGCCGCCATGGCCGCCGAAAAAATCCAGCACTGGCTCGAAGGTAAAACCATCCGAAAAGTCATCGTGGTGCCGGGACGTTTGGTGAACATTGCGGTTTCATAGGGGGAAGGTAGACGCGCGGTTGCCGATCTCCGCTTGCGTTCTGATTATTTTTAGTCAATAAAGTAAAGAGATAACCATGGAACCAGCTAAAACCAATACCACTCAATCCAATACGGAACCGACCGCTCCGCCGGTCGAAGCGGCGCCCAAAACCGAGGGAGTTGAGCCTCAGGGCCAGAAAGTGCCAGAGTTGACACTCTACGAGCGAGTCGAGGCGTTTATCTCGAACCTCTCGACCCGTAACACCTTCTGGAATCGGGTCTGTTCGTTGATCTGGCTGCCCTATGCCTTCCACTCAGGCCTCAAGATGACCTCCGATGAAACCACCCATCGGGCGATTCTTCCCTTTCGCCGGTTCAACAGAAACTGGTACAACGCAATGGCCGGTGCGGCGCTGCTTGGCAATACTGAGATCGCGGGCGGAAACTATGTCTTCAAGGTCTGTGGGGGCAACTACACGGTGGTCTGTAAAAAACTCGAATACCGCTTTCTCCGTCCATGTCATGGACCGGCCGAATATCGCATGACCCCGCTGGAGGACATCAATGAGCTGGTTGCAACCGGCAAGGAATTCAATATTGCCATTCGCATGGACGTGGTTCAGGTTCTGGCTCCGATCAGCGGGAAAAAGATCGCGGCGCAGGACGAGAAAGAAGCCATTAAATACGCCCGGGCCAAGCGCGTCGGGCGTTGCACCGCGACCTTCCATGTGACCCCGAAAGCCCACCATAAAGCTAAAAAACTCCGCGCCACTCCTTCCTAATGAGCGACAACGGTTGTAAAGACCCCGCATCTGCCCAAACACGAAACCCGATCCTCTGGGGTGCGTATCTCGCATGTTCGTGGACGTGGTGCATCGGGATGTTCCTGCCGGCGGTCCTGCTCCGCGACATGGGCTGGGCGGGCTTCTTGATCTTTGCGATCCCCAATGTGATTGGGGCCGCCGCGATGGGCTGGTTCATCAAAACCCGCATCGACTCGGTTCGCTTCGTCGAGAACCATCCCGCCGCGGTATGGTGGTTCTCCGCGATCACCCTCGCGTTTCATGTGTTCTGGATGCTCTGGATTTTAAACTTTATCCGGGACGTATTCCAGATTCCCGACCCTTATCTGGTCGGTGTTGCCGGAATCGGCGCGGCATTTTTTCTCATCTTGGGCAAAGCCATCCGCTTCGGTCGCGCGCCGCAACTCGCGCTGGCGTTGCTGACCCTCAGTCTCGGTGTATTGATCGCCACGTTCGTTATGCCCGATGTGAAGGAAGCCAACGCCGCACTTCTCGACTCGGCACCGGGTTCGACCGCCCCGCTCTGGATGTTTCCGGTCATGATCTTCGGGTTCTTGCTCTGTCCGTATCTCGACCTCACCTTTCATCATGCCCGCCAACAACTCGACACCCAAAAGAACGGTCGGCTCGGGTTCACTATTGGATTCGTCGTTTTCTTTACATGCATGATTATTCTGACCACCAGATACGCCGGGGTAATCGCGGGTACACTCTCAGGCGTCCGCTTCGTCTCGATCGCATCCCCTTGGCTCGCGGCCGGAATCCTAACCCATATTCTGTGCCAATGGATCTTCACGGTTCGTGTGCATTTCGATCGCATCTGCACCCTTTCGGGGAGCCCGTCGAAGCGGCCAATACTCTTCATCTTGGCACTCCTCTCCGGGTTGATCGGTTTTTTTGCGATCAAACTCCCCGCCTACGCCGGACTCACCGGCGGTGAGATCATCTACCGCAGCTTCATGAGCGCCTATGGACTCGTCTTCCCGAGCTACATGCTTTATCTCGTCGTGATCGCTCGCCGAGGAAAATCAGCCCTCAGCCTGCCGATGATGTGGATCGCTATTGCCCTCGCATCGCCCATGTTTTGGCTCGGCTTCATCGAACGCCAAACGATCTGGCTGGTTCCCGGGATGGGCGTTGTGATGCTTGGGGCCATGGTCCTATTCATCAAACGACCACAAAGTCCCGATGCCAGCTCGTCCGAAGGGTCGGATTGAAGTAACCCCAGTTTGACGGACACTCGCATTCCTTTGCCGGGCGATCTTTAAGAGCGGGAAAAGTAAACCGATCCCGGCTGTGCTCTCATTAGGGGGCCGGGCCGGCCGATCTATTGGCTGGTTGATCTTCGGAACAATGCCACCAGATTTGACGAGCCATGGAAAAAGGCCCTAAAAATGTGATGGCGTTGTTCGGAAGTGTGCGGGGAACGGCCCAATGATTCGGTAAAAATTCCGGGCTACTTCCGGGCGGTCAATATGGCCAAGCCCTCACTCAAGCTCAGAGATTTTCCATCTTGGGAAAACGGAACGTTTTCTTTTAAAATAAGCTGCGTTCGTTCATTCATGGGATAATTTATAAATTCATCCCGGCTGACTAAATTGTACCCCGCTGGTTTTTTACGCTTATTTCCGCCACATTCTTCTCTCTCCACGCCGGCCTCAAAGCAAAGGAACCCATCCTGCATGAGAAAGACTAACGCAGCGGCAATGACGACCTAGAGCCGGTCGATGTTTGTCGCAACCTCATCAGCCGTCGTGGTGGCAGATGTAGTGGCAGCGGAAATGATCAGGACAAACAGTACTATCCATTTTTGTATATGATGTTTGGCAAACATGGCGACCTCATTTCACTTAGTGGTTTAACTCTCTAACTGAACATTTCCCCTTTCGAGAAAGGGAATTCTACTGCCGCAAAAAGGTTGGAAACTTATTTTCTAGGGTTCTGTGAAAAGAAATTTAAATTCGCGGGAAAGGGTGAGTTTTAAGTAAAATCACAAATCAAAATTTGTTTTATTCAAGGTGGGTTTCGCTGGTATCACAGTGCAATAGCGGATGAAAGGTCGTGCGGCAAAAAGCTCCGGGGGTCGGCACCCCTGTGTCAAATCATGTTCACCCCGCCGGCCGCGATAAAATATCGACACGACACGTGCTCAAGAAAGCCGAAGCCTCTCTTCGCAATGCGATCCGCGGAATAGTGGGCGCATATTATAGCGCCAAACGGCCAATAAAATGCTGGCGAGCAGAGCCTGATTCGGCCCCCGGCTCCCTTTCGCGGCTTACTTCCCAGAGAGGATGTCGGCGAAGAAGTTGTGGCCTTTGTCGTCGACGATGATGACGGCGGGGAAGTCGACGACTTCGATCTTGCGGATGGCTTCCATGCCGAGTTCTTCCATGTCGACGATCTCTACCTTTTTGATGTTCTTTTCGGCGAGCAGGGCGGCGGGACCGCCGACGGAGCCGAGGTAGAAGCCGCCGTGCTTGGCGCAGGCGGCGGTGACATCCTTGGAGCGGTTGCCTTTGGCGAGCATGATCATGGAGCCGCGGTGCTGCTGGAACTCTTCAACGTAGGGGTCCATGCGCTGGGCGGTGGTGGGGCCGAAGGAACCAGAGGGCTTGCCTTTCGGGGTCTTGGCCGGGCCGGCATAGTAGACGGGATGCTTCTTGAAGTAGTCGGGCATCGGTTCGCCGTTGTCGAGCATCTCCTTGATCTTGGCGTGGGCGATGTCGCGCGCGACGATGAGCGTGCCGTTGAGGCGCAGGCGCGTGCAGACGGGATATTGTGAAAGATCGGCGAGAACCTCGTCCATCGGGCGGTTGAGATTGATGACGGGCGCGTCGTCGGCTTCCTTGCCGAGGTTGGCGGGCGCATATTTGGCGGGATCGTGTTCGAGCTGTTCGAGGAAGACGCCGTCGCGGGTGATCTTGGCCTTGATGTTGCGGTCGGCGGAGCAGGAGACACCGATGCCGACGGGGCAGCTGGCGGCGTGGCGCGGCATGCGGATGACGCGGACATCGTGGCAGAAATATTTGCCGCCAAACTGGGCCCCGATCTTGGAGTCGCGGCTCATCTGCAGCACTTTTGCCTCCCATTCGAGGTCGCGGAAGGCGCGGCCGGTTTCGTCGCCGGTGGTGGGCAGGTCGTCGAGCGCGCCGGTGGAGGCGAGCTTGACATATTTCATGGTGGCTTCGGCGGAGGTGCCGCCGATGACGACGACGTAGTGGTAGGGAGGGCAGGCGGCGGTGCCGACGTTGAAGAATTCGGCCTGGAGGAATTCGGCCAGGCTATCCTCGTTCAGCAGCGATTTTGTCTTTTGGTACAGATAGGACTTGTTGGCGGAGCCGCCGCCCTTGGTGACGAACGTCAGTTCATATTCCATGCCGGTGCCGCTGTAGATGTCGACCTGCGCGGGCAGGTTGTTGCCGGTATTCTTTTCCTCGAACATGTCGAGCGGGGCGATTTGGGAATAGCGCAGGTTGTAGTCCTGGAAACAGCGGTAGACACCGTTGGAGAAGGCTTCCTTTTCATCGAAGTCGGTCCATACCTGGGCACCCTTGGTGCCGACGACGATGGCGGTGCCGGTATCCTGGCAGGTGGGCAGCTCGCCGATGGCGGCGATGATGGAGTTTTCGAGGAAGGCCTTGGCGACGAAGAGGTCGTTTTCGCTGGCTTCGGGGTCATCGAGAATCTTGGAGACCTGCTGCATGTGGCCGGGGCGCAGGAAGAAGGAGACATCGGCAATGGCTTCGTAGGCGAGGCGTTCGAGTACTTCCTTTTCTACTATCAGCACGTCCTTGCCGTTGAATTGCTCGACGCGGACGCCTTCGGTGGTGAGGAGGCGGTAGGGGGTGGTGTCGCCGCTGTGCTGGATGGTCGGGGTGTAGGTATAGTCTGGCATCAGGTGTCTCCCAGTCTTCAATTATTTTTCGGTACGTGCGTAACGAGTCATCCGCGCTGCGCCATTTTCTACCATAGCGGCCGCGGGGCGTCATAGCGAAATGTAACCGCAAAGCCACTAGGGGCGTACCGCTTCATGGCGCGCCTCGGCGGGGTGCGCGGGGAAATCCTCTTCTAAATGCACCTCCTGCGCCTTTAATAAGGCTGTCCCGGCCTCTTGAGAGCCGGCAAGAAGATGGAGAAAAATATGTCAAATATATTGATGAAGAAGGATGGGAGGTATCTGACCTTCGCCCTGGGGCCGGAGGAGTATGGCCTGAAGATTCGCGAGATTATCGGCTATATGAAGATTACCTCCGTTCCGCAGACGCCTTCCCATGTGAAAGGGGTCATCAACCGGTGGCCATCCAGTCGCTGACCCGGGTTTTCACCGCGGTGCCCGCACTCTCGCCCAGGATGAGGCGAGCTCGATCGTGTTCGGCATGCCCAAAGAAGCCATCAAGCTCGGGGCCGCGGATCAGGTGGTGCCCCTCGACCAGGTGGCGGAGACGCTGTTGAAATGGGTCCGCACAAACTGAGGCGCAGGTTTATTTCTGGTAGATGGCTTCGAGTACGATGCTGACCTTCACGGTGTCGCCGATCTGGGCGGCGGGGGAGTGGGTAATGCCGAGCTCGCGGCGGTTGAACACGGTGATGATTTCGACGCCGATGCGCTTGTTGCCCCATGGATCGTCAATCGGGCCGGTGATGGTGAGCGGCAGGACGGTATCGTGCTCCACCCCGAGGACGCGGAGTTGGCCGTGAACTTTGAAGCTGCTTTCGCCGGTCTTTTTAATGGATGTGCTCTTGAAGGTCATCTGCGGGAATTGGACGACGTGGAAGAAGTCTGCGCCCTTCAAATGACCATCACGCTTCTCGTTGTTGGTATCGATGCTGGCGGTTTCGACGGTGCCTTCGACCGACTTGAGGGTTTTGCTCTCGGCATCGTAATCGAGCGTGCCGCTGAATGTATTGAAGTGGCCCTTGGTGTTGCTGACCATCATGTGCTTCACCGAAAACCCGATGGCGGAGTGGCCGGCATCGACCGTGAAGGTTTTGGCGCTTGCGGCAACGGCCATGGACAGTCCGAACAATCCAAACAGAATTCTCTTCATAACAGTTTCTCCTTTTCGGGGGTTAATGGAAATTGAGACCCGGGCCGGGCCGTTCAAACTAATAGGCGATCAGCGCATGAATGGGCAATCCTGCCAGCTTGTCCCGCCCATGCAGGAAGCCGAGCTCGATGAGGAAGTCGATTTCGACGAGCTCGACGTCGAAGTTGTCCTGGATCAGTTGGGTGGTGGCGGCCGCGGTGCCGCCGGTGGCCAGCACATCGTCGACGATCAGGATCTTCTGGCCGGGCTGGAAGGCGTCGCAATGGATTTCGACGGCATCGGTGCCGTATTCGAGTTCGTAGGATTGCTGGTGGACGGTGTGGGGCAGCTTGCCCGGCTTGCGCACCAGACAGGTGCCGGCGCCCAAGGCATAGGCGAGCGCGGCGGCGAAGACGAAGCCGCGCGCTTCGATCCCAACGACCATGTCGATTCCGCTGTCCGCATGCCGCTCCTTCAGATGGTCGATGGTTTCGCGGAAGCGCGGACCGTTGGCCAGCAGGGGGGTGATGTCCTTGAACTGGATGCCGGGCTTGGGGAAGTCGGGGATGGTGCGAATGGCTTCTGCTAGGTGCTGCATAGGGGTCCTCTAGGGTTGAGTGATGGAATCGAACTTGTCGACGATGCGGTCGTAGTGCGAGCCTTTCCAATAGATTTTTCGGCAATCGGCGCATTGGTAGAACTCGGTGTAGTATTTTTTCGTCAGCGGTTCGATCCGGTCGAGCACGTCCGCTTTGGCAACTGCTTGAACTAGGCCGTTGCAGGCCGGGCAGCGCCGGAAGCGCCGGATGGCGTTTTCGAGCTGGAAGCGTTGAACCACTTCGCGGGCCTGTTGCTCCGAGTTGGTGGAGTGCAACCAGCGGGCGTGGGTGATGCAGCGATTGAAGAGCATCCGGCGGTCGCGGGTGAGGATGATGCGGTGCTCGGCGAGGGCAATGCGGATGATTTCGGGGTCGGCGTAGTCGGTGCGGTAGAGGGCGTCGAAGCCGAGCAGGCGCAGAATGCGCGCCAGCTTGCCGAGGTGGACGTCGAGTATGAAGGCGGTTCGGCGCAAGGGGGCCTCGCGCAGTTTGACGAGGGGGAAATATCCAGGCTTTCGAAAACGGGATAGACGGCCACGCGGTCGCTGGCGGACAGCGGGTGGTCGAGGCCAACCGATGCACCGCTGAGCACGATCAGATCGATCTCGGTGTGGGGGACGCCCTGGGATTCAATAGCATCCTTGATGGCGGGGCGGCCATTGAAGGCATAGGCGACGCTTTTCTTCTGCTTATGCAGTGGAAGAAAGGCGTTCAGCTCTTCGTAGAAACGGAATTCTGGCCGATGCTCCTTCATCGTTGGAACAGGCTATCAGATGGTCGGCGGAACGTGAAGGGCGGGTTGTGGCTTCCGGGTCTTAACTGGGGCAAAAAAACAAAGGCCAACGGCGGAGCTTTCTGCCATAGTTCCAGCCCTCCGAAACATGAACATCCAAGCGGCGGGAACGGCGTCTGGTTGAAAGAGCGACCTATGAATATGATTCGAAAAGCAACCCTCCTGTTTATGGCCTTAGCGACCGTGGTGTCGACGTACGGCGCCAACGATTTTTTCGGCATCCCGATACTGGGCGCGCCGAAGGATGACCTCAACGCCATTATCCAGAACCTGATTGGCGGCGAGTATGAAAAGGCCGGACTGCACCTCAAGCATCTGGCGAAGACCACGCCCCGACTGGGCAGGACCATCAAAATATCCGATTTCACGATCCCGTGCGCCGACTGCGGTGCCGAGAAGGATCCGTCCTGCACGGAATGCAAAGGCCGGCTCAACGTGATCGATGCCCATTCCCTGCGCTATCTGCAATACAAGCTCGATAGCGCCATCGATAACAACGAGCCGGTGGAACGGGCCTGGCCGGAATCGATCA
>Ga0208879_1002381_pt1 | contig 16685 bp, 17 predicted proteins | sample Knorr_S15_td_Bot_FD_185605 | JGI IMG/M metagenome (GOLD analysis project Ga0208879, IMG submission 185605) | Marine microbial communities from Southern Atlantic Ocean transect - Knorr_S15_td_Bottom_ad_5009_LV_A (SPAdes) (version 2) | ecosystem: Environmental > Aquatic > Marine > Oceanic | place... | reverse complement strand
GGGGGGGGGGGCTTGTTCTCTCTCCCTGCGAGAGAGGCGGGTGCCCTCTGGGCGCGAGGGTGGGTTGGCTTTCGCCCACGAGACGCGTGCGAGGTAATCGCCAACATTTCCCACGACCTAACCCTGGGAGGGAGAGAAGGCCCGCCTTACGCCTTTACAGGCAAAGCCTCGGCCTGCTTTACAAGCTTTTTCGTCGAAACGATGTGTTTTTGCAGCCCGAGCTCTTTTTCGCTCATGCCCATTGCCAGCCCGATCAGCTGCGGCACGTGAATGACCGGCAGGTCGGCCTTGTCCCCGCGGACCTGTCTCCGGGCCTTCGGCTGGTACCCGTCAAGGTTCAAATGACACAGCGGGCACGGCGTGACCATCGCATCGGCACCCAGGTCCTTTGCAGTTCCCGTGTGGTTTGCGACCATCTTCATCGAGTTGGCCTGGTTGATGAACAGAATCGGGAATCCGCAGCATGCCGTCTTGCCGGGGAAATCAGTCACAGTCCCCCCGACCAGTTCAATCAGCGTTTCGAGAGAAGTCTCGCGCCCGGGGTTGTCGAGGAAGCCGAGTGCTTCTGTCGGCCTAACGATGTAGCAGCCGTAGAACGGCGCCATGTTCATTCCGGTAAGTTCCCTGGTGAACGTCTCTTTCAGCTTGTCGAGCCCGATATCTTCGATCAACGCCCACAGCATGTGCTTGACCGTGGTCGTTCCCTTGTACTCAAGACCCTCTGATGCAAGGTGCTTGTTGATCTCCGCGAGATACTCGGGATCGCGCTGCACACGGTGGTTCGCCTGGCTCATCACACCCTGGCAGGTCGAGCACAAAACCATGATCGGCAGGCCCATCTCTTCGGCCATTGCGAACGTCCGAACGTTCAGCACATCGCCCATCTTCAGGTTTTTTTCCTGCAGCACACCGGCACCGGTGCAGGCGGCCCTGGTCAACTCGACATGCTCGATGCCGAGGCGCTCCATCACCGCCAGCGCCGAGTCGTAGAGCTCCGGCGCGCCGCCGCGTGCCACGCATCCGGGGTAAAAGGCGTACTTCATTTCGATTCACCTTCCACGCTGTCGTACAGCTCTCTGATTCTTTTGTGATCTTCCGATTTGTGGGGCATCACGGGTGGCAACTTGCCTTTCCGCATCGCGGCCAGACCGATAGGGACGAGATCGAGCATTCGTGGGATGTTGAACATGCCTGCCGAATCGATAGCCAGCCGGGTCTCGTCGAGCCGACCGTTCTTTTTCACCGAGTTGTAGAAAGATTCCGTGTGGTGATAGCCGTGTGTGTTGGTGTTGCCGGCTTCGATCGCCGCCTCGCGAAGTTCCATGATCCGGTCCATCGGTGCAACGCCCTTCGGGCAGACCTCGACGCACTTCAGGCAGCGTGTGCAGTCCCAGATGCCGCCGTCTTCGTCGTTCAGGGCCTTTAGCCGCTCGTCACGCTTCCCATCGCGCGGGTCTTCAGTAAACCGCCAGGCCTTGGCCAGCGCGGCCGGACCGATAAAGTTGGAGTCGACTTCGAAGACAGTGCAATCGGAAACACAAATGCCGCACATGATGCAGTTCATCGACGTGACAAGGTTTTCCATCGACTCGTTCGAGACGGTGTATTCACCCTGCTCGGGAACGAAACTCGGCTGCAGGTAAGGTTCGACCCGGTTGATCTGGTCGAAGAACACGTCGAGTGACACCACGAGGTCGCGGACCACGTGCTGGTTACCCATCGGCTCGATAATCATCTGCTCGCCGTTGGGCGATATCGACACCACACGCGTCTTGCAGACCAGCTTTGCGGTGCCATTGACCCGCATTCCGCACGATCCGCATATCGAGGCACGACAGGCGCAGCGCATCGCAAGGGTGCCGTCTTCGTGCTCACGCACCTGGATCAGCGCATCGAGCACCGTCGAGTCCGGGTGCACATCGACCTCGTATTCCTGCCACCAGGTCTTGCCCCCCGATTCGGCGGGATCAAATCTCTTTACTTTCAGACTGACCTGCATCTAGTAGACCCTCTTCACTGGTTCCCACTGGGTGATCGTCACGGGCGAAGTCTCGACACGCGTGCCGTGCTCCTGTGATTCGTCCTTATAAACAAGCGTGTGCTTTAACCAGTTTTCATCGTCGCGCTCGGTCATATCGGTGCGATAGTGCGCGCCGCGGCTTTCCTTTCGCGCAAGTGCCCCAGCCACGATGGTGTCGGCGCAATCGACCATGAATTCGAGTTCGAGAGCGAACATGAGGTCGGTATTGAACACCTTCCCCTTGTTTTCAACCGAAACGCCCTGCAGCCGGGACTTGATGTCGACCAGGTTTTCGAGCGCGCCTTCCATCGACGCCTGGTCACGGTTCACGCCGATCCCCTTCGTCATGCCGTGGGCCATGTCGTCCCGCACCGTTGCAATGCGTTCGCCCTTCGGTCGGTCGAGGAGCGCCTGCAACCGGGCTTTCTCCGATGCCAGCTCTTCCTCCGCCCGGGAGGCGGGCCCCACGCCCTTGATGTATTCGAGCGCATGCACGGCCGACCGCCTGCCAAAGACGACAGTATCGAGCAGTGAGTTTGCGCCGAGGCGGTTGGCACCGTGGACGCTGACATTTGCGCACTCTCCGGCGGCGTACAGGCCGGGCACGTTGGTCGCGCCATCGACGGTCGTCTTGATCCCGCCCATGATGTAGTGCATGCCAGGCTGGACAGGCACCGGCTGCTCGGCCATGTCGATGCCCAGGAATTCGACCGATATCTCCTGCAGGTACCCCAGTTTCTGTTCGATGAAATCTCGGCCCAAATGCGTCAGGTCGAGCAGCACGTTGCCATCGATTCCCCTGCCCTCGTCGATTTCAGTCTGCTCGGCGCGTGAAACGACATCCCGGGAGGCGAGTTCCATGTAGTCGGGAGCGTACTTGTGCATGAAGCGCTCGCCTTCGGCATTGAGAAGGTGCGCCCCTTCGCCGCGGGCGGCCTCCGACATGAGGATTCCCGTGCGGGCGAGTGTCGTCGGGTGGTACTGGATCATCTCCATGTCCATCATCGGGACACCGACCTGGTATGCCAGCGCCAGGCCGTCGCCTGTGCAGATGAGTGCGTTTGTCGAAGGCTCGAAAACACGGCCCGCCCCGCCGGCCGCCATGATGACGGCTTTGGCCTTGATCGTGTGCATTTCGCCGGTCTTGATATCGAGGGCAACAACGCCCCTACACGCACCGTCCTCCATGATCAACTTCGTGACGAACCACTCTTCGTAGACGTTCAGTCCCAGCTTTAGCGACTGCTCGAACAGGACGTGCAAAATCGCCGAGCCGGTGATCGCGCCGACAAAGAACGTGCGCGCCACTTTCTGGCCGCCGAATGCACGGGTGCCGAGCTTGCCATCTTCGCCACGGCTGAAGATGACACCCATCCGTTCGAGTTCGAGAACAGCCTCGCCGGCCTCTTGCGACATGATCTCGACGGCGTCCTGATCGGCCAGAAAATCGCTTCCCTTGATCGTGTCGTAGGCATGGCCCTCCCAATCGTCGCCCCGGTCGGTCAGCGGGGCGTTAATGCCGCCCTGCGCGGCGTTTGAGTGGCTGCGGACGGGGTGCACCTTTGAGATCACTGCAACATCGACACCCGCCCGTGTCACCTCGACGGCCGCCCTGAGCCCGGCGAGCCCGCCACCAATAATCAGAACGTCATGCTCGTACATGGGTCGGCCTCGTGCTGCGGTGATTTTTACGTTTGGTCATTCGTCTTGATTCGTTCTCGCTGTGATGTAATCCGCATACACATGCTGCGCTGTGAGCAGGGCAGCTATCGTCATCTGGTCCTCAAGCTCGCCTTCGATAATCAGCCGGTGGACATCGCCGAGTTCGATCTCAATCACCACGATGTCCTCGCTCTCGTCCGCGGGCAGCGGGTCGGGTTCCAGTTCCGTCGCAATATAAGTGTATGAATACTCGGTCGAATATCCCGGGGCGACCCATGAGCCGCCGATGGGGATTAGTTTTCCGGCACTGTATCCGATCTCTTCACGTAGTTCCCGTCGTGCTGTCGATTCAGGGTTTTCCCCCGGTTCCATCGTTCCGGCAGGTGCCTCCAGCAGGACCGTTTTTGCCGACTGCCGAAATTGCCGGATTAGGAGCACCCGGCCCTCCGCAGTGATGGGTATCAACACCACAGATCCGGGGTGCTCGACAATCTCACGATCAAACTCGGGACCGTCACCAAACCGGGCGGTGTCGACACGCAGGGAAATTCGATCTCCCTCGTACTTACGGCTGAACGACAGAGTGGTTGGGCGTTTTGGTTCCAATTCGTTCTAATTTTACCGAAGATACCGGTGGCTAGTGTTGGCGACGGCGTGACGTTTTGAGGGAACCCTTTCGCAGTCCGAGTCGCCTGGAAAGGTCGCCCCAGAAATCGGCGGGGGGCTTGCGCCTCAAAAACGAGGCGAAATTACCCGCCTGCGAAACAGTTACGGTCTCACCAGCAGCCAGCGGCCGGTCTACAAAGCCGTCGACGCTCAGGGTCGCTTCATGGTCGGTCAGGACTGTGAGTTCGAGCTTCGACGATTCCCGCAGTATCACCCCGCCAAACTGACTCATGTGAGTGGCGATCGGTTTCACCAGAAAATCCCGCGATTGCGGGTCCATGACCGGACCGCCGAGTGCCAGGCTGTAACCGGTCGAACCGGTCGCGGTCGAAACGACTACGCCATCGCCCCGGTACGTCGCCAGGTGCACGCCATCGACGACCGTGCTTACCTCGATCACTCGCAACACCGCGCCGCGTGCAACCGTGATGTCGTTCAGCGCGAGCACAGGCTGCGAATCCGTGTCCGAACGGGCCCCGATCGCCGCACTGAGCATGTATCGCCGTTCCACCCTGGCGTTGCCATCGAGGTACCAGGAAACGTCGTCAAGCGCGTTACTCGCCTCGATATCGCTCATGAAACCGACCCGGCCCATGTTCACGCCCAGGACCGGGATGTCGAGCGGCGCGGCCGCGTGCACACCCCTGAGGATCGTGCCGTCGCCGCCAATAGTGATAATCAGATCGGCGGATTTCAGGTCGTCCCCGCGCTCATCCAGCGTGTCCTGCGTGGCGAGCCACCAGCTGCGCCCGTCGGCATATTTGCTGGCAAGGTCGTTCGCCAGCTCACCTGCCTCGGCAAGCAGACCGTGGTGGACGATTCCTATTTTCTCGTAGCGTGGCATTTTGGGCGGTTACTCAGAAACTATCTCAAATTGTGCAGCCCGGAGTGACCGGCTCCTTCTCCCCTGGAGGAGATGGAGTGATCACAGTATCCAATTATCTATCCGGGAAGGATCGAAAGCGCACTTTCGGCGAATTCGAGGACCAGGAATGGGGCAAATCCGAGCACCCCGGCGCCAACGGCGGCAATGCTGGTCGCCACAAGAATGGGTACATCGCCCTTGATAGGCGTGGTATCGGCCGGGTCCTCGAACACGATTGCACGGATGACCCGCAAATAGTAGTAGGCGGCGATAACGGTGTTGACCACGCCTATAACTGCAAGCCAGGCAAGGTTGGCGTTCAGCGCAGAACCGAACACTACGACTTTGGCCATAAATCCGACTGTCGGCGGCATACCCAGCAGGGAAAGCAGGCCGAACACGAGCAGCGACGCAAGCAGCGGCGAGCGCTTGATCAGCCCGTTCAATCCCTCGATCGAATCGTCTCCTGTGCGCGACGTAATCGCGATCACGGCAAAGAAGACTGCGAGGTTGGTGAACGCGTAGCCGGCAAGGTAATACAGGGCACCCTGCGCCCCGGCCCCCGCGAAAGTAGCCCCCACCTGGTTCGCAGGGACCGATGCCACCCCGACCAGGATGTACCCGGCCTGCGCAATAGTCGAATATCCGAGCAGGCGTTTTATGTTCGACTGCGAGATCGCCAGCAGGTTGCCGACCGTCATCGATGCCGCGGCGAGAACTGCGAAGAGGCCCGACCAGTCCTGCATCAGGCCGGGCTCGCCGAATGCCGTGTACATGATTCTCATGATGACTGCGAAGGCCGCCGACTTGGACGCGACCGACAGGAAAGCGGCGACCGGGGTCGGTGCGCCCTGGTACACGTCTGGCACCCACATCTGGAACGGGACGACGGCCATCTTGAATCCGAACCCGGCAACAATCATGATCACTGCCAAGAGCACCGCGTATGAGCCGAACGGCACGCCGGTCTGGGTCGGCAGCACCAACAGGCGCTCCAGAATCACTTCGAGGTTCGTGCTGCCAGTGAAGCCGTAGATATAGACGAAGCCATAAAGGAGGATGGCGCTGGATATCGCCGATAGGACGAAGAACTTTGTGCCCGATTCAACCGCGTGCCTCGTCCGGTGTATCGCGGCCAGCGCGACCACCGGCAGCGCGGTCAACTCGAGCGCGACATAGATCGTGATCAGTTCCGTTGCGGATACGAGCAGCATCATCCCCGTTACCGAGAACAGCACCAGCGCAACGAACTCGCCGCCGTAGTCCTTCATCCGGTCACTCGAGATGTATCTCGACGATGCGAGGACCGTGCCCGCCGTGACCGTAATCAAGAGGAAGTTGAAAAACAGCGAGAACCTGTCTGCTTCGATCGTCCCGAACAGCGCCGGGCCGGCCGCGGGATCGCCAAACCATCCGAACCAGAGGTTCAGCGTCAGCACGAACGGTGCGATCAGGCCAATGAGAGCGACGGCAGAAACCTTCGCCATGCTGCGTGTTACGAGGTCGACCGTCACCACGACCAGCGCCAGCAGGGCCATCGAAATCTCGGGGGAGATTGCCCAGAAGTCCTGAACGGTCATCACTTGAGCACCGCCTGGATTCCGATATCGAACACCTCTGTAATCACTGAAGGCCAGATGCCGATGATGAAGATCGGTGCTGCCAGGGCGATGACCGGGACCATGTCGACCCAGCTCGCATCTTCAAGGCCGTCGTAAACCTCATCGGACAAACCGGGTTTCGCCGGGCGTGCGCCGAAAAACACACGCTGCACCATCCAGAGCGTGTACCCGGCCGCCAGGACGACCCCGAACGCTGCCACGCCGGTTGCCCACGGCCAGACCGAATATGTGCCCAGGAACACCATGATTTCCGCAACGAAGCCGGATAGCGCAGGCAGCCCGAGCGACCCGAAACCCGCGACCAGGAAGAATATGGCGATCAATGGCATTTTTTTCCACAGTCCGCCAAGGTGTGGGATGTGGCGCGTGTGCGTGCGGTCGTAGGAAAGTCCGACCATCAGGAATGCCAGCCCTGTGATGGTGCCGTGGGTGAACATCTGGAGCGCGGCGCCGTTGATCCCGCCGGCCGACGTGTCGGCCTTCGATGCGCCTATTGCCGCAATTCCGAGCAGCACAAAGCCCATATGGCTCACCGAGCTGTAGGCGATCAGGCGCTTCATATCCGTTTGCCGGACCGTAATTATCCCGCCGTAAATCACCGATACCGCCGCCAGTATCGCCATTGGTCCAGCCACATCGTGAATCGTAAAACCCTTCGTTTCCTGGAAGAAGCCCAGGTTGATCCTCAGCAGGCCATAGCCAGCCATCTTCAGCAGCACACCTGCGAGCATCACCGAAACTGCCGTCGGGGCGTCTGTGTGGGCGTCGGGCAGCCAGCTGTGCACCGGCCAGAGCGGCAGCTTGATCGCAAAGGCAACAAAAAAGAAGCCGAATATCAGTGCCGCGGGAATTACAAGGTCGGCCGCGGCCATAAGTTCCGGTATCCCGGTGATTCCCAATTCCGGAATCGTCACCATCGCCAGCGTGTTGACACCCGGTGTCACGTAAATGGCAAGGATGCCAACCAGCATCAGCGCACCGCCCGCAAGCGTAAACAACACAAACTTCATCGCCGAATATCGAGGCCGACCGCTACCCCATATCGCGATGAGCATGTACATCGGGATCAGCTCGAACTCGAAGAAAATGAAGAACAGGAGCAGGTCGAGCGATAGGAACACCCCGAGTACCGCGGTTTCCAGCAGCAACAGCCACAAAAAATACTCGCGGACGCGGGTCTTGATTCGCCACGATGCGAATGCAGCCGCCATCCCCAGGATTCCCGTCAGCAAAACCAGCGGGGCACTCAGGCCGTCGACACCCAGGATGTAGGACGACCTCAGGGCATCTACCGGTATCCAGCGCTCGAAGTAGTCGATCATCTGGACGCCGCCTTCGCTGCGGTCGTAACCGACGAATATCAGCACCGTCAGCACGAACGTGACCACGGTCGCACCGATGGCGATCCAGCGAATCTGCTGGTCGGCCTGTTTGCCGCGTGCCAATACCGCGACCAGCACCGCCACTGCGGCAGGCAGGAACACAGTGACCGATAGCAACCCATCAAACATGGACTACCAACGTTTCACCCTGCGTTTCGTATTCAGTTGTTCTTGAGCTAATTTTCACGTGCTTTTTCAGCCCCAGAGCAGGAACCCGGCAACGATTGCGACCACGCCGATTACCATGCCGACGGCATATGTCTGCGTCTGACCGTTCTGGACCAGCGCGCCGCTTTTGCCGATACGGCTAATCCAGGTGTAAAGGTGGACATTGGCGTTGTCGATCCAGTGTTCATCGAACCACCGCACGCCATCGGCGATGTACCTGTAGAAACCCCTGCGTACCAACTGGTCTTCGTACAGCTCATCGACGTAGTACTTGCGGAAGATCAACCTGTAGACCGGCTGCAACCTCGCACCCACAGCCGCCGGAGAGATCGATCCCCTGATGTACATCAGGTACGCCAGTCCAACACCGGCCAGGGCCAGTACGGTCGATGCTCCGGCGACAACAAAATTGAACGCCGGCTCCGCGCCAGCTTCGACCGCTGCATGTTCGGTTGGGAACACCACCTCGTTTTCAACAGTCACAAAATGTGCGAATGCATGTTTGTCGATTGGGCCGACGTCTACAGTTGGATTCGAGAAGAAGCCGACAACTATTGCCAGCACGGCAAGCAGTGCGACCGGGCCGATCATCAGCCAGGGCGACTCTGCAAGGTGGGAGTGTTTGTTGCCGACCGGTGCGGGCTCGCCTGCCGCTTTCGCCTCTTCATCTTCCCTTTCGCCCCCGCCGCGCCATTCGCCGTGGAAGGTAAGGAATATCACCCGGAACATGTAAAACGCCGTCATGAGCGCGGCAATCAAGCCAAGGGCCAGTACGATCGTCGCGGTAGTGGTGCCCACTTCGGCAGCGTGCCCGAGGATCTCGTCTTTCGACCAGAATCCCGAAAACGGGAACAGCCCGGCAAGGCTCACGCTGGCGATGATCATGCTCCAGTAGGTCCAGGGCATGTGCCGCTTCAGGCCTCCCATGTACTTCATGTTGAACGTGCCGGATGCATGATGGACCGAACCTGCGCCCAGAAAGAGCGCGGCCTTGAAGAAGGCGTGGGTGAACAGATGGAAAATCGCCGGGGCGTAGGCACCGATACCAAGGGCCAGCATCATGTAGCCAAGCTGGCTGATGGTCGAATAGGCCAGCACACGCTTGATGTCGGTGGCAACAAGGCCCATCGTCGCCGCGAACACGGCGGTAAAACCGCCGACCAGCGCAACCAGCGTCATCGCATCGGAATATTCAAACAGCGGGAAGAAGCGTGCGACGAGGAAGACCCCGGCCGTGACCATTGTCGCCGAGTGGATCAGCGCCGAAACGGAAGTCGGACCCTCCATGGCGTCGGGGAGCCACGAGTGCAGTGGGAACTGGGCCGATTTTCCCACCGCGCCCGCAAAAAGGCCCAGTGCGACCCACGTCGCCACCGCCACTGCGATCTCTTCAGCCGCGATTGCGTTGTAGAGCGTTTCGATATCCATGTATGCCGGGTTGACCGAGTAGAGATACAGGATTCCGAGCAGGAACCCGAAATCTCCGAACCGGGTCATCAGGAACGCCTTCTTCGCCGCTGCGGCCGCCGAGGGGCGGTCCATCCAGAAGCCGATCAGCAGGTACGACGAAATACCGACGAGTTCCCAGAATACAAACATCTGGACCATGTTTCGCGACAACACCAGGCCGAGCATCGAGGCGGTGAACAGCGACATGTATGCGTAGTAGCGGGTGTAACTCTTATCGCCGTGCATGTAGGCCTGTCCGTAGATCTGGACAAGCAGGCTCACCCCGCTGACAACGATAAGCATGATTACCGTGAGCTGGTCGAGGATCAGGCCGAACGTCAGGTTCAGGCCGCCAATAGCAATCCAGTCGCGTTTTTCGAACAACAGGGGGCCGTCGGACATCACCGTCAGGAGTGCCCAGATCGACAGCACGAACGAGCCGCCGATTGCGGCTACCGTGATGTAGCCGGCGTACTTCGATTCGGAACCGATGAAGGCGCGCACGAACACCCCGTTCACCACAAGACTGATGACGGGTAGAGCGATTATGAGCCAGGCCAGGCCTTCGGTAATCACAGTGTCCCTGCTAAAGCTTTCTCAAAATTTCGTCGGCCACGTGTTCCCGGCCCTTTGGCACCAGCACACGGAACGCGGCCTCCTCCGCCCAGTCGAGGATATCGCCCTCGGGGAGGATCATCGTCGGCAGACCTTCTCCCTCGAGGAGGTCCTTCCACATCTGCGCGGCGATCAGGTTTGGCGTTCTCTTGTAGTCGATCCACATGGTTATCTAAATTCGAATTCCAGCTATCCGGTTCACGTTCACGGAAAACACGATCAATGTTTCATTGCAGAGGCATCGGTAATTTCTATCGATTCCCGTGCCCTGAACATTGCGAAAACAAGCGCAAACGCCAGCGCTGCTTCACCGGCAGCAACAGAGATAATGAAAATTGCGAAGGCGTGGCCGGTCAGCGCTGAACGAATAGCTTCGGCAGTTATCGGATCGTTGCTGAGCAGGGCGGCCGAGGGTGTAAAGCGGCTGAACGCGACCGCCGCAATCACAACGCCGTTAAACATGAGTTCGAGCGACATGATTACGGTAATCAGGCTGCTCCTCGAAACGACTCCGTATGCACCCAGCGCAAATAGCGCAGCAGAGACGAGAAGAACGTTTTCGATAGTCATACCGACGCCTCCGATCCCGCTGCCTCGGCGTCCGCGTCTGCCTTTTCTTCCGCCGCGGCCTCTGAACCGGGGCCAGGGTTCCGCATGAGCAGCAACCCGCCGATCAGCGTGGCCACCAGCAGCAAACCGATGATCTCGAAGGCGAGCACGTACTCGCGAATTAGGAGAACTCCGAGCGCGCCGGTGCTATCGACAAGGACGCCGCCGTTCTCGACCACAAGCTGGGTCGTTCCTTCCGGCGCGGTAATGGCGACCGTCGCATCGTCGCCCGTGCCGATCTCGACATATCCCTCGGTGAGCGCGGCGATGGCGACGGGGTCGGTAATGTCGTCCATCGTCGCCCAGTCGGTGTTTACTGCCGTAAATGCCACCGCAGCAAGAATGAGCGCCGCCACGGCCGCCCCGACCAACCGGCCCTGCACCGGGCGACTGCCCAGGGTAACGTCCTGGATGAACATCACTGCGAACGCCATCAACACAGAGATTGCGCCGACATAAACGAGGATCTGGACAACGCCGACGAATTCGGCGCTGAGCACGAAATACAGGATCCCAACGCCAAGAAACGAACCCGCGAGCGCAATCGCCGCCCTGAAAACATCGCGCTGGGTGACAACGATCAGGGCGAACCCCAGCGTCATCGCCGAAGCGCCCCAGAATGCGACGTTAGTCAGTGTCGAAACTTCCATCATCGCTCGTCGACCCACTTCTTCTTCAGTTCCTCGTCCGATGGGCGCTCGTGGCGGCCCGCGTCGTGATGGTCGTCGATCGTTTCGGTGTAAGGGTCGAATGCCTTTTCTTCAAATTGTGGACGGTAGAACGAACTGGGCTTTTTCTCGGCCGCATTCAGCTCAGCAAGGTTCAAGACCAGCTCGTCCCGAACATAAGTCGACCGCTCGAACTTCGTGCCCATGTGGAGGGCGTCGTACGGGCATGCCTCGACGCAAAGGCCACAGAACATGCAGCGCCCGATATCGATGTCGAACACCTCCAGCTTGTAGCTCTCACCTTCTTGCGCGTCGATCTTTCCCGGGACACTTACTATCTCGATAATCCCGAGCGGGCAGTACTTGGCACAGCTGGCACAGGCCGTGCAGCGGTCTTCATAGAACGTAAATTCGTTTCCCCGGAACCGGGGCGATTGCTCAAGCGCCACCGGAACGGTCGCAAGTCCCGCGATTGCCTTGATCGAATCGCCCGGCCTTTTGACCAGGAACCTGAACGGGTTCATCCCCGCTTCTTTAGCCGCGCCGAACAGGCCAACATGACGGTCCGGGTACTGAACGGTGACGGGCGTCCTGAAGAAATTTTTCAGCGTGACCAGGAACCCGCGGGGCAAACCAAGTCCGATCATCAGTTGCCCCCCTGTTCAATATGAGAGTCGGCAGCGCCGCTCACACGGTCCTGCGTACCGGTGCCAGGAGCACTTGAAACGTGAACGGCCGAACCCGGTATTTGTTCGGTCGCAACCGGGTAAACCGGCGCGTCCAAGTCCGGTTGCGGGTCGTCGTAGCCGGGTGTCCCGAGCAACTTGCTCACCGCCCAGATCGAGATTATTGCGACCGGCCAGTTCACAGCCGCCATGATCCACAGCCGGGTTGTCGTTGGCTCCGGCCAAATGGCGATCAACACCGCAGTCACGACGATGTTGATCAGGGTGAGTTCAAACAGGCCCTTCCAGGCGAGTTTCAGCACCTGGTCGATGCGCAGTCGGGGCAGGGTCATGCGGAACCAGATGATCACGAACAGGACCAGTATCAACTTCGCACCGAACCACAGGTGCGATGGAACTGGCTCCCAGCCCCTCCAGCCGCCCAAGAACAGGACCGTGACAATCGCCGATGTGCTGATCTCGGCCATGAACTCGGCAAGAAAGAAAATACCGAACTTCATGCTTGCATAGTCGTTCAGATACCCGGCCGCCAGTTCAGATTCGGCCTCGGTCAGGTCAAACGGCGCCCTCGCCATTTCGGCCATCGCGGCGATAAAGAACACGAATACTGCGAGCGGTTGCACCAGGATGAACGGGATGGACTGGGCCTGGATGATCTGCCCGAGCGACATTGAGCCTGCGAGCATGATGACGCCGACCAGCGCGAGCGCCATCGGTATTTCATAGCTGATGAGCAGGGCCACCGAACGGAACGCCGAGAGAATCGCAATGCGGTTCCCCGACGACCATGCTGCCGTGAGAACTGCCAGCGTGGTGAGCGACGTGACGGCCATGATGAACAGCACCCCGACGTTAAGGTCGGCGACATAGGTCCCAACACCGAACGGAATCACCGCAAAAACCAGCAGCGCAGGGGCCGCAATCATGACCGGGGCAAGGTTGAAAAGAATCCTGTCGGCATCTTTCGGTACAACGTCCTCTTTGAACATCGTCTTGATCGCGTCGGCGACCGAAGTGAGCATTCCAAACGGGCCCCAGCGGTTCGGGCCGGTACGGTTCTGGAACCGGCCGAACAGGCGGCGCTCACCCCAGATCAGAACTATCACCCCGCCAAGAATACCGTTGACAAAGAGACCGATAATCGCGGCCGCGGCGAGTGCAAACGCCAGCCATTCCATCCCCCCGGGCAACATGCCGGCCGAATAGTCGCGCGCCGCGCAACCGGCACTATCGCCAGCGAGGTTGCAATAGATGTTCCGCCAGAGCGAATTGTCGAGGAAGGTCGGGTCCATTAGCGGTCAACCTCCCCCATGTTCAGATCGATGCTGCCGAAGCTCACGAACAGGTCGCCAAACAGGCCGCCGATAAGCATGTCGCGCAGCAGCGTTAGGTTGATGAGCGAGGGCGCGCGCACATGCATCCGGTAAGGAGATATTCCGCCGTCGCTCACGATGTAGAAGCCAAGCTCGCCTTTGGAACCCTCAATCGCTACATAAGCATCCCCTACCGGGGGCCGGATCAGGCGCGGCACCTCAGAGAACGGGGGCCGGACTGGCCCCGGCTCGATCTGATCGATGCACTGCCGGACAATTTTCACGCTCTCGCGGGCTTCCTGCACTCTCACCCAGTACCTCGCGTAGTTGTCCGACGCGGTGTGCAGAATCCGCTTGAATTCGATCCGGTCGTAATAGTCGTACGGGTTGCGGTGCCGCAAATCCCAGTCGACTCCGCTGGCACGCAACATCGGACCGGTTATCGACGCGTTGATCAGCAGTTCGGGCGAAAGGACCGCAGTCCCTTTCGTGCGGGAGAATACGATCTCGTTCCCGCTCAAATACTCTTCGAGCTCGTCAAGTGTGTTCACGATATCGACCAGTTCACGATCGAGAGCGGTCCAGAACTCGGCGGGAGCGTCCATGAAGACACCGCCCGGCCTCAGGTAGGAGTTTGTGATCCGCGCCCCGCACAGCATTTCGAAAAGGTCGAGAATGTTCTCGCGCTCGCGCATCGCGTAGATAAGGGGTGTACCGAGTGCGCCGAGGTCCTGTAACAGGAACCCGGTGGCAACGAGGTGGCTGGCAACCCGTTGCAACTCAGCCGCGATCATTCGTAGCCAGACCCCGCGCGGCGACGGCTCTATTCCTGCAAGTTTTTCGACCGCCAGCATGTAGGCCTGGTTGTTAAGCATGGGCGATACATAGTCCATGCGGTCGGTCAGCGTAACGATCTGGGTATATGTGCGCTCTTCAGCGAGCTTTTCCGACCCGCGGTGCAGGTACCCAAAGACCGGCTCCACATCGACGATCTCTTCACCGTCGAACATCACACGCAATCGAAACACACCGTGCGTCGACGGGTGCTGAGGCCCGAGGTTGACCGTGACCGGTTGTGTCTTGATCGCCACTAGGCTTCGGCCCCGGGGGCCGGCCGCGACCCGGCAGTTCCAGGTTCAACGGTGGTTTCAGACTCGGCCTCATCCGCACCGTCATCGGGAGGCAGCGACGCGACGATCGACTGGTCGTAAGTGACGTAGTCCTTGCGCAGGGGATGACCGGGGAAACCCTCCCACAACATGATCCGCTTGTGGTTCGGGTGCCCCTCGAAGCGAATACCCATCAGGTCCCACACTTCGCGCTCCTGGTAGTCGGCACCCCGCCATATCGGCACGACACTCGGGACAACTGCGTCGGTCCGGCCCAGCCCGACCCGGATTTTCAACACCGCCGAGGCGTTTTTCGGGAGCGACGTGAGGTGATATACGACCTCGAAATGATCGATGTAATCGACCGCCGTGACGCCATTTAATAGATCGAACTTGAACTCAGGACGACTCTTGAGACCTTCCCAGACCTTGAAAGCCGCCTCGGGCTTCAACCAGACATCGCCACCGCGGCTCTTCTCGGTCGAGCCGGGTGCAAATGCCTCGATGGCCTCGGCGAGTGCAGCCCCGCTCCACGGCGTGGTCATGCTTGCCCCGCCACCTGCCCTTTGAGGCTGTATCGGCGAATCTTGTCGTGCAGCTGCATGATGCCGTACAGCAGGGCGTCCGGGCGTGGCGGACACCCCGGCACGTACACATCGACCGGCATGATGTGGTTAACACCGGGAACAACTGAGTAGCTCTGGTAATACGGGCCGCCAGACGTGGCGCACACACCCATCGAAATGACCCAGCGTGGTTCGGCCATCTGGTCGTACAACCGGCGCAGCGGAACGGCCATCTTCCATGTGAGGGTACCGGCAACGATCAGGAGATCGGCCTGCCGGGGCGATGCACGGAACGCCTCCATGCCGAAGCGAGAGAGGTCGAACCTGGCCATGGCAGAACTGATCATCTCGAATGAACAGCAGGCGAGGCCCGATTGCAACGGGAAAACAGACGACTTGCGGGCCCAGTTCAACAGGTAGTCGATAGAGCTGACGATCACGCTGCGCTTCAGATCGTCAGGGACTTCAAGCACGGGGTCGGGGAACGGCTCGAGGTGAGTGGACTTCATCCGGTTGATCGCGTCCCCCTCGGTCCGGTCCAGGTCGAAGGTAATCGACTGGAGCGCGCCTCTCGGGTCGGCGCCTGGAGGAGCGCCGTACGGATCGACCAATTTTGGCAGTATTGGGCCGGTCATTCGTTGTAAACCCAGTCCAGTGCATGCTTTCGCCAGGCGTAGGCATAGGCGATGGTCACAACCACCAGGAACACGAACACCGCACCGAGTGCGGCGAACCCGAACTGACGTGACAGCACTCCATATTTAACGGCCCACGGAAACAGAAAAATGGTTTCGACATCGAATACGACAAATAGCAGGGCGTAGTAGTAGTAGCGGAAGTTAAATCGCGCCGGCCGTCCACCGAACGGGGGCATGCCGCCTTCGTACGCGCTTTCTTTGACGGCAGAAGGCCGCGACGGCCTGACTCCAATGGACTGGGCCATGAAACTCATCAACATCATCCCAACCGGGACGGATACCGCTGCGGCGGCGAAAATGATGAGCAGCGCGTACTGCCTGAAATAATCCTCGAACATGAACTGCCAGACACTGAATCAGAGTGCGAAAAAAGACCGATTTGGAGGATAGCAGTCGCCCGATTTGCCAGCAAGTGAAAAAATGAACAATCCCTTGCTTTAGTCGCCGGGCGTTCGGAAGCCGACTTGGGCGACAACGAGCGAGCTCCGCGGGGCACACCAGGGCCTATGGCCAGCAGGATGACACAAGGGCGTTTATCGTCCGCCCACGCGCCAGCACCCTGCGCTGTCCCCCTTCTTCTGGAGGTC
>Ga0208879_1002379_pt1 | contig 16689 bp, 17 predicted proteins | sample Knorr_S15_td_Bot_FD_185605 | JGI IMG/M metagenome (GOLD analysis project Ga0208879, IMG submission 185605) | Marine microbial communities from Southern Atlantic Ocean transect - Knorr_S15_td_Bottom_ad_5009_LV_A (SPAdes) (version 2) | ecosystem: Environmental > Aquatic > Marine > Oceanic | place... | reverse complement strand
TCGTGGGTGGCGACGAGAACTCGTCCTCGGACATCCATCCCCAAGTCGTCCTCGAGTCGCCGACCCTCATGTCCAGGCGGATGGCTCCGGCCTCCGGACTGGGGATTCCCTTCGGGGCTGGCATCAGCATCCCCTCCCGAGTTCGTCGTCGAGGACGGCCAAGGCCATCTCACGACGGCCCGCGCGCAGGAGGGAGGCGACGGCCACGAGGATCTCGCGCGACTGTAGGTCTGCAGGGAGGGAGGACCCCCCAGCGTCCACTCCCAGACTTGGCCCAGGGTCTGGAAACACAAGGATACATTCACCGTCATCTTCATCTCATCCACCCATAATCGCTTCCTGAGGGAAGTGGATGAAAGATAACCGGATTTCGAACAGGACCTCATTATTTGAGTTGATGACATTGTCCGATGAACATCTTGCAGACCTAGGCAAGCAAGGTCAACTTCTGGAACAAAAGGCTAATTCAATCGCAAACGAGATTGGTACAGACGACTTCACCTTGTTTGGTGGTGCATTAATGCATTATCTGGGTGACGGGACGCCGTCTGTCAATGATTTTGACATTGCTGTGTGCAATGCTGAACAGTTTCAGATTGTAACCGAGACTCTCCTACAGAACGATTTTACTTACGAATCGCCTCCTTGGCGATCCTTTACTCGAGTGGGGGGGGAAACTTGGAATGTGGCTATGATTCGGGATAGTGAATGTTATGACATTACACTAATAGAAGACTGCAGCGAAATCGGATTATTCTATTTAGATGGGGTACGTCTTCAATTCCCTTCACGAAAGGTAATAGGTCGAACAGAAGCCTTCAATGATTTTCGGATGAAGTTATTTCGACCACTTCCAGGACTGTCGACACTCGATCCTTGCTACGTGTTCCAAGCGATTTGTCGTATATCCAGAAAATATGGTTTCTGGCCTCAAAATGAAGAGCAGCATGTATTGACATGGGATCTCTTCAATGAACATTCGACTGAAGGAGGGTGTGATTTTAATGAATCTGCTCGTTCTCAACTCCATCTTGCAATAGCTGAGGTCGAGGAGTCGTGCCCTTGGCTGTGTTGAGGGATTAATTGGTTCCTTGATGGCGTAGCGTTACCAATAAATGTGAACCTCGTCAAACTCAAAGTCGAAGATGAGCGAATCAGAGCTCCTCTGGTATATGGTGGCAGCAATCTCTCGAATCTCGGTCCGGTGGCCCTCCGATGCAGGACCCATTTGTAGTTCAATCCAAGCCGCAGCATCAGTTAAGTTGCGACATATTGTAGAGGCACATCGCGGAGTTGAAATTGTTCGTGGGTCTTCTCCAAGTGCCCTCAGCGCATCGCATATCACATCAGGGCCGGGACCATCTTGAAAGGAATCTCCTGACACCCTCTCCCAAGCCAATGCTACATCATTCAATTCTCGCATCTGGTGAGTGACGATGCTCCCCCCTATAGAGGCGCGAATGGCTTTTTCCAGAGAATTAATCAGATCGTTCATTACGAAGCTATGAACGAAGATGATTGCGTCATACGGCGGCTTGAGATTTGTTTCCACTTGAACATCCTCCCATTTTTTGATTAATGTACGACGCGGAGGTGGTGTGCCTTCGGGCCAATTACGTTGCATGTTTCCAACCATGACGTCAGATGGCTCCACCGCGTCAATCACCATACCTAGTTGTGTGAGGGGGATCGCAATGCGCCCAGAACCAGCACCAATATCAAGGATAGATGAACCTCTGGTCAGTCGATGAACATCTATGATTTCGCTTACGAGTTCTATTGGCTCAGAGAAGTTTGGAAGCGTGGAATCCAGTAAAGCACGATTGTTGTAATATTCCACATAGTCTCGATTTGCATGGAACTTGGCCCATGTTGATTCTTCACGTAGCGACTGCCATCTGGTATTTATCTCTGAGAGTATTTCGCTGTAGTCGGGTGGCATATCTCATCCTCAATCCTTCACCTTAATCTCCCGCCCAAAGGTCGCCATTACAATCCATCGCCCAATTGCATTCGATGGCCCCCACTCATGGATCTCCAGTGGTGTTATGTAATGCCAGAATGGAAGTTTCTGTACCGTGATAAGGCTGTCTCTCGCAACATCAACGACATTATTCAGATGACCATTTATCGATTCCGCAACGAGTAGTTGCCTCTTTACCCAAGGTTCACAAAATGAAATATGGACATCCACGTACCCATTCCTACGATATTTATCTTCAGGATGGTGGTCCGTGTGAGGACCTTGGTAATCGCCAACAGAATACCCTATCACCTCCCTTCTCAAACAATTGGTAAGATTCCACCCCGTCACCAACTGTGCTAGTTGACGTAGTTCATCACTCTCCAGTGTCGCTCGCAGCCAATCAAGTTGGGAGCCGCGCGTAGAATCTAGTCGAGAGGTGAGATCTTCACCCGAAACGAGAACAGCCTTTGCCAAGACTTCCTTTCCATAATTTCCGAGAGACGGATTGTTGCTACAAGAGCATGGTACGTCTGCACGTTCAAGTCGATCAATGGAACAATCCTCTCTGAGCCGATCTCTGAGTGAGCGACTGACTGACTCACGAAGTAGACCAGTGGTCACCCATAGGCCTGCACTCGTTCCAATCTCTATATCCGATGATTGTTTTATGGCTTCTAATTGATCAATCTTAAAGAGTTGCATTCTTGAAAATCCTCTCCTATTCGTATAGGCTCTAAAGGACAGTTGGTGTCAAGAAGTTGACTTCGGAATCTTTGGATGCAAGAAGGTGGGTGACAGAATCTGAATACACGAAGTTAGCTTCATTAGAACCATTCCAATGGGCATCGATTCTTTCGATACGATGAACCAATGGAGACGGCAAGATTGTTGGCGCTGTCCACCGGTATGGCAGGACAGTGATCCCATCCAATTTCTTGCCGTCGATGGTTTCTAACTGGTATCGGATGATGCCAGTCGCCGCACCCACTCCGGCTGGAAGTAGGTAACCCTCGATTGGTGAGATATACCCCTTCAAAGGTGGTAAATCAGACGTGCCCACCATCTTCTGATGGATGCGAAGCACATCACCATCATCTTCAAGGGTAGCAGTGATTTGTAAGTCAAGTACTTCCTTTCCTTGTTCATCCCAAATTGTACCTCTACGATAAGGAGACATTTCAAAACTGTCTCCTACGATGTCCCGGAAAGTGCCCCCCGAACTCGCTCTGGCGATATACTGGGCGATGAGGCCAGGACAGATTGTGGGGCAGGAAATCGGATCGAAACCCGTTGGATATCTCGGGTTGGCATTGACATGCAATTCAAACCGACCTTCTGTCATGTCTGTAATTCCAATTCCTTCCATAAGAAAGGGGACATCGTTTACGCGTGCTTTGACTTCAAACTCAACTTTTCGGGATGACATGTGGGTGTCGTACTATTGGCAGTATAAAAAGAATGTCTTGACCAGTAAACGAATTAGAGCATAGTGCTAAACTATTCTTTGCTTTGTGGGATAGTCCACAAGGATTAGCTAGTGGGATGGGTAGCGTTTGACTCGGCCCACTGCGAGCCCATTGATTCAATCATTCTGAACACGAGGGTTATTTGACAGTCCACCAATAGACGCACCTATGGTTTCAAAAAGTGTAAGCATACATTACAAAATATGTCGGAAGAAATCGATCCCCAACCAATAATGTCTGAGGAACGTACACTTGAGTCATATACTCAATTACTAACTGATTATTCATCATTTGAAAGGGAATTGGAAGAACTTGAAAATTTACAATATCGCTGGGAAACTACTTTAGCAAGCGAAAAATATTCTGATAATGAATTATACGTTAAGATTAGGTCAACTGTTGAAGCCATTCAGGGGAAACTACGGGAATCCGTACCACTTTGCGATTATATTGATAATTCGCCATGTAAAGATCAATGTTACAGATTGTTTAAGGAAAATTTTGACAACATGAAAGGCTTCAATCTCCCGGAAACCGGTCAAGAATTTTTGGATTATGTTATTGATTATTCTATACGAATTTCCGAGATAACCATGCGACATGGTGAAATGCTTCTCAATAATGATTTACCCACATTGATGGGTTGTGATGTTGATCTGGAAGAAGAATTTGAAGTCACAATGGATATGCTGAAGGATAACAACGGTGAATTAGATGAAATATACGCCCGATGGAAAAACTGTGTTGGAACGATACGATTCACCATTAATGGGAATGTGTCAAATCCAGTGCATTCAAGTAAAGAGGTAGGGGAATACATGTGGGCACTTATTACAGGCTACAAAGGATACATGGGGCGCCGCCATGGAGAAATTTTCTCTGCCTTAGAACAGGGCAAGGTTGTGATGTGCAGGTTGAATAATAAGTCATGAACCCGACTTGTGAGTCTAAACCTTCGCCAAAACACAAGGGGCATGATTGACTACATACGATGATTGATTTGTAGTTCAATCGCATGGGTCCCCCTTGCGATGGTTACAATCGCCACGGTACCCTTATGTAACGCCCGCATTACATAGGGGGCTCTTTGTAAATCATTGGTGTTAAATAAAAAAGCGATAATTGAGGTACATGTTCCGATTGAACTTAGATGCCTTTGAAGAGTGGGAACCCGAAGAACTCTTAATGGAGGCAGAAAAAAATAAATGGACCTCTGACGACACTTGGGCTAATATTATCAGTTGGCAACTTGAACAATTTGTCCACGATAATGGCGGTGGAGATAAGTGGTATTCGTTTAATGGACGAACTTCTTATGGTCAAAAGGATGCACCAAACATTCTTGTTGATTTACGTGACTGTAACGATGGTGAGCAATGGGATTCAGCCAAAAAAAGGTGGAAAGAGGATGGTCATGATGAAAACGAGATCAAAAGGCTTTCCGATGGGCAAGCCTTGGGAAGCCTCCATGCTCTTGAGAACATAGTCGAAAGGGAAGGCAGTTCAGATGGATTCCCAAATAAAAAATCAGTAGTAATTATTTGGCCATACCATGCTTTAGGTGATTGGCATGAAAGTGACATATCCCTTCCTACTATGAGCCGGATTTACGGCCATCGTAGTTGCGAGATTGCAATTTACATTGAAATGTCTTACGAGGATTAGATGTGAAGTTAATTCATTCGAATATTTTATCAATCAACTAATCAATTCGGATGTGTTGGAAGGGGTTATCCGATTACCCATCCAACTTCTAAAATCAGTTTGATGGGCTTTCAGTGGGTCTGTTGCATCGCTACCGATGCAACAGACTCACAAGGGTCCGTACCCCTGTGTGAGCATTTTGAAGAAATATATCTACTTGGAGAGCAAGTAGCGATGATATCTCAGCGAACCGTTCTGGAAGGACTCGTAGACCGGCGTGCCGCGCACACCGGCGAAGGTCTCGAAGCTGCGTCTTATGGCTAGCGATGTACCATTCTTGATTCGAGCCTGCTTATCATCACTCATCTCGTCCAAGGCCTTGAGCACCTCTGCTGTGACATCCGAATGCTTGACTATCCCGAATCCGATATCAAGGAAGTTTTCATGGACTTCGGCCATCCTCGAATCATCTCTGAAATCCGTCCAGGCGAACAGACCACCGGGGCGCAACACGCGGTGAACCTCGGCGACAAATGCACCCATATCGCTGTAGCAATGGCTGGATTCGACATTGTAGATGACATCGAATGACATGTCATCGAAGGGTAGGGCCATCGCGTTACCCTTGACGAAATCGAGGTTGGCCTGCCTCGCATACAACCGCTCACAGAGTTGAACGGCCTTGGCGGAGTAATCCACGGCAGTAAGGGTCGAAGGGGAATAGGTCCGAGCGATCCAGTCCGCGCCTCCACCTCTTCCCGAACCCACTTCAAGTACACGCTTGCCTTCGAGTTCGATGTCGCGGATGTTCATGTGATAGAGTTGGATGAACAGCCGGTCGCTCTCGTCCTTCTTGTCGAGAACCGGCTGGAATGCATCGGTGAAACCATAGTTCATGAAGTTCAGTTCGCCCCACGCCTCCGCCTTCGCCAGACGCTGGTACCACAACCGCCACATGCCATCTCCCATCCTCGCTGGAAGAATATGGTGCATCGTTGCAAAGATGCGCGCTGGAATGCCGAGTCGCAATTTTCACACCCGTTCTGCGGACCCACCACAAGCACTTTTTGATATGCATGCCGCTCTCAGGATATTGGAGTTGCATTTTCTCCGTCAGTCATGGAGGAGCAGGGGGTGCGGACGCACAAGCGTCCAGATCCCGAATGTCAGGTTAGAAATTGAGGAGAAGAAACATAATGGCCAAAGTACCAGTAGAGAGATTCGTGAATCGAGTTCTTGCAATAACTTGCTTGCTCTTGTTGATACCAACCGTCTCTGCTACCAGTCTAGACATAAAAGCAGAAAACCATCAGCAGGATCATGAACACGACGGTCTTTGTTCAGATCCAGATTTTAATGGGACATTGTTGATGCCTATCACAGGCGGCGAGGAAACAACCTTGATTATCTGTTTCACCAATCCTTCAGATGATTTCGATAGATTTGATCTGGAGTACGCACTTTCGGAGGATTATTTGCTTTCCGTGGGGGTGAGCTCAGTGGAGGTCGATCCGAATCAATCTGCGCAAGTGACCTTCCTGATCGTTGCGCCCAATGAATACCGAACTGATGACCTTGTGATTACGATATCAGCGAGGGGGAATACAACCATGACTGATGAAATCACCATCAGTCTACAGGTCACGGAAGATGAGCAACGGATTATCCCCGCGCTCGGGATTTTTTCAGCCGCTGGCGTAATTGCCTTGGCTGCCGTATTCCAGCGTGTACGGAATCTCATTCGCTGAGAGTCGCATGGCGTCCAGACTCACAAGGGTTCAGACGCACAAGCGTCCGCTAGTGGGATGGGTACCGTCGTGTTCATACTCGATCCCAGTGAGTTTTACCATCTCGGTCAACACACCTCCGGGTTCGCGTGTCTTGTAATGATGATTGAGTAAAACACTTATCAATCATCGGCAAGTAGTGGTGTTATGCCAGGTATATTACTGTCTTTTGTGGGGTTCATTCTCTCGCAGATTTTTAGTTTGGCTGTGGTGCGTTCTCTACTTTTTATCAATAGGCCAATACTAATTTTTCCAGTGGCACTTAGTTGGATGCTAATGGCTGGTTTGGTCAATGCATTATTCATTGCAATTGGAGGAGATGTAGTCCCTTCAACACAAATTGTTAGTATGGGTCTCGAAGGAGATACAAAAGGATTTTTCATATGCTTAATTGGGTTACCTTACAGAGATAGTGGTGTTGTAACCAGAACGCTATTTTTGTTTTTGTAATCAATCGTCCACTAGTGAAAGGGCGGCTCTAGTTGGTTCGGAAACCACGCTCGGCGTGTAAATCCGCCTCGAGATGGAAGCGGATCGTATCACCGTCGATGACGATCGCCTCGGGGTGGTCTATACCGGGACAGATTGCCTTGGTCTTTCGCCAGGAACGGTCGCTGACCATGTTCTCTCGCCAAAATGGGAATGCGGAGCATTGGGCCGGCTTCTTCTCGTAGATGCGACAGGTCTTGTCATCATTCAGATAGATGCATTTCCCGTCCTCGGGATTCGACTCCAAGACCCAGCGGCCGTCATGGGTGCGGCGGCAGTCATTGGCGAGCCATTCCGCTGTCGAAATGCCATGATGAGCTGCGATTCTGTCAGCATCCTCCTCAGAGAGATAGACGATTCCATCCGGCTGGTCGCAGCATTTCCCACAGTTTGGAAGACAGGTGAAATTGACGCCCGAGCCCCACCACTCATCGCCCCGGTCGCGATACATCCTCTCATAGCGCGCCATGCCGTTCGATTGGCCGATTCATTGCGTCGGCTTGAACCCGTCGCGCTGTGTGAAGTTCGATGGGTGGATTATTCTCACCTACTGAACTATCGTGCGTCGGCCTTATATCGCCGCCCAACTTGCGTGGGATTCCGGGATGTAGTGGGGCTGAAAATGACAGACGATGAGCCACTAGAAACAATCTTCGAAATCACTGAGGATCACCTAGACACTGGGATGCGCGGCATTCCCGTCGGAACCTGCCGGACTTCCTTCGTCGACCCCTACAAGGGCGTTCACTATGTGGGATACCCAATCACCGACCTCGCAGACATGGATCCCGAGGACATCATCTTCCTCCTATACGAAAAACGGCTCCCCAATCGGCAGGAGGCACGAGACTTTCGTCTTGAGTTGCGGTCACGAGCCGAGGACATGCCTACCGGTGCTCTGCGCGTACTAGAGGCGATGACTCCGAGTTCAGGCCATCCAATGGATTGGCTGTCGGTCGGAATTCAAGCACTTGGGATGGCCGACACTACCGGCGATGTCCGTTCTGATGGCCTCAACCTGATCGCCCGCATGCCCGAATTGATGGCTACCATCTTCAGACTCCGCGGAGGGAGAGGGCTCCCTGGTGTGGCGAGTGAGCCGGAACGGGGGATGGTCGAGAACTTCGTCCATCTTTTGGGTACTGAAGCGGAAGATGTGGAGCGGATGGTCCGCGTACTCAGAACATTCCTGATTCTTCACATGGACCACGGCGGAGGAAATCTGTCAACCTTCGCGGGGAAGGCGGTTGCAAGTGGGCGCGCCAGCCTCTACGCATCGATGGCGAGCGCAATGAACGCCCTCTCCGGCCCGCTTCACGGCAGGGCGAACCAAGCCTGCTTGGAATTCGTCCAACGAATCGGTACGGATGACCCAGCGGAGGTTGAGAAGTTCGTACGGGGAGAGTTGGCTGCAAAGCGACCTGTGTACGGTTTTGGCCACGCGGTACTGAGAGCAGAAGACCCACGGGCTGCGGCCCAAATCGCATTGGGTGAGGAGGTTTGCCCGGATGACCCGAGTTTCCGCACTGTCAGGACTCTTCGCGAGGTCGCACCCAGAGTGCTTGGCGAGAACCCGAAAATCAGCAATCCATATGCAAACGTCGATGTCGCTTCAGGCTCGCTTCTATACGCTGTGGGATTCCACAAACCGGAGTATTTCACTACTTTCTTCGGGTGGTCGAGAGTCATCGGAATCAGTGCCCAAATCAGAGACGAGCGGAACTCCCGCGGTGGTAGAGGTGTGCCGATATATCGGCCGAAGTACATCGGGCGGGACCAACCACTGCGGCGCCTAGACTGAGGTTTCTCTCGTCAGGCGGTCCTTCCAGCACCGCGGTGACCAACCATTCGGGGCACTTCCCAAGGGATTGAGTTCGGGGCAGAGTCGGCACACAGCTCATCGAGGCTGCGACCCCACTGCCATCTCTTACGCCAGCCGTCGAGGAGTTCTCTCCTGTCGGCGTCGTCGAGTTCGTGCCATCTCGGGACATCTTTTGTGAATTCCTCGATTTTCTCGTTGGCAGAGGTTCCACTCAGGTCCGAGAGTTGGGCTGAGTTGTCATGGCTTAGTGGCTGGGTTGCCGGCCGTGCCCAGCGCGTACCTCCACACGGTAAATCGATGATTTCAGGCGAGGTGCTGTCTGTGATCGCTGTCAGCCCAGCTCCGAGCAGTTTGCTCTCAATCGCTGTCGGCGCGGGCCAGACAAACGCTGGAAACCCCTTCCTCGTGCGAGTGAGCCTCTCGAGCCCTTTTCCTTCGAGGCCCACCGTGGTGCCAGTGACAAGTCGACGAGACGGTCCGTGCAGATATTGCGACGCGCACGGAATCATCGGAGCCCCCCAACTCTGGTGCTTGCGCATCAGGCGGGGCAGTGAATTTGCGATGAACGAAGGTGTCGCAACCGCCTTCTTCAGGCGAGTGGGCCCCCATTCCCGGAGATAGGGCATCAGTCGAGCGCGGGGATATGGGAAATCAACCATCTTAGCCGCTTTGAGGAAGCGAGGGTCGAAGGAGTAGAAGACGACCGAAGTCAAAGGTAATTCGAATGGAGAGACCGCTTCGCGGACAAGGTCGAGCATCTTCGCCAAGTGGTTCACACGCTTGGTTCCGGCAAACCAGCCACCACCCTTCCCACTACTCGGATGAGGGCTCTTCAACTCGATGCAGACGCACTTTCCCTCATGCTGCCAGGGTTCTGTGAATTCAGACTTTGCAAGTAGGGCGGAGAAAGTGTCAGCGTACTCATTCAGTTCGCTGGCCGAGTAGTTTTCGACATAGCAACCCCGTGCGAATGAGTCGTCGTGGTGGAGCATCAACTCATCGTCAGTGGTTAGGCGAAGGTCGAGTTCGATACCGTCGAGATGGGTGATGCCGTGAATATGGGCAGTGAGAGAATTCTCGCGCGGTTGCTCCCATGCCATTCTCTCGCCCAAGGTGCGCTCTCGTGGCCTCCTTTTCAATTCCGACCCTGCAACGGCTGCACTGTGCAAGGCTGATAGCCCGCCCGCTACTTCCGAAGATAATGGCCGTAGTTGGAATAGGAAAGAAAATATTCGGCGAAAGGCGGAATGTGCGCGGCTATTGTATGTACGATTGGGGTAAATCGGCGTTTGAGACGAGCATCACCACAGCGATTCTGCCCGCTTGGTTCGCCTACCTCTTCCTCGAGGCCAATGGCATTTCAGTCAGCACGATGTTCGGTGAGATGACCTCTGACACCTTCTGGGCTTGGTCGGTTACCGGCGGAGCGTTGCTGGTGGCGATTGTCAGCCCTGCTTTCGGAGTCATTGCCGACAGAACGAAAATCAAGATGAAGATGCTGAGAATACTGACTTATCTCGGTGCCGGCGCAACTCTCTCGTTGGCGCTCGCACCGCTCTTCCCAATCTCGTTTCAATGGGTCTGGCTGTTCATCATGTTCCTGTTCGCCAACGTTGGACTGAATGGCGCTGGCGTCTTCTACAATTCGTTACTGCCTCACCAAGGTGATGAATCGGAAATGGATGGTATTTCCAACAAGGCGTACGCTTACGGTTACCTCGGTGGAGGGATTCTGCTGGTCATCCACCTCGGCCTTGTGATGGGGGTCTCTGGTGAATGGGTGATACCGTTCTGCATGGCGACGTCGGGTCTCTGGTGGTATGGCTTCGCACTCTGGACCTTCGCAACGGTGGAGGAACCTGAGATTGAGAATCCAGTCGATGGGTTGCAGTTCGGTTCTGCGACAAGGTTGGCTATCACCGAATTGAAGAAGACCATCGGTAATTGGCGCTCCTTCAAGACACTCTTCCTCTACATGGTGGCCTACTTCTTCTTCATCGACGGAATCAACAGCGTGACGGCGCTTGCCGGTGTGTATGGGATCGCTGTTCTCGGTCTATCGATCATGGAATTGATAATGACCATCGTGGTGATTCAGTTCGTCGCCTTCCCAGCTGCCTTCGCATTCACTTGGTTGGCCGAGAAGATATCGACCAAGAGCGCGTTGACGGTTTCACTCGTCGGTTGGTGTCTAGTCGTCGTCGGGGCGCTCTCCTTCGCGCCATTGGAATTGGCGGAGCATGAGGAGTACGATTTCCAGTTTGACTGGTCCGAGGACCACTACAACATGACGATGCTCGATGTCGATGCTCTAGGCGACGGCGATGATGACAAGGCATTCGAGGCGACTTGGGGGCACTTCTTCCCAGCCGATGCAGAGACGCCGGGCAATGCGACTTCATCCGAGGTTTCTGATTTCGTCTCTGCGGCCAATCTCGGAGATACACGGTTCAGTGCTTCGGTTTCGGGTGGACCTAGCGATGGCGCGACCGGTTTGGGGGCCGACCACCCCACAAGCCTTGGTGACGGCAAGTTGGATTGGGTGGGGAGTGCAGCAAGGGAGTATGTCTGGGCGCCATTGGGACTCACGGTAATGATTCAGTTCCTGCTACTCGGCTGCATGGCCGGTCTCCTCCTAGGTGGCTCTCAAGGATTGGCGCGCAGTCTGTTTGCGAAGATGATCCCAGAGACACAGAGTACGGAGTTCTTCGGATTCTTCGGATTCTTCGGCAAGGTGGCGGCACTCATCGGACCGATGATGTACGCGATTTTATCAACCATCTATGACAGCAGGGTCGCAGTTGCGAGTCTGGCGATTCTCATCGTCATCGGTACGATTCTGATGCGCTTCGTAGACATCGAAGATGGAATTGCCGTTGCCAAGGCCGCCGATGCCGCGAAGAGAGCCGGCACAAGTGATGAAGCCGATGAAGCTGCAACCGCTGAAAATTGAGAACCTGAACTAGGTGGGGACGCCTGAAAGTCGCAGAACTGTCGCGAGTTGAATCAAGGCAGCAATCTGTCGAAGAGCAGGGCTACTTCGAACAAAATCAGCATCGGTCCGGCAACGAGGAACATCGAGAGTGGATCCGGCGGAGAGAGAGTGGCACCGACGACAAATCCAGCGAAATAGAGGTGGCGACGGTAGGTGGTGAGATCCTCTCGCTTGACAAGACCTCCCCTGAGGGCGACGAGGGTGACGAGTGGGACTTGGAATCCAACCACTGCGCCAAGGCTGAGCCCTGCGATGAAGCCGATCCATGCAGAGAGTTGCCAGGTGGTGGTGGCACCTATTGAGGCTGCATCGGCGTGCAGGTACTCGAGCAGAAGCGGCAACAGGAAATGGATGACGTAGACCAGACCAGCAGCTGCCAAGGCGAGTCCGGCTACAACCGTCAGCACCGCTTTCGCTAATCCGGGAATCGCAGGGATGTCCACCTCACCCATTCTGCCCCGCAACTCTGCGTTCCGAGAGACTGCGAGGGTCGCTTCAACGCTGATTGCAATCGCCACCAGAGCGATTGCAAGGTGTGCGGCGAGACGCAGTTGTAGGATGACGATTTCCAGCGGTTGGAGAATGACGATTGAAACATCATCTGGCACCAACTGTTCCTGACCGACAATCCAAGTCAGCGCTCTGCCGGCGACTGGGTATCCTACAGCCATACCGACGAAAAACAGGACGGCCCACCTACGAATGCGAGTTCTCACAAGTTCGGAGAGCGAGTTGATTAGTTCCCCTTGCGGGGAGGCCAACAGAGACTCTAGGTCTCGGGTGAGGCGATCAGTTCCGGACACCGTCATCGGAGTCGGCGAGCCAACGCTCAAACATCATGTTGGCGCTCGACACCGCCGCTCAGCGGCGGGGCAATAATGGGAGTGCGGGCAACTTCTTGCCACCCTTCTTCGGTGGTGGATTCGGCACAGTGGGAAGTCGGCGTGGCCCCGGTGGTTGCGTAGCCTGTGGGGGTGGGGACACCACGAGAGGTTCCTGAGAGGTTGGCGCGGCTGTCGGCTCAACCGCAGCTGCAGTAGTCGGTGGTGGTGGTGTCTCGGTGAATTCGATTGGCCTGCCGAACAGAGTCCAACACTCCTGTTGGATGTCATACTCAGCCGCATCAGGAAGTTCCTGCGGCCGAACCGGCATGCTACCCGAGGCGGCATCTCGCGGAGCGCTGGGACGGAGGTATTCGCTTGCTGACGAGATTGCACTTACATGGCTTGCATGCAGGGCTGGGTAGGTGTGAGTCTGAGTGATGGTGACCGTCTCAGGTTCAGGCTCAGGTTCGTCCTCCGGTTCGGGCTCAGCCTCAGGTTCAGGTTTAAGTTCGGATTTCTGCTCAGCGGCAGAAGTTGGAGTGTCATCAAGCCAATCATCGCCATCCAACCAGTCGTCAGCATACCCAGAACCACTTGACTCGGAATCATCCTCAGCCCCGTCAGTTCCCTCTGCAACTGCCGATTCGGTGTCTGTGAGGTCGACTACATCCATCTCATCCTCATCTACGGAGATGTTGTATCGGCTGTCCAAAATTATCTGTTCCTCTTCACTTAGTTCGATGATTGTCCCTTTGATGAGTTGCTCATCGACTCCCATCTCCATTGCGACCGCGGTCATCTCGCCGAGGGCGTCGGAAATCACCTGAATCGTCGGAACCTCACTCTTGCCGAGCACACTCTCAACGATTGAGGCGGTGGTCGGGTTGACCACGGAAAGTCCACCCGGGCGACCCACGCTTACCGCTTGCTCGTCCAAGCGAGCACGCTGCTCGTCGGCGCTAATCGAACTAGGTCCATCAACAGATTTCCGATCGCGAATACCGAAGAGGCCAACGCCGAGAGTAATCAGCATTAGTAGAATCATCGCAAATTCCTGCCCGGTCAAGGGTCCGGCATCAGACCAGAATCCATTCTCCTTGTAGGGTATGTTGAGCGTTTGCCTGAGATATTGGATGATGTGGAATTTCTGTCCGCGAGTCCCTTCACCAATGATTCCAGCAGGGAACCAACCGAGCAGACCATTCAATAAAACAGCGAGAAATTGAGTTGCCGAAACAGCGAGTGCCGCCATTCCAATTCGGGGAAACCTCTGCTCCATGTAAGTCACTCCGCCACGCGACGATACCGCTCTAAGTATTCAAGGCTCGCCCATAGGGCGAACTGTTGCATCATCGATTATTCACCGCAATTAGGGGTATTGCTGATAGGAAATGAAAACCCCCGCCCCTCCGAGAGCATGGCGGAAGACGAGGTCTCAGAACAGGAGCAACTGCTCGATGCACTCCATCAGAGGGGTGAGCAACTCTCCAACATTCTGCGAAGTATCAACGCTGGTGTGGTCGTTGTTGACGGCTCAGGTTCAGTCGTCATGCTCAACGACGTCGGAAAGACTCGCCTAGGCCTCTCCTACAGCCCGGAACTCACTCTGGCTGACTTCGCCGCCCAATTTGACTGGCGTGACCAGGATGGCATACCATTCACCAAGGAAACCTTCCCCATTTCCGGGGTCCTCTCAAGTGGGGCGCCAATCAGGGAATTACCGGTTTCTAGAGGTGAGGGTGATGATGCACTCCACTTCAGCCTCTCAGCGACACCACTTACCGGCAGGGATGGTTCACAAATCGGGGCGGTAGTCGTGTTTCACGAGGTCACCGAGTTGGTGCAGCTTCAGAATGAATTGCATGCGATGAACGAGCAGCGGCTCGGGTTTTACAGCGGCATGAGCCACGAGTTGAGGACGCCGTTGCAGGGAATCGTCGGTTACACGGACCTGCTCCTTGAAGAGTCGGAGGAGGGCACTTTCGAGCAGGAGAGCCTGACCGCGATTCGGACCTCCTGCGACCATCTGCTCTCACTCGTCACAGACCTGCTCGACATCTCAAAGATTGCCGCAGGCAGAATGGAGTTGGATAAATCTCCAACCGAAATCACGCCGATCATCCGCGAGGCGGTTTCGATGGTTTCTCCGGGAGCTCGTGAGAAGGGCATCACCTTGAAGACCAACTTGGCGGATTTGGGGACTCATGAGGTCGACGAGCGGGCGATTCGGCAGGTGGTTCTGAACCTCATCTCCAACGCCATCAAGTACACCGAGAAGGGGGGTGAGGTGGTGGTATCGTGCGAACTTTCTGATGCCCAGATTCACATCTTAGTTCGCGACACAGGGATTGGCATGAGTGACGAGAATCAGCAGGTGATTTTCCGTGAATTCGTCCAGGTGCGTGGCGCAGATGGGCGGCAGCGAGCGGGGACTGGACTCGGCCTGGCGCTATCGAAACAGTTCATCGAGATGCATGGTGGGACTCTCATCGTCACGAGCAAAGTCGGAGTTGGCTCAACTTTCATCGTCAATTTGCCGAGTGAATGAATTGGCGGCCGGCGTGACTAGCGACGGATGATGATGGTCAGCAGGTCGTCGTGCCGGAGCACATGGTCGAGCCCAACTCGCTGCCAGTCGAACTTTGCCGAGGGTCCCTTGACTCTGGCGAAGCGGAACTTGCGGACGAAGTCGCGGTGCAGGGTGGCACAGACGGCGCGGACTGTGCTGCCCTCCTTGACGATGAGAGGCTCGATGAGGTCAGCCTCTTGGCCCTGCGGTTTCAAGAACACCGACATGAAGCCGAGATTGTTGTAGATGAAGTCCTTCATCTCCTCAATCCCCTGCCCGGTCTTTGCCGAGATTGGAAGAACCGGCCACTCGGCTGGAAGGCATTCGTACAGTTCCTTGAGGTCCTTCTCGGTTGCGAGGTCAATCTTGTTGACGATTACCACCGCCTTTGAGTAGACTCGACTGCCGGCCAGGGTGTCGACGATCATGTCGGCGGTGGCGTTGACCCTCAGCGTCACCAAGGCGCTGGTGAGACCGAATGAGCGGATGACGTCCTGCATCTCGGGAATGCTGAGATGGGTCTGCTCGACGGTGCTGCGAATCTCGATACCACCCTTTGTGCGGCGGGTGATGAAGACAGGAGGCTTCTGCTCGTTGAGGCGCATGCCGGCGATTTCGAGTTCGCGATGGAGGACGCGGAAATGGGAGGTCTGAAACGGCTCAACCACATAGAGAACCATGTCACAGGTCCTCACCACCCCCAATATCTCCTTCCCACGCCCCTTTCCTTCGGCCGCCCCCTTGATGAGGCCCGGGAGGTCGAGAATCTGGATTTTTGCACCGCGGTGCTCCATCAGACCGGGGATACAGGTCAGCGTCGTGAAGGCGTATCCGCCGGTCTCCGACTCGACATCGGTGACCTGTCCAATGAGGGTCGATTTTCCGACGCTTGGGAATCCGACGAGAGCGACGCTGGCGTCGCCCGACTTCTTGACTTCGAAGCCCTTGGCGGGGCCGCTCGACTTGGTGTGCGCAGCGACCTTCTCCTCCTTCGCCTTGAGAGCGGCGATCTTCGCCTTCAGCTTGCCAAGATGGTGCATGGTAGCCTTGTTCTTCGCAGTCTTGTCGATTTCCGCTTGGATGTCGGCTATCTGCTCCTTGATGGTCGCCATGCAGATTCACCCTGT